>FUFK010065599.1_pt1 | contig 13198 bp, 12 predicted proteins | sample 1021851 | NCBI WGS metagenome assembly FUFK01 (sample SAMEA51879418, study PRJEB19060) | metagenome | reverse complement strand
AATGCAATAAGCATTATCTGCAATTTTCACTTAGACTAGAACTATTTTAGCGATCAGCAGTGCGCATTTGTGAATGTTCAACACGCCCTAACATTAGCTCATTGTTTTAGTCTCTTAATGCTCGTAATATGAGGCTAAAATAAGCCACCCAAAGTAAACCAAAGCAAAAAAATTCAACTAAGACTCGTTTTATCTACGATATCTTATCCAAAGTCCTTTTCAAGTCGTCTCTAGCTTTTCAATGATTGGTCTGTATTTTGGTCATTTTTTATCCCTATCAGTGTCAAGCCGCAATTAGGGTACGCGCCGTTAATGAAGTTGCTCCAGTCATGACTGTATGCTAACGGTTTTGAGGTTATTAAGCGGCAGATAAGCAAATGCTAGATAATGGCGTTATACTTAAGNCCTGTTTTGTTTACTGCTATTGTTTGCTAGAAAACTCTTTATTATAAAATCCACACGCTAAGGTTACCGTATGGCTGTTACTCNTACCCCAATTATCACCTCTTTGTTAGACAATGACCTCTATAAGTTCACTATGCTACAAGCAATGCTGCATCAGTTTCCGCAGACGCATGGGGTGTATCGTTTTCGCTGCCGCAATAATAATGATGCTGCTTATCCGCTAGCGACCATCAAAGAATCATTAGAGCAGCAGCTAGATAGTCTNTGTGAACTGCGGTTTTTGCCTGANGAATTAGAGTACTTACGAACCTTACGCTTTATGCGCTCAGACTTTGTCGATTATTTAGAGCTATTTCAGCTCAAGCGTCGTTTTATCACCGTCAGTACTGATAGCAAAGGGCGCTTATTCATCGATATCGAAGGGCCAATGATTCAAGCGATGTTTTTTGAGGTATTTGTANTGGCTATTGTCAATGAGCTATATTTNAATGCTTTATCTAATCCGCAAGTGATCGCCGAGGGNCAGCGCCGNNTNGATGNTAAAGTGGCTTTGCTGCATCAGTATGCCGAGCAGCAAGTCAATAATGAGAGTGATACGCCGCCCTTTATCGTTGCGGATTTTGGTACGCGCCGGCGCTTTAGTAAACGCTGGCAAGCGCACGTGGTCAAGACCTTGCATCAGGCTGAGCCCAATATTATCAGCGGCACGTCCAATGTATTGTTAGCCAAGACACTGGAGATGACGCCAATAGGTACGATGGCGCATGAGTTTATGCAAGCGTTTCAGGCCTTAGACGTGCGTTTGCGTAACTCGCAAAAGGCGGCATTAGAAGCTTGGGTGCATGAATATCGTGGCGATTTGGGTATCGCTTTGACTGATGTGGTAGGCATGGATGCGTTCTTACGCGATTTTGACTTGTACTTTGCCAAGCTCTTCGATGGCCTGCGTCACGATAGCGGCGATCCTTATATTTGGGGTGATAAAGCCATCGCTCATTATAAAAAACTAAAAATAGATCCAAAAACCAAGATTATTACCTTCAGTGATGGCTTAAACCTAGAAAAAGCCTGGGAGCTGCATCAGTACTTTAAGGATCGGATCAAAACCAGCTTTGGTATTGGCACCAATCTCACTAATGACATGGGTCTGACGCAGCTCAATATTGTACTCAAACTAGTAGAGTGTAATGGTCAGCCGGTAGCGAAAATATCAGATAGCCCTGGCAAAACCATGATTAACAATGACACTTATTTGGCGTATTTACGGCAAGTGTTTGAGGTTGATGACCCGGAGTAGCGTAATAGTTTAGCTTTATATTATTTATGTAGGCTGGGTTTTTAACCCAGCAAATTCTTATTTGAAGTTGTAATGTCAAAGAGGGGTGGATAAGTCTAATCAGTCATCTTCATCAGTGACGACGACTTCCTCAGCAAAAGCAGCATCTAGCGCTTGCTGCACGGCATTGATACGCTCTTCGCAGACGCNATAAGCGGCGATAGACTCTTCAACCGTCGTCATTAGGTTGTCGATATCTGGCTCGTCTTGCTGTTGTAATTCTGCAGCATTGGTTTTTAGAATATCATAGGCCGCCTTAAAGGTTTTTGGGGCGGCTTTTTTACGTCTACGAGTCGAAGTGGCCATAGGGTTTCCTTTGTTGATATGACTTTAAGAGTTGTTTTTAAAGTTTAATTTACGAATATTCTTGCAGGTTTAACATATTTAATGGTGCGCCTCGCGCGCCCTACATAGCTTAATTGATAAAAACTTAAAGATTAAAAACTTTAAATTTAATAAAGCGCTAGCCTACAAAAAACATCATTGTTTTTGAATTAAAGTAATTACAGAACATTATGATTGTCATNAGTAGGACTAATAGCTTCTAAGCTTTTGACACTTAAGATCTGCGCGGTCGCTTGCCCATCTTTTAGCATAATGTTGATGGTTTGATCAGCATAAAGCTGGCTGCTACTAGTCAATACCTGCTGACCTTTATTGTCCATTAGCATGCTATAGCCTTGTTTTAGCACTCGCGTAGGCCGATGCAGTAGGACGATATCACGTAGATGTTCACTATCGCGCTGAGCTTGTGCTAGCTGCTGCTCGCTACTATGCATTATTGTTTTTCGATGATTTTTGGCGGCAATACTAGCCGCCGTCAATTGCTGATACGCGCCTTGCTTGATTTGAGCTTGCCAGTCGCTAGTCACTCTAGCCGCTTGTTTGACTTGTCGCTGCGCGCTTTGCCGAATACTTTGCCAAGCGTAGTTGCTGTCTTTTTTCAGCGCGGTGAGTTGCCCGATAGTCTGTGATTGCAGTTGGCTNAGTTGTCTGANGCTTTGCTGCTGAGCGACTTTGAGCTGNCGCTGCGCNGCTTGCTTGATNTGTGNTTGATAGTTCAAAGTTTGCGCTATTAGGCGAGCTAAGTGAGCGATAATCGCCGCTATCACTTTAGATGGCGTATCAAAGCTGCTATGCGCTACTTCATCAAGGATGACTTTGTCGCGCTCATGNCCGATACCGACCCAAACTGGCACTGGCTGCTCAGCGACCAAGGCGGCAAGTTCGTAGTCATTGAGGTAAGCTAAGTCGCCAACCGCGCCGCCGCCGCGAATGATCACCAGTAGATCAGGCAGACGCTGATAACTATCAAAAAAGCGCTGCTGAGCACTGACGATCGCTTGACGAATCTCGGCGGGCGCATGATTGCCCTGAAAGGTAGCGTGATGATAATGAAACTGACAAGCGCCCGTATTAGCAAGACGATCGGCGTCCGCTTGAAAATCGCCTAATCCGGCGGCTTTTTCTGGGGCAATGACAATCACGTGCTCTATATCAAAAGGGGACTCTAGCTGCTGATTGAGGTGCATCAGGCCTTCACCGCTCAAGCGATCGACCATCTGCGCGTATTGCCGTGCCAAATCTCCTAGGGTATAGCTCGGATCAATATCTTCAATCGTCAAGGAAAAGCCATACTGAGGATGAAAGTTCGCTGATACTTTAAGTAAGACGGTCAGATCACGGCTGAGCGCCATACCCGTCGCGCGTTCAAACTTAGCGAGTACACGCGCCGCTTTAAAGCGCCAAAGGTTGCCTCGGCAGCTGGCAACCACCTTGCCGTCATCGTCCTTTTCGGCCAATTCAAAATAATAGTGGCCGCCTTTGCTCGAGAGGTTGCGAATTTCAGCTTTAACCCAAACTCGGTGGGCAAAGGTTTGTTTAACCACCATCTCAACCGCGCTTAAATAATCACTAAGTCGTAGCACGGTATCTTCAAGATTGTTTTCTAAACTACTCTCGGCCTCGGCCAANTCTGCTTCCAAAGTCGCTAAATCTTTGGCAGGCGCTAAAGTTTTTGCATTGCATGATTTAACAGAATTAAGGTTAGGTTTGCGCATAGAATCAGACCGAATAGGGAATATAAAATGAAGAGGTAATGGTAAGCTAAACCATATTAAATTGAAACAATAGCAAACAGCCAAACTGGTTTTGCCACGATATTAGAGCCTTCTACTTTACCTCAAAATCTAACGCTAAGCGAAGCCAAGTTGATCAAAAGATCCAAGCTTGCAAGAGAGAGCTTAGGTATGTCAAAAAAAGATCAAATGCTCGTTAGGCCTGCGTCTTTACTGACAGCGAAAACTAATCATATATTCATAATCATCGTCGCGTGCTAGCTCAGGCGAGCCAGTCCCTAGTATAGCACCTACCATCGCGCCAGCTTGCCCGACCATGCGTCCAGTACGCTCATTCAAAATCCCATTATATCTAACGGTGTCTTTGACGACGATGACTTGTTTACCGCGACACGTTTTATCAGCNGTANCAATGGCATTTTGCTGAGCTTGTATCTTGGTTGCNCCAAGGCCTGTGGTTTCATAAGTGGAGTCAGCACGCTGAATAACAGGGGAGGAAGGCGTACTCTGACAAGCGCTCAGCGCTAGTGCTACGATCATCGTTGACGCTAGAAGCGCNGTTTTTCTAGTAGAGCCGAGATTGTGGGACTGATCATTGGATTGATTATAAAGGTTGTTCATAAGATGCTCCTTTACTACAACTGAGTCAAGATTAGCNAGATGAAATGACTAGGTTGCTTAGGTTGCTTAGGATGCTTAGTCATCTTTACAAGATTAGCTTACTACTACTCTTTACGTCACGTCTATAGATGTCGTGTTTGTANTGTTGCGCTTTTTTAAATTTTTAACGAGACTGTTTGCTTTTAATAAGACTAAAACAGCAAATCACTTGAAATATAGCAGATTTCTAGCATAATTGACCTCACTCTTTTAATCGGTCGTTATTATTATGCCTTTAATTCCTGCTCCTGCTGGCGTGTTAGAAGTTGATGCGCTTTGGCAACAAGACAATCCTTGTGATCCTAATACCGATACTGTGGCGCTACTGTGTCATCCGAACCCGTTATTTGAGGGCACGATGAATAATAAAGTGGTCACGACTATGTACCGTTTTGCCCGCGACAACGGTATGCACGTGGTACGTTTTAACTTTCGCGGGGTAGGGCAGTCGACAGGAGAGCATGACTACGCGGAAGGTGAGGTGGTCGATGCTATGACCGTGTTACAATGGATTGCCGGGCAGAGCGATGCTCGCAAACTGTGGCTAGGCGGCTTCTCTTTTGGCGGCTATGTGACGGCTCGTACCGCTGAGCAGGTCTTAGTGTCGCCGCATGTCTGGGGATTGAGCGACTTTGAGATTGCCAATGTCGCGCTCATCTCGCCTTCAATCGAAAAAAACGATAGCGAGCATATTGCTTTGCCGATTGAGAAGACGTTTGAGATCTATGGAGATGCCGATGAGGTCATCTCACCTGACAATATGCAAGCTTTTGCTGAGCGTTTAGGGATTGAGGTCAGCGTAGTCGAAGGTGCGGGGCATTTTTTCCATGGGCGTTTGACGGAGTTAAAAAAGCTATTAGAGCAGCACAGTTTCGGTTCTGATAGCTAANTGAGTGCTTAAAAGTGCAGATTTTATTTATAGAGTACAAGTTATAGAGTACAAGTTATAGAGTACAAGTTATAGAGTACAAGTGCTACATAGTAGTTATCATAGAATAGCTATAGCATAGTAGCATTAGAGCACGTTATAGTATCCGTATAGCTAAAACAATAATTATCGCTTTACATAAGCTGCATTATAGTCGTAAACATCGAGCCGTGTTGGCCNAGAGAATAAAGCTGGTATAGCAAGCACCACTGCTTTGACACCATTTATTCTGACGAATCTGTCCTTATTGTCTCAGTGCAAAAGACATAAGCGAATAAGAGTAGACGGCCAAAACACTTTTTTTATTTTGTTAAATATGAGTCGTATTATGAGATTATCTCCATTACAGCGCTACGAGCAAGCCATCAGCTCTGAAGACTTTACCCGAGATGAACAACAGTATATAGCCATGAGCTATCTTGATGATCTTTATCATAAGCTTAATAATACGGTCGAAGAAAAAAAGGGCATTTTTGGGTTTTTTAAATCTAAACCTGCCGCGCCAAAGGGCTTGTATATGTGGGGCGGCGTTGGCCGCGGCAAGACCTGGATGATGGATATGTTTTATGATTCGCTGACTATAGAGCGTAAGATGCGTCAGCATTTTCATCACTTTATGCAGCGAGTGCACAAAGAGCTCAACCAACTACAAGGCCAAAGCGATCCGCTAGAAAAGGTTGCTGATATTATCCATAACGAAGCAGTAGTTATTTGCTTTGATGAGTTTTTTGTCTCTAACGTCTCTGATGCGATGATATTNGGCGACTTATTTACCATGCTGTTTAATCGCGGGGTGACTTTGGTTGCTACCTCAAACATCGAGCCGGCAGGNNTGTACAAAGATGGTCTGCATCGAGACCGNTTTATGCCAGCTATCAAAGAGGTTGAGACACATACTACGGTGATGAATATCGACTCTGGTATCGATTATCGCTTGCGTGTCTTGCAGCAGGCGGAACTATACAAATCGCCTATGACGCGTGAGAACCATAACTGGCTTGCCAACCGCTTTGCGAGTTTATCGAACAATCTCAAAATCAGTAGCGAGCCTATCACGGTTAATGGCCGCGAGATTAAGATCAATGCCCGTACCGAAGACATCTTGTTTTGTGACTTTCGCCATTTGTGTATGCAGCCGCGCTCCGCTGCTGACTTTATTGAGATTGCCAATCGATTTAGCACGGTCTTGATCAATGCCGTACCAGCGTTAGACGACGATCTGCGAGATCCAACTCGCCGCTTTATTTACTTAGTCGATGAGTTCTATGATCGTCGGGTTAAGCTGTTAGTACGTGCTGAGCAGTCTATTCTTGATCTTTATCAAGGAGAGAAATTGGCCTTTGAGATTGAGCGTACTCGTTCACGCTTGCTTGAGATGCAATCAGAGGACTATCTAAAGATGCCGCATCGACTTGATGATGTTGCATAAGGATCTTATGGATTTAAATATCTGACAATTTAAATAATAACAGTGTAGTTTCTTAATAAAATGATAACGATAATAGAGCTACTGATAGCAATAATAATGATAATAGCCGACGATTATAAAAGGATGACAAATGAGTACGCCAAGAGAGCGTTTAATCACCGAGGAAGATGAATTAAGCGTAACAACCAAAGAAACTTCTAATCATGAGAGTGACAGCCGTGAAAATGACAATCATGAGAGTGACCGCCTTGATAGTAGCAATGAAAGTGATGTAGAAGATAAGCAGCTCATTGAGTGGATTAAGTCTAGGCGCACTATTGGCAATCTACAAGAGCCGGCACCGACTCACGAGCAAATCAGAGCGGCGATTGACTGCGCGGTGACTGCGCCCGACCACAAAAAACTACGACCTTGGCGTTTTATTATCAGCGAAGGCGAAGCGCGTCAACAGCTGGGGCAAGCATTACTTGAGGCGGCAGAAGCGCAAGCGGCGAGAGCAGGTGAGACACTATCGGATAAGACCCGTAAAAAAACTGCCAATCTGCCAATGCGCGCGCCAGTGATTATTACAGTCGTCACTAAGATGCAAGAGCACAAGAAAGTCCCGCCGTTTGAGCAGATGCTTAGTGCCGGGTCAGCCGTGCAAAATCTACTATTAGCGTTAATGGCGCAAGGTTTTGGCAGCGTATGGCGCACAGGTCTGCTGTGCAATGAGCCTGCGGTAAAAGATTATTTTGATGTCGCGGCTGATGACTATGTTGTCGCCTTTATTTATACTGGTACGAGCCCAAAACCCAAACCTGGCAGAAAACCTATGGATATAGAGCCGCTGCTGCGTTTTGAGTCTTAAAGATTTATTGCGGTTAAGAGTAATAATGGCTGACCTATATTTGCGTTAAAAGGTTTTTACTAAAGCTTTTTTGGTTGAAACTTTTTCAATAAGTATAAAGGGCGTAATAGCTAATAGCTACTTGGTTCATCCTTTAAGCACTGACAATATGGATATAAGTATATGACAAGCTCCTCAGATGAAGATAAGCAAAATCAAAATGCTAATAACGCTGACACTGTAGGTCGCGACAAGAGTAATAATAGCGAAAATAATAACAATAATAATGACAATAGCAATGAGAACAAATCAACTGGCCTGATAGCCAGTATTCTTGATCGAGCCACCAAATCAGGCTTTGGTCGCAAAAAATTGAACCCTAATAAAGTTGAGGCGGCGGTAGCCAAACAAATGGATCAAATACATAAGAACCCAGAAAAGATACGTCTAACAGTGGTTGGCGGCGGTAGTTTCGGTACAGCAATGGCCAACCTAGCCGCGCGAAATGGCTGTGATACCACCATTTGGGTACGCAATAAGCGCACCGTCAAGTCTATGNCNAAAACGCAGATGAATAAGAAGTATCTGCCAGGGTACAAGCTCGATAATCGCTTAAAGTACAGCTACGANTTAGAAGCTGCGGTAAAAGACAAAGATATTATCTTTTTAGCCGTACCCAGCTCAGCCTTTCGCGAGACTCTCAAAAATATCAAACCATTTATCAGTGGCCAATCGATTGTTTCGCTCACAAAAGGTATGGAAAAAGACACGTTTGCTTTGATGAGCGATATCATTAAAGATGAGCTGCCGGAGGTGAACTTTGGGGTGATGTCAGGGCCAAACTTGGCGGTTGAAATCATGAAAAACATGCCGTCAGCTACGGTCATCGCCAGTGAGTCAGAGCCGCTACGCCACGCCGTACAAGCGGCGCTACATAGTGCTTTTTTCCGAGTGTTTGCTAGTGATGATATTCGCGGTGTCGAGCTTGGCGGCGCGCTTAAGAACATCTATGCTATCGCTATGGGCATGGCTGCTGCCTACGATGTCGGTGAAAACACTAAGGCCATGCTGTTGACACGCTCGTTGGCTGAGATGAGCCGTTTTGGCGTAGAAGAAGGCGCCAATCCGCTTACTTTCTTAGGTTTGTCTGGCGTAGGCGATCTTTATGCCACTTGTAACTCAGAGCTGAGCCGCAACTTTCGAATTGGTAATATGCTCGGGCGCGGTATGGATATCGATGCGGCGGTCAAAAAGCTAGGCCAAACCGCTGAAGGGGTCAATACTATTCAGCAGGTCCATGAAAAAGCCAGTAAGCAAGGTATCTATATGCCTATTACTCATGCTCTACATGCGGTCATCTATGAAGATAAGGCAGCGCTAGGAGTCGCTCTACACTTGATGGAAGCCGGATTTCGTAGTGACGTGGAGTTTGTGATGCCGCATGACCATAGTAATGCGGCCCTTACCGCGCAGATGAGCGCTGCGAGTAGCGCAGACGACAGCGAAGGCAACACCGATAAAAAAGACAGTAATAACCTTAAGAATAAATAATCCTCATCAAAAATAAAGCAAATAAAGATGAGCANAAGGAGTGCTATGAAGATTATACTGATGCGACATGGACAAGCTGAAAACGAGAGTCGCCCAGATAGCGCACGGCAGTTGACCGAATACGGTCAGCAGCAAGCCGCGCAGACGGCTGAATATCTTATAGAGCATTATCGTCCTGATCATTTTGTGGTCAGTCCGTACGATAGAGCGCAGCAGACCCTAGCAGAACTGCAAGCGCGTGCCACCGATGTGCCAGCTAGTGTACAAGATAATATCACGCCCTCAGATGACGCTCATGCAGCACTGATAGAGCTTGGCCATATTGAAGCAAACTGTNTGGTGGTGGTTTGTCATATGTCTATTGTCGCTAATATTGCCAGCTTACTCACTGGCGCAAGTCCTGAGTCGTTTTCACTAGCTGAAGCGCGAGTGTTTGAGATGGAGTTTGTGATGTCAGGAATGGCCGAAGAGGTTGATCGTTTTGTACCTATGCAGCCGTAGATAGCCTTCGGTAGCTTAGATCAGCGTTAATAAATTATCCACTTTTAAATAAACTGTCAACTTCAACCGCTAACTACTAAAGGACATCTCTATTGTTACATGTTTGGTTAAGAGCGCAGCATAGCTCACTTGCCGTCTGGCAAGCAGATGCTAAGCANTGGCAGCTAGTCGATGACTGGCAGCAATTGCAAGAGCATTATATTAGTTATAAAAGTGGTAATGATAAGCGGCTTTGTTTGTATTTTCCATCTAGCCATTTGCTCCAAGTAGATACTGAGCTCAGTCTTAATCAGCTCAAGCAGCTAGGCGATACTGGCAAGCAGTACTTATTTGAAGAAACGTCAATTACCCCAGTCGAGCAGCTGATGGTGCGTCAGCAGAGTTATGCCAGTCACCATCATCTCTACGCGCTCGCAAAAGACGATAGTGACTCATGGCAACAAAGCGCAATACTGGCAGGGTTTAGTATTNGNGCNNTGCTGCCTGATTTTTTATTNTTNCCGGTGCCNGANGANGGCGCAGGNCANCAAGTNGTGCTGTATCAAGATAANNACACNACTTTGCTGCGGCAGTCGTTGCAGCAGGGCATGGCNGTCAGCTACTTGCCCTTAGTGGTTGAGCGCTTGCCNCATCTNAGTGAGNTATGCCNAGTNAGNGCTATCGATGAGTCNGTAGCNAGNNTAGANTCGCCACAGCTCTCCGCGCCGCAGCTATTACTCACTCAAATTGCGGCCAAGCCTGAGCCCATAGATATACCTGATCGTCACGCTCTGAACTTCTTTACTAAGACCTCAGACACAAAGCTCTCTCCTTATTTGCGAGTGGCGGCTATGGTGGCGCTATCAGCATTGNTATTACAAATGGCTACCGATGGCTTACAAGCGTACCGCTATAATCAAGCAAGTGCGGCAACCCAAAGCGCTATCGGCAAACAATTTCAATCTTGGTTTCCAGAAGATCGCTTAAATTCGCGGACATTGTTACAGACGCAGATGCAAGCCAAGCTGCGCACAGATAGTCAAGCCCAGTCGGCNCATATGACAATCCTAGCGCGTATATCACCTCTCATTAAGCAGTCTTCACTGACTGCGCAAAGCTTAGTGATGCAGCCAAGCTCTCTTAGTTTTACGCTTATTGCGCCTAATCGCAGCAGTCTTGACGAGTTTGCTAATACGCTAGTTACTCAAGGAATAGCGGCCAGCTTATTAAGCGTTAACGGTAATGAGCAAGGCGAGTTCAGTGGGCAGATAACCGTAAATATAGCGGATAATAGCGCTGAGGCTGGCGAGTTATCTTCCTCTTAACCCGGCTCGTCAATGTCATGTGATCATGTGGTATGTTGCTTTTGACGATTTATAACTTATTAAATGTTTTTATAGCTTCTTAAAATCTAAGTAAAAAAAGGCTCAGTGATGAATAAGCCGCAGCGCCGTACTAAACCTAGCCGTACGAAAGGTAATAGTACAAGCTCTTCAAGTTCTTTAAATACGGCGACGAGTAGTCCTGCCTCTAGCAATACTTGGTCTGAGCGTTTAAGCCGTTACCAATCGACATTAGCGACACGCTGGCAAGCACTGTCTCCACGCGATCAGTTGGCCTTAGGCGTTTTATCGCTATTTTTATTAGTGTTTCTCGGCGGTTATGGCAGCTATAGTGTCAATCAAGCGGCGAAAGACAGCAAAGCGCAGTACCAGCAGCAAGTAGCCGATTATTTTTGGTTACGTGCGCAGGCGAGCAATATTGACAACAACGCGCTCAATGCCAGTACTGATGGCCAGGTCGTTGCCCCTGCCACTGCGGTTAATTCGCTGTTAACCAATGCCGGTATTGCTAANNCTCANGTNGCNGCNGTTGGTGATACNGTGCAGTTAAGCTTTNCNAANCCNAGNCAAGCNCTNNTNAGNAGCGCGCTTNGNAANCTGAGCGAAGNAGGGCTGGCAGGTCACTCAGCTCAATATGCAGCAAGATATCAACACCAAGCAAATTCAAGTACAAGCCACGCTTGCTTCTTAACGNTTAGACTGGCATTCAATCTCAATCTTGAAAATCGTCTTTATAACCGCAATATTAGATAAATGAGCGCTACTGAGTATTTGAGTGTTATCATCAAATCGATAGCTCGATCTTATGGCTAGGCGCTGCAATTTGCCATCATTACCGTCAAGTGTGATAGGGATACTTATTATGAGCTCACCTTCTAACCCTAATTCTGATAACTCTGATGATTTTGTATCTCGGTCAACCTTAGACAAATCAGAGTCTCGCTTTGAAAATAGCATTCATGCCCAACAGACCCATGAGCTTACACGCTCAAGACAAGATACTGCGCTTAGTGATAAACAGCAGCGCTCACTGATCACTTATAACCATCTTACCTATCTGCTTTATGTCATTAGCTATTTGACGGCAGGGCTGTTGTGGATTGTGCCTATCGCTATGAATTATGCTAAGCGTCACGATGCTGATGGTACTTGGTTGGCCACGCATTTTGATTGGCAAATCAAGACTTTTTGGTATAGTATCATCTGGTTTGTGATCGGTCTTATCATAACGCTAGTAGCCGTTGGCGGCTTAGGTATCAGTGTGCTAGCTGAAAGCAATAATCTTGCTATTGGCTCAGGGCTATTTACCGGATTAGGTATCTTAATTATCTTGTTTACGGTTATTTGGCATGTATATAGAATTGCCCGTGGCTGGATTGCTTTGAGCGATAAGCGGCCTGTGCCTTGATGGCGGTTTTGTTTGAAAATTAATGTCTGATAAATAATGTTGAACAACGCTCAGTCTATTTAGTTATAAAGTCGTTAATTGCTAGGGCGTGTTGAACATTCGACCATGGCACTGACAGAGACTATTTTTTAGGCGATTTGCAGATAAAAATGGTAAGTTTAGTCGTTCTAAGCGTCTATTTTTATCAATAAAGCGGCAAAAAANAAGTCCTGTCCCTATTGTTGTCGTGAGGGCTGATGCTAAAATCNCCCTAGTCGTTGCGACTGTTTAAATAAAATCAGCTAGCCAATGCAATAAGCATTACCTGCAATTTTCACTACGACTAGAACTATTTTAGCGATCAGCAGTGCGCATTTGTGAATGTTTAACACGCCCTAATATTTATAGCATAATATTTGCGGTTATTTTGGCTAAGCCTATAGCAAGCTGATATAATCGCAGCGCTTTATGGCAGTCGTTTTGCCTTTTCTATTCACCATTTAATCAGGGTTTGTTGTCACTATGTCCTACGCCTTACTTCGTCCGTTTTTATTTAAGATGGATCCTGAGCGCGCTCATGATATGACGCTGTCTTTATTGGACAAAGCACACAAAGCCCGCACTTTAGGGTTGGTATATGGTCAGCCGATGCAGCCCACCACTTGCATGGGTCTGCAATTTGCCAATCCGGTAGGACTAGCGGCCGGCCTCGATAAAAACGCAGATTATATCGACGCGCTAGCTGAATTAGGTTTTGGTTTTATTGAAGTTG
>FUFK010061475.1_pt1 | contig 13198 bp, 16 predicted proteins | sample 1021851 | NCBI WGS metagenome assembly FUFK01 (sample SAMEA51879418, study PRJEB19060) | metagenome | reverse complement strand
CAAGTTGTTCTAAATCTATATTAGCAGTAGCACCTGATTGGTCAATGTATATTTCATTGTCAGCCCCGTATGTTGGCGATGCAATCATCATCGCAACTAGGCTCATCAATATTAATTGTTTCATATTCCCAATACCCTCTTTCTATTCCTATTTCTATTAAGTTTAATACTCCAGTTTCTATTGCCTTTTGCAAAGCTATAGAACCCACCTCATTCTCAGCGACACCTCCCTCTATCTCTACAAGCTCTGTACCTTGCTCAATAAAACGAAAGATGTCCTGAGAAATACTTGTCGATAAAATATTTTTAGAAACTGCAGATTCCATTAATATTTCACCTGTAGATACAGAAACTAATCGCAATGATATAGTTACTACATCTTCTCGGTATTGTTTACTATTACCTATTCCTAAGTATCTAGCACCAATACCACCAGATTGAATGTTTGTGTCATAACTAATAACTCCACCTTGTATTATAAGACCAGCAAATAATAAAGGTTGTAGTTTTTGGTCTTCTTCAAAGTTCTCTCTGGTTGACCGGATTAGTTGTCGTTCTTTAGTAAGGTTATCTAAACCTACTCTTTCGACAACTCTAAAAAAATTACCATTAGCAGCATGTTTTAAAGCTCTAATAAGCAACGCTTCTGGAGCTTGGGTAACTGCTGTACTAAATAAAGCAAAGCTACTATTACTTTTTCTTTGCCCTGTTAAATCTTGAAAGCTATCTCTATATACTGCTATTACTGGTTTCTTTTTTGCAGGAGGTAATTCAGCTAATTCAACTGATTGTAAATCTAAAATATTAGCAGGTAATATATCTCTAGTTAGTGATAGGTCTCTGTTCTCGTTTAAGACTGCACAACTAGAAACTAAAATTGCCAATAGGAAGCTGTATAGTAGTCGTNTCGCCATTACTGTCNGTTATTACCAAAGTTATAATTCCATCTTCAACACTATATGTAATAGTGTTACCTTCTAAAGTTAAAGTACCNTCTGTACTTGCTGTTTCTCCAAACAAATTTTCTACTAACTGCCTTGATAGTTGTGCNTATATTCTAGATTCTAAATTTCTAATAAACCTTGCTAGTGTTGTATTTTCTTTGTCTCTTTTAATCTGGTCTTGTAAAGCTTTTATTTCTTCTTTAATAGACATCTTTCTATTAAACTCTTGATTCTCTATGGTAAGATAATGTGCTGATGTACCTACACCACTAAAACTAGGATTCTTAAATTGATGTACCATTTCATCAGCTATATTATTTAATGACCAAAACATAATAAGCATAGTCCAAAANAACATGCAAAATTTACAGTTCCTATCTGTNTTGTAGCTATTAAATGTTGGTATTAATTTCATTTTAAAATATCCTCGTGTTTACCCAAAAGATAAAAAACATAAGTCCTAACATAAATAATTGCACAAAAGACATAAGTGCAACTATACCTAATTGTTTTTCAGCCCAAGGTTTTAGTTCTTGTTCGTTCCAAATTTTTTGTTCTTCTATTGTGGAGTCTCTATTTTTAAAGTTTAAAGGTACTTGTTGATAGTATTTCATTAATCTTTTCTTTGGTCTTCTCTATCTGCCTTTGCTATTTTATCTATATCTATTAANTTAGGAACTCCTAACAATGTTTTTAATAATACATCTTGTCTAATACTTTGATTGTCCATTGCTCTAACTCTATCTATAAGAGCAACAATAATACCATATTGACTATCAAGTTTAGTAGAAACTCTTTCTTCCATAGTATCTAAAGATGTTTGTACTTTATCATCTAANGTATCTAATTTAGTTTCCATACCATCAATAATTCTATTTATAAGTTTCCATATAAATAAACCTAAACCTAAAGCTGCTGCAATCGGAAAGCCTACTTCACTTATTAATGATACTGCTCCTTCCATTAGTCTTTAGTAGAGTTAGAAGCTCCAAAATAAAAACTAATTACTGCTGATGCTAAACCACCAAGATAACCTAATACTAAGTTTATAAGAGCTTCAGAGTTTTGTTCTGGTGGTTGTAAGGTTACTAAGAATATATATCCTAAGAAACCACCTACTGTAGCAATACCCATAATACGAGCTGTCCAGTCTTTATTAAACTTACTTCTTGCATCTTGTTTGTCTTGTGTTTCTAATTTAAATACATCAACATCAAGCTCTTTCATTTGAACTTCAAAATCTTGTTCAGCTTTTTTAAGTTCTAGCATTTGTTCAGGTGTTGCATTTTGTACTGCTTTTTCTACAGATTTGTGGTCTGCTGGACAACCTAATACCTCTGCAATTTTTCCTAAAGCCATATTACCCATAGGTCCAGCTATTGCTGTTCCAAGTGTAGGAGCTACAGCACCTACTATATTTTTTAATAATGCTTTCATATTATTTCTCCAAAGTTAATGTTGTTTCTAACATTGTATTAATAGAATTAAGAACCCATTCTGGTATATCATCTACTATTATATTTTCATATTCAGCTTTTTCTAAATGTAAGTTAATTAAATCTTCATATAAACTTCTAAACTGTTCTCTAGTTACCCAAGGTTCATTACACTTAGTTCTAGCTTTACAGTCTAATCTATATGCTTTATCTAAATCTTTTTCTAAGTAGAGCAGCATTCTAATACTTGTTTTTGTAATTCAATACTTCTTCTACCTACTTGTCCGAACCAACGACTGTCTTCCATTTGTCTAGCCATTTCAGCCCAGTCATGTTTACGACAAGCAGCTAACATATTTTTAAATTTAGATAATCTTGTACCACCTAAGTTAAAACACATATTAACTAATACATGTTGAATAACTTCTGGTAATAAATAAAATGCTTCTTCTGTTNCAAACACATGAATAGNTTCTGCTAAATGTTTTTTAAAGTCATCTTCAAAATACATATTAACAACTTCTTCAGAAACTTTAGTTCCCACTTTCCATTTATATTCAGGGTCTTCAGGTTGACAAAGGTGTCCAATACCAAGAGTTTTATATCCTAAACTATCTTCATATATTTCTAATACTTTACCTTCGTGCCTAGTTATTTCTGCTTTACATTGTTCTATGTTCATATTAATCTACCTGATATTTTTCTATAGCTCTTTGTCTTATTAATTCGTTAATTTTATCTGGGTCTCCTTTAGCTTGTTTGTAAATCTCAAATCCAATTTGATTATTCATTTCATCTATAGCTGAATCTTCTGGTTTTTTTAATCCTTGAATTTTTTCTCTACCATATAAAGCAGCTCTTTGTACAAACTGTTTAAATGGTTGAGACTCTCCAACTCTAGAAGCAAATAATTGATGTACAATATCGTTAGTAGCAGAAGTTTTTCCACCTTGTAAATATCTAATACCTCCTTTACTTTCTGGTCCTAATGGTTGTCTTTGTTCTTCAGGAATTAATCCAGAATCTACTAATTCATTAACTATTTCAGCAGCTTCTTGTTCAATTCTTCTTGCATCAACATCTGTCATATCAAGATAATCTTTTAATCTATTTATTACACCACCACCATTTTGTAATCCAAGCCTATCCATCTGGTCAGAGTAAGGTTGTCCTGTAAAAGGGTCAACCCTATCTGCTGGGTTTTCTTTAGTATCAGAAACTTCTGGTCCTGTTATTAAACCACCTGTTACATTTGCTTCTCTAATTGGAGGTAAAGGATTTTCTAAAGGTCTTTCAGGTGTTTCTCCTTTTAAACCGAAAACTTCTTTATCAATTCTTCTAGCTTCTTCTAATCCTTTTTGATAAATTTCAGGATGTATACTTTTTAAAGCAACAATAAAAGGGAGTCTTTTGAATACAATTTCTGCAACAGCTCCTCTTTGACTAAATTGAGTTAAATACTCAACTATATCAGCTACATTAGGACCAGTAAAAGAACCTATAGCAGCAATAATTTTATTTTCATATCTTTCAGCAAATTCATATCTCATATACATTTCTAATGGACCTAACAATCCAGAATAAGCTAGTACTCTTTTAACAAAATCTTCCTCAGAAATTTTACCACTTTCTAAATCTTCATAATTTCTACCACCAGTTCTAATAGTATAATTTAATAAACCTATACTATACATAAAAGCAGCTCCAGTTACAGCTCTACCTGTAGCTATATTTCCACCACCAGAAAAAGGATTAGCTCCATTAACAACACTTCTAGCATCTTTAGTAAAGTTTCTTATAACTTTTCTTAAAGGTCCATTAGAAAAAGCTGTTATATATCCTAACAATCCATACGCCCATTTAGTACTAGCTAAAGAATGTATTAAAGGTTTTTGATTTGAAGCTGCTGTAGGATTCATAACTACATCATTTGTATATCTATTAGCTCCTGCTCGTACTTGATTTAAATAATAATCATCTGTATGGTCTGCTCCTCTTTGAATCCACTTTATACCTTCANTAGCATCAATACCTAATTCAGCTAACTGGTCTTGTAAAAGTTTTTTATTAGTTGGATTCATATTTGGATTATCAACTAAAGTTTTTAAATTTTTATATATTAAATTTTTACCCATGTCATAACCAACAAGTTGTAAAAATCTTGTTAAGTCATGTAATCCAATAGTCTTAAAAAAAACATTTTGTATTTTAGTAAATGGTCTAGTTATTGCTTGACCATAAATAGCAGTTATTCTGTCTTCTACTCCCAAATTAATAGAGTTCATAAAAGCGTTTAAATCTAATCTATCAGCAGGTCTTACTTCTTTATTAGGATTTCCAATTCCAAAATTTGCTTTTTGTTTATTCCAAAATTCTTTACCACTTTGATTAGCAGCTCTTGTAAAAGCATTTATTCCTAATTTATAATTTGCTCCTAATAATAAAGGCACTCCAGTTTCCACTATACTTGTAATAGCAGATAATCCTAACATAGAAGTTTGCATTGATACTGTCAATACATCATTTAGTCCTGCACCAATTTTACCAATGGGAATAAAACCAAGTGCTGTTTTTGATGTATTAATTCTACCTCTTTGACCAGTAGTAATTTCATACATTAGTTGTAAGTATTTTTTTTCATTGTTAGTTAATTTAATATTACCATTTTTTTCTATTTTATTTAACCATCTTTTAGTAAAATCTGATACATCTTTTCCTAACAATTCAGTTCTAGTAAGTAAAGCAGAAGTTTCTCCAATATATTTTAATAAAACATTTTCAACATCATTACTTAAATAATCAGCAAAATCTTTATCTTTTAATTTTAATAATCTTCTTTCAGCTTGTAATCTTGTTTTTGATAATCCTACACTAGAACTAGACTCTGGACTTCCTTCTGTAGCTAATTGTTTCCAAAGGTTTTCAGCACTTGAAAAAGTACTGCCTTCTGCTCTCATTATTTTTTCAATAAAATCTTTTTTATTAGCTTTTATTTTATCTATTCTCCAAGCACGAGGAAAATAATCTAAAACTTTATTAGGTTTTAATCCTAGTTTAACAGCATCATCATAAATATCATCTAGTAATTTTCTCATTTCCTTACCAGCACCTATAATATTATCAGCTAACTTAATTTGTTTTCCATCAACAAATTTAGTAGTATTACCAGTTCTTAAATAATATGCTAAGTCTAAATCAGTTTCTTCAGATAAAACTTGTTTAACAGTAGGACTAGATAAAAATCTTGTAACTTTAGTTTTTACGCCTTTGTCTCCTTTAATAGGATTAAATACACTATGATGTTCTCTTAATTTATATTTTAAAATAATAGAATACAATTCTTCTTGTCTATTACCAAAAAGTTTCTTTAACTTTTCATTATAATCTAAATCTAATAATTTTTGTTCTCCGGGTTTTGGAGCTACAAAAAATTCATCAGCATCAAATCTAAATATTTTTAATAAAGTATTTAAATCTTTATCTTTTGGACTTTTATTTTTTAAAAGAGTTGTAGGTCTAATTGGCAATACACCAATATATAAAGCTTTTCTAGCACCATCTAAAAAACTAGCAGTTAATTTAACAGGAAAATTACTTTTATAATTTTCATTATTATCTATTCTAGCTATTCGTTCTTCATTAACAGCTTTCATAAATTTAGGAATTGTATAAGTTACACCTTTAAGAGCACCAAAAGATGCAGGAGCTAATACACCTCCCATTGCAGCAACTTTAGCAGTTTGCATAAAATCTCTTTCATCTCTACGATATGTTGCTAAATCGGCTGATTGATGAACAAAATCAAATGTACCAGCATACCCCATTCCTTCTAAAGAAATAACTCCATAAGTTTGTGCAGTTGTTAATGGTGATTTTAAATTTTGAAAAGGTACTACTTTAGTAATCCCTTTTGCTCCCTTACCTACAGTAGTTTTAACAGTTTGTTTAACTCCTTGTTTTACTGCTTCTTTAATTGTTAATTTAGCAGCTTCACCAGCAGCAATTCTTCCAGCTACAGAACTACCTAATGTCCAAGGAATTAATAAAGCTGAAACCCAATTAGCAGGGTCAGTTAAAATTTCTTGTGTAGCATCAATAGCTAATTGTCTTCTTTCTGGACCTCTACCACCTACAGAAGCATTATCCCATCTTGTTCTAAGATAATTATAATCTGATTTTTGTTCTTCTGTCCACTTACGAGCACTTAGTCCTAAAGCAGTAGCATCTCCTAAATTCCAATCTGTTCCTCTAAAATATTGATAAAGGTCTCCAACACCTTCTCCTTCATTAATAGAATCTAAAAATCTTTCAGTTCTTTTAACAAATTCATCATCATCTCTTAAACTTGCTAGAGTATCTTTTGGTTTTAAATCTTCAAATACTGCATCAGGTTTATATAATTTGGAAAAGCTAGTTTTATTATCAAAAATTGGCATAAGTTATTTTAATATTTTATTGGGTTGGAAGTTTTTCAAATGTCCATTTATATAAAGGAGCTGCTTCGCTTCCTACATTAATTGTAAAAAATCTAAAATTATCTTGTGAAAATTCTTTACCTTCTTCAGGTACAAAAGTTTCTTCTGTTTCTTCATTTAATATTCTATTTTGTAAATATTTTTTAGTATTAAGAAACTCTACAGCAGTTTTAGCATCTTGAGAAGTTTTTATTGTTTTGTTTTCCATAAAGTCTATAACTTCCATGTCTACATACTCAGTTCTATATAAGTCAGCTCTTTTTGCTGTTCTGAAAAAAGGTTTATCTCTATATTTATAAATACCTGTTCGTTGTTGTGGAATTGCTAGAAGTACTGCATTATCAAAAGATAAATTTTCATTTATTTTTTGTAATTGTAAAGCTCCTTCTATAACATGATATACAAAACCATCTTGTTCTGTACCAGATAAATTACCTTCATAATTAAATGTATTGTCATTTACATTATCTGACATATAAGATAATATAGCATTTGTTACTCTTTGATTTATTTGTTTATTTGAATAATAGCTATCTACATCTTTAGGGTCAATTTTTATTACTTTACTCATTTCTGCTTGAGTTTGTCTTAATTTTAATTCAGTATTCATTGCTTCATTAGGGTCTGTATTTAATACAACTTTTGCATATGCTCTTTGTTCAGCAATATTTAAACCTACTTCTTGACTTAAAGGTCTAAACTCTGGATTAGAATTAATTTTTTGTATTGCACTTAATAAATCTGTTCTGTCAGAAGCTGGAATATTTCTTAATCCGGGAAATCCGGGAATACTAGCATTGAACTCTATAGCTTTTCCTATATCTTCTTCTGTAAGTACATAATTTTCTTTATTAACTTTTGCTATAAAATTTTCTTTTTCTATTATTAAATCATCTCTTTTTGTTGTAAAATTATATGTTCTTAGAACTTCACTTGAACCATAAGTAGCTACTACTGTTTTATTAGCTTCATCATTTTGTTCTATTACATTATTAATTGTTTCTTCTTCTTTATTTTTTGGAGTAGTTGATAAACCTTCAGAATTTAACTGTGCTATTTCTAAGTCTTTTTTCTTTTTTAAATTATTAGTTAAATCAATTACATCTGTATTTACACTAATTACATCTCCTATTTCTATGTCTTGTTCTTTAAAAGCTTCAGGAAATCTTTTTTGTAATCTTTCTATATTACCTTCTCTAACTCTTCTAGTTTTAAAAGCTTTGTTCCATAATTGTCTAACTATATTTTTTTTAGTAGGGTCATCTTTAATTAAATCTACTGCTGCATTATATGCATCTGTAGCAGCTTTATTATAATCTGTTAATGTAAAATTACTTATATAAGGTTTATCTTTTAAACTTTCAATATTTTCTTTTTCATCAGCTTGAAAAGCTTTATATATTTTCATAGCTGTATTATAATCTTTTTCATTTAACTTTTCTTTAGTTACTTCATTCCAAGGATTTGCACCTAACTCTCTTACTAAATCAGGGTCTGCATTAAATTTTACAACAGCAGCATTATGTAAATATTCTTCTGGATTTTGCGTATATAATTGATAATTTTGTCTATTAGAAGCATTAATAGGATTATTATATACCTCTGAATTTCTTGCAAAAATAGGATTATATTCAGTTGCTAAATTTTCTAAAGCATCTACTTTTCCTTGTTTTAATCCTTTTTTAGCTTCATCTACAAAATTTGCAAATAAAGAAAAAGCTATTCCTTTTTTTGCTCTTTCTAGATAATCTTTTCTTCTTTTAGATAATATTGAACCTGCTAATTGTCCAACATTTGAACTTGTTAAATATTCATTAGCCATTATTTTTCTCCTTTACCTAATAAACTTTGTCTTATTTCAGAACCAGTTTCTTTTACTTTTTCTAATATACTTGGAGGAACTATTTTTTCATTTATAGTTTCTGTGTTAATTTTTTGTTTAGTTATATTTTTAATATTACCAACTGCTGTATTAAATTCATTTAATTTATTTTCAAAATTTTCTTTTAAATCATCTTCATCTAATTCATCTAAATCATTACCTTCAATATTATATTTTATGTTTGCTTCTTCACCTAAAGACATAATTATATAAGTAGTTGGTTCAGCTAATAATAATAAATTATCAATAGAAATATCTCCTTGTAAAAATTTAGAATATAAAACTCCCATAGATAAATCTATTGCTGCTGCACCTTTTGCTAAAGCTTGAACAATATTTTTAGCTACATCAGGAGTTAAAATAGTAGTAGTAACATCATCTAAAGCTTCTCTAGGATTAGCAAATGTAGGAGGGTTTTCCCAAGGGTATTTAGAATCTGGATTATTTACTAAACTTTGTCCGGGTATAGGTCTACCTTGACTTGATAACTCTGCAAGTTCATTTAAACTTTCTTGATTAGATTTATTTTCACCTCTAATTTTTGGTCTAGTTGTTTCACCTATTGAAAATAATTCTTCTTCAGATACACCATTTTCTAAAGCTTGTAAAATAGCTTGAGTAGAAGCCTCACTTAATGATTTAGAAAGAATTGGTTTTAATTCTTTTTGGTTTTCTTCTACAACTTGTTCTTCTTGTTTTTGTTCTTCTATCATATTATCCTACTTGTAAAGTTGCTTGTTGATATAAAGGTTGAGATATATAACCTAAATCTTCTCTACCATAAGTTAAATTACTATAAGCATCACTTGCATTAATACCTAAATTTTGATAAGCAAATTCTATTGGTGCAAGTCTTTCATCAGGTTCTGTAGACAACCCAGCCGGATTGCCTTGAGGGTCATCAGGAAATAATTCAGATTGAGCATACCCTGAAATTAATCCAGTAGCTGTTGTACTTGCTGCTCCTTTTAAAAATCCTCCGACTCCACCAGTAGGTGCTGCTCCTGTAGCAGTTTTTAATCCAAAAGGACCAGTACCACCAAAAGGACCTAAACCTTTACCAACATTAGTAGTAAAATTATATGCAGGTCTGAATATTGCTCCTATTTTACTATCAACTAATGTTGATGCAGCGTTTCCCCAGCTTTGAAAGAATCCCGGTTTTGTAGCAAATCTTCCAGCCAGTCCTCCAAGTCCTGCAAATATCATTCCAGCTCCTACTAAAGTTCTTAATACTTTACTAGATGTAACTTTCTTAGCAACTTTTTTAACAGCACTTACTCCTTTTTTAACAACTTTTTTAATTGCTTTACCTACTTTTTTAAAAGCTTTTTTAATTGATTTAAATAATCCCATAGTTATATCCTTTTATTATGTACTAAATATTGAAGTTATCATAGCTGTTATATCTTTAACACTACTACCATATTTATCTGGTTCAGAGGCAAGAGCAGTATTAACTATTTGTGCTATTCTATTTTTTTCATTTTCACTTGACCTAAAATCATAATCAGCTTGGTCTCTTAATTCTTGCCATAAAAATGCCATTGCTGAACCTGCCATATTAAATGCGTTTTGTGCATTTTGCATGTTTATTTGATTTTGCATTGCAGTATTAGCAGTATTTACTTGTCTTCTCCATTGTGTATTAGACTGTTCAACTGCTGCTTGATTTTGAGCATTCCATTGATTTCTTGCAAAGTCTTGATTAGAATTAAATTGTTCTATTTGTGCAGCTAATTGTGTATTAAACTTTTCAACATCAACAGCTCTTTGAGCATCTCTAGCTGCAGCAGCATTTGCTTGAGTAGCATTAAACTGTTCCATTGCATTCATTTGTGTTTTATTATATTGTTCAACTTGTGCATTTAAACTAGCCATAAATTGATTAGTTTGATTTTCACTTGTTGCATTAAACTGAGCAGCAGCATTATTAGCAGCTTGATTAGATAATAATCTTTGTTGTGTTTGTTGAGCTCGTAATATATTTGATTGTTGTCGAGCATTTAAGTTAGACATGTCCATAGCTAAAAAGTTTTTAGCATTTTGTATTTGTGCTTGTTGATTTAAANTTGCTTCAGCTAAATTANCTTGAGACATTAAAGCTGCATTTTGTATTATAGCTTGTTGGTCTGCTGCAGCTTCTGTTAAACTTACAGTTTGTAAAAATTTACTATTACTTAAAGATGTTTGTTGGTCAGCACTAAATTGAGCCATATCCATTCTAAATACAGTTTGAGCATTTTGTAATGCTGTTTGTTGTTGTCTTTGTGCATCAGCTTCAGCAGCTTGTGCTTCTATACTTTTTTGTTGACTTACACTTTGTTGTATAGCTTGTGCATTACTTTGAGCTATAGGTATAGCACTTTGAATAATAGCATTAAATAAATTATCTCTACCTACACTAGANGCACTAAGACCTCTTCTTGCTAACATAGCTTCTACACTAGCAACAGCAGGTTTAGCCCATGTAGGTATTTCACCATTTTCCATACCAGTTAATAAACTATCTATCTGATTAGATACTAAAGCTTCTTCAGGTAATCCAGCTATAACACCTCTTTCTTGTTCTGTAAATTGAGTTAATTTATNTTCTAAAGCTTCAGGGTCATTACCTAATTCATTAATAGCTTCTTCTGGTAACCCTGCATTTCTTAATTGTTTTTTAGCTCTAGTAACTCTAGCTAAATTTGTACCAGCATTTTTAGCTGCTTGTGCTTTTGCTTCAGGACTTAATGTTCCTACAACTCTTGCTGCTAAAGCTCCTTCTTGAATAGTAACATCAGCACCTTCTTGAGGGGCAACTCTATCTACATTTGCAGCTTTAGCAATAGCATCATCAGATAACTCCCCTTGTGCAGTATCTACTTGAGCTTNAGTATCTANANTANCTNATTCATCTTCTGTTATTTNNGCAGCNNNTACNTCAGTTGTGNAGTNTNTGCAGTTTGTGCAGTACCTGTTGTAACTTGTTCTGTTGTAGTTGTTATATCATCTTGTTGTCCTACTTTTGTAGGGTCTGCCATAGTTGTAGTTTGTTGGTCTCTTCCTGTAACAAGTTTTGTACCACCTGTTATAGAAATATCATCTATTACAGCAGCTTCAGGAACTTCCCCTCTTGCAGCAGCCTCTGCAGATTCTCTAGCTACATTAGTTTCAGGTGTAGGAGTAGGTGCAGGAGTAGGTGCAGGGGTTGGAGCAGGAGTTGGCTCGGGTTCAAATTTACCACCACCCGGTCCACCTATAGATATAAAATCATCTCTTGGGTCAAATCTTTCATCCATTTTATTTAAACCACCAACTTGATAGCTTACTCTACCACCTTTAGACATATCTAATCTATTCTCAGTAGTATAATTTGGTTTATATTTTTTATTTCTTTTTTTTCTTTGTTTTTTTGCCATTTTCTTTTCCTGCACGATTAAGCAGCTTCATAAGAAGTTTAGGTTTATCTGTCATCATTATTATTACTGCTCGTTTCATTTTACCTCAAAGAGTTTGTCAACCTTTTCATGTAATTTTTCTAATCTATCCATAAGGATATTCATATCATCTTTTACTTCTTGTTTTGTAACATAATCTTTTGCAATCTCTTCACGAGTCTTGTTTAAAAGTATGTCTATTCTTTTTGATTCTGTTTCGTTTTTACGAATACCATAAAGCACAGGAGCTAACACCAAAGTTATAAAGATGTTCCAAAATAAATAAGGTGTTAATTCCATATATTAACCGATAGTTTTAGTTACGCTTGTAGGTGTAATAAGTGCAGCTATGTTTGCATCTAATCCAGCTTTCAAAGCTGTAACTTTATCAGCAGTCATAGCAGCTTCAACCCAACCTTGTACTTTAGCAGCATCTAAACTTGCAAATGCTGTAAAGCTTGAAAGGTCTGAAGTGTCAAGTGATTGTGTACCATAAGTAGTAGCAGTCCAGTTATCACCATTGCTATCCTTATTAGTATCATCAGTTGCTGTAAGCCTCCAATGTACATTGTGAACTACATCACTTTTACTATCTTTTGTAGGGTATGTATCAACTGTTGAAACATCCCAAGTATATCCTATTGCCATATTATTCTCCTTTTAAAATTGCAATTTCAGCTCGTAATGTTTCAATAGTATCTATTAAATCACTATAGCCATTCATATCCTCTAGTCCTTTTGGACTATGTGAATCTTTTTTAAGTTCTTCTATTTGTTCTTGTTGCTCTTGCATGCCTTTTACCAGATGGGTAACAAGTTTACTATAATCCATTGAGTAATAACCATCTTCGTCTTGATTGACTGCATTTGGCACCAGCTCTTCAACCTCTTGAGCTATTAAACCTTCATCTGCATGGTTGTCAGATTTCCAATTATAAGCAACAGGATTAAGATTATTAATTACATCTAACCCTCTTGATGAACCTGTTATGTCTTTTAACCTAGCATCAGAAGATGTGTTGTAGGTTACTGCATTTGT
>FUFK010077277.1_pt1 | contig 13205 bp, 14 predicted proteins | sample 1021851 | NCBI WGS metagenome assembly FUFK01 (sample SAMEA51879418, study PRJEB19060) | metagenome | reverse complement strand
GGCTGGTCTAATATATCCGGGTGAAGTCTACACGATTTCAATAGGAGTCGGCGCTGCTGGGCCAGGTTGTGCCATGGAATTGAACACTGCTCATTATCTAATGTTCCAAGCTGGAAATGCAGGATTTACCTATGAAGTCTTGAACTACGGTGGCTCAAATGCAGTCGGGACGGTGATAATTTGAAGTCAAACCAAGAAACCCCAAATAACGACAACTGGGCGGCGATTGGTATTGGTGCAATGATTGTCTTCATCTCGCTAATTTTGGTCGCAGCAGTTGCTTCTGCAGTTATTGTTCAAACTGCTGAAAAACTTCAGCAGAATGCTCAAAGAACCGGTGAAGATACTTCTGATGAACTGTCAGGTAAAATCACAATTCAAGCAGGATATATTCAAAATCTTGGCGAATATGTTCTATATGTTAGACTAGGTGCTGGTAGCGATACAATTCAAACTGTAGACATATCATATCAATTATATTGTAATACAGGTGCTGGATATGAAACTAGTGCTCTAACAAATGCGATGGTTCAACTACAATCTGATGCAGACTTTGCCGGTGGTGAAACCGAACTATTAGTTGCTGATCCTTACAAGATTATGATTACCCCTGCTGTTTGTACGGCTGCTGCAGTAAGTGCTGCAGACGGCAAGGTCGCACTTTATCTTCACGTAGAAGACGGTGGAACCACATACGAAATGTTGCAGTTTAATACCGACGCTGATGGAACCCCAATTATCTGATGTTGCTTGCTGTTGAGGATTTAATTCTTGACGGCAAGGAGGTGTACTAATGGCTTGGCCATTTAGTAATAACACAGGCAATATCAAAGATGCAGATGCAGAACTGAGCGAAGCGAGACTGAAAATACTGTCAAATGTGGCAATCGAACAGGTTCCCCTTCCAGAGGAAGGAGAGCTCAGTGAAGAGGATGCATGGACGATTTCACCGGGTCCGACAAGGGCTAAGATGAACAGCATAGGGAGCGTGCCAACGGTTACCCAAACCATGGCACCTGCACAAACTGCGCAAGTTAATGCTCAGGTGGATACGTCAGGTCTAGAACGTTTGATCAGCAGTCGTTTAGACATGGTTGAAGATGTACTTGGATTAGTTGAAAAACGCCTTGAGGAAAGCATGACATTTGCCCCTGAGGGGCAAAAGTTTGATGCAGAAGGTAACCCAATCGTTCATGATGACTCAGAGGAAGCAGAAATCGGAGCAGGAGATACGATTATCACCGCAAGTGGTGAAGTCATCCCTGCTGCGGGAGTTAACCGCCTAATGGCCGAAGATGAGGCGCCATTGGTTGAGTTGTATGAAGCCCAAGCTCTAGCAGCCAATCCATTCCTTGTCGCGCCTTCCTCAGGCCCAACTACTGAAGCAAACAAAGTCGGAGCACCAACTGTTGCTGCGCTATTACTTGACAATATGTCGGGTATGGCGGCAGTAAATTTTGTTCAGAAAGCGATTAATTCAGGTATGCTCAATCAAGATGAAGGCAATTCGGTATTGGCGATNGTTCAACTTGCNACGCCAGGCGAAGCCGAAGAGGCATTAGAAGACCATCTTCCGCATAGAGAATTGCTAACATTTTCAGCATTGGTAACATCTTGGAGACAGGTAAAACAACTNAGAGGAGAAGAATGAAATGGGAGCATCGGTCGGTATTGGNGGCCTGATTGTTGGCACTTCGATGTTGGTNGTATTGGCGTTAGCCGTCAATGCTGTTGATCTTCGATTGGAGTCATCATTAGAAACCATCGAATCGGCCAATGAACTATCCCCAACCTTCACAATAGATAACGCAGATATCGCTTTAGGAGCGGTTACTTCATTACAGTTAGATGATCCAGGAACAGGATATGTAAATGGAACGTTAAGTGCCACAGGCGGCGGTGGTTCTGGATTTTCTGGAACCTTTACAGTCGATAATAGCGGAGCAATAATCTCATGGTCAATCACCAACCATGGAGATTACTCGTCCGACCCAACTATTGTTATTGACGGCCCGCAACCTGGTGGCGCAAACGGGGCATTTTCGGTTGATGCAAGAACCACAGTTGTTGATTTAACTATCACTAATACTGGTTCAGTAATTGTTCCAGTTAACGAAGTATGGATGTTCCTTGATGGAGAAAATGCGCGAAATTTGGCAGATTTAGCACCCGTAACAGATTCCCAGACTATTTTTCCCGGCGACACAGTTGAAGTTGTATGGCGCGGGCATGCAAATAATGTATTTGAAATAGCAGCGCTTTCTTGTAATGGATTTAACACCGCAANAGCACTTGTATGAGGTATTATTATGGCAGACGGAGGAGCATCTACATTCATTTTCNTGGCAACCGCTCTATTAGTTTCAGGTGCAGTTTCAGCAGTACTTATTAGTCAATATGGAGACATAACCTCTGCAATGGAGGTTGAACGTCGAGAAAACGAAGCAGATGCTAAAACCTCATTCGAATTTGCGGGCGATTTGTCTAATATAGCGTATGATAATGATCCTGTCAATCCAACTGAGACAATTACCTTTTACTTACAGAATACTGGAGAATATGTCCTCGATGAAGATTCATTATTTGTTCAATTGAACGGTTCTGTAATTGCAGATGCAAATGTTGCCACAACAGTCCTTCCTTCTGGAGGTGCATGGGGTAATNCAAATTTACTCGAGGTTGTAATTTCTGGNNNNTGGGGTTTTGCTGATNATACNGANATCTATCTTACGGTACTTGTTCAGTCTTTATCTGTTGGTGGATATCAGGGAGAAGATGCAGAATCTACGGTGGTGAGGTTAAATGAACTTTGATGATCCATTAAATTTCCCGCATAAGCCGGTTGAAGACGGTTTTGCCTTTGATGTAGAAACAGATTCTCTCGCCGATACGATGGGGCTTAGATTGCCTAATCGTTCACTATACGTATTACAAGGGGTAGTCGGTGCAGGAAAGTCACTAATTGCTCAAAGATTAGTTCACGGAATGCTTGACAACGGGGTGAAAGTTTTGGTTGTAACAACAGAATTAACCACTCGAGGGTGGATAGAACAGATGGAATCAATTGGTTACGGTATTACAGATGCATTGCGTGAAGGCCGTTTGATGGTTTTTTCGCGGTTCGGTACAGTTGCAGAAGCCAGAGCAGAAGTTGGTCTTGAAGAGGTATTGAACAGCGAAGCTGTTAGCGAGGCTGATGTCGTCATACTTGATTCAGCAAGTGCCTTGATGCCTGACAACCTTGATGATAAACAGCGTTTTGATTTNATGCAGAAATTGAGAAAAATTACTGCTGAAGGGCGTTCAGTAATGTTATGTGTTGATCCTGATGAAATGGATCACAAGTTGCTGCACAACATGAGAGCCTCTGCTGAAGTAGTTCTTGACTTATCAACCGCATTGATTGGTGGCGATTTGAAACGAAGCATTGTGGTAACTAGATTCTTGCGGGCTGCTGGCCCAGTACAGACCAGTGTTGGTTGGCGCGTAGAGCCTAGCATGGGCTTCATNGTCGACATAACTGCCGTCAGTTGAGAGGTNTTGTNATGGCTGAAGAAGACANATTCGCAAAAGGTGACCTCAACGGGGTCATGGCGGCTTATCCTCATATCGCTGATTGGGTCAGAGATTTTGAATCACGTTACGGTTCAAGGCCAATGTACTACGGGCCATTAGACAGAGACGCCAAGAAAAATCGTCCATTCAACCTAATTTACCTAGCCAAAGAACCTATTTTTATTCACATATACGAGCCACCTGAAGACGATGAAGGCAACGGTGGACAAATCTTGTGGTTTGGTTTAGAGCCACAACTTACCGAAGAAGAAGAGAACATGCGTCGTGAGTTGGTTGAAACACTCCTGCAAGAAGCACCAACCGCGCCGACATTCACCACCGATGGTGAATTTGAGAATATCCTAACGCAAATGGTCGAGCGATATACTGTGCTGGAGGATGATGTTGGCGTAACTCCTCGCCGACAGGGCAGGTTATGGGAAATGATTGGCATGGATGATAAACGGGTAATCGTTACTCCCGACCAAAGAAAGCGTTTGGAGTACATCATTATTCGTGACCTCATCAAAAATGGACCGCTTGAACCACTACTTTCCGATGAAATGCTGGAGGATATTCACTCAGTTGGTCTCAAACATATTCACATGGATCACAAGGTGTTNGGTATGGTTACGTCAAACATCAGATTTAGAGAGCGAGAGATTTTGTCTCGATATCTAAGAGCAATGTCGGAGCGTATTGGCCGTCCGGTATCAGATAACAAGCCAATTATCGATGGAGCTCTGCTTGANGGGTCNCGTATCAACATTATNTTCTCTGATGACGTATCCATGCTAGGTCCGTCATTCACGATTCGTAAATTCGCAGAGGAAACAATTTCCATTATTCAGTTAATCAAGTGGGGAACTATCTCTACTCAAGTTGCGGCATACATCTGGATTTGTCTAGAGTATGGTATGTCAGTGCTGGTGTCTGGAGAAACAGCGTCAGGTAAAACCACGACATTGAACGCAATTCTACCATTTATCGATCACAATGTGAAAATTTATTCTGCAGAAGATACTCCTGAGGTAAAAGTACGCCACAAAATTTGGCAAAGGCTTGTTACTCGTGATTCAAAGAACGAGGAATCTAGGGTTGAAATGTTCGACTTACTCAAAGCGGCACTTAGAAGTAGGCCAAGATACATCATCATTGGTGAGATTCGTGGCGTTGAAGGTGCAACAGCATTCCAAGCCATGCAGACCGGTCACCCGGTAATTGCGACATTTCACGCGTCATCAATCGTCAAGATGATTCAGAGATTTACTGGTGACCCAATCAATGTGCCAATTCGTTTCTTTGACAACCTGAATTTTGCTATTTTCCAGGAAGTAGTCGAAGCACCAGGCGGTGGTATTGCCCGACGGGTTACTGGTATCGATGAAGTAATTGGTTACAATAAACACAGTGATGGTGTCCTGACTCGTGGTATGTTCGAATGGGATCCGGTCAAAGACAAGCACTATTTCCGTGGTATGTTCCAAAGCCACTTGCTAGAAAATAAAATCGCTGCTATGGCCGGATTTGCTAACAAGAGAGACATCTATGACGAGATGCTAAGAAGAGCAGCAGCTCTTGACAAAATGGCTGATAGGGATTTGACACACTACGACGATGTGTTTGATTTACTCGGTATTTACTACAACAATGGATTCGAAGCCTTCAACCGAGCAATTGACACTTGGACTGGGGTCAATCACGGTTAGGGGGTTAGAGTATGGAAAGAATGCCAATTTGGCAAGTGGCGGTTAGACGGCTCGAAATGCCGATTCCGCGTTTCCTGTTAATATTCGTAGGCGGTGCTACATTTGCCGGATTGATTACTGCTCTTACTGTAGTGTTTCTGACCGGAGGGCTTGGCGAGGGTGCGCTATTCCAAGGCTTTGCCGGAGTGCTNATNATTATCCTATTCCCAGTAATTTGCGCNGCAGGCGCGATTCTCTTTCCCATGCTTGAAGTGCAGCGTTCAGCGACGAGAATCGAAAAAGAAATGCACATGTTCATCACTAGAATGGGTATATTGTCACTTGGCGAAGTGGGGGCAAAATCAATTTTCGACATCCTCAAGCAGATGTCAGATTACGGAGAATTAGCTGCTGAAGTAAAGCGAATTGAAACCTTGGTCGATAAATGGCATACNTCACTNCCTGAGGCTGCAAGAATTGTTGCTCATCAAAGTCCGAGCCCGCTGTGGACCGATTTTCTTGACCGAATGGCATTTTCCATTGAAGCAGGNCAACCAATTGATGAGTTCATGAGAGCAGAGCAGGAAACAGTTGCAGAGCAGTACAATACGCTGTATGATACACGATTAGAATCAGTTGATACGCTAAAGGAAATTTATGTCTCGTTAGTTTCTGCAGGATTATTCGCCCTAGTGATTGCCGGAATTCATCTAGTACTGTTCGAAATTGGTTCACCAGATGCTGAACCAATTGAGGTTTTCAGCCGCATTAGATTTTTGTTGCTGGCGGGGTTAATTTTTACCATAGTGCAAATCGGCGCGGTATTTGCTTTTAGGGCAACGATTCCAGAAGACCAAACCTTTGCTCGAGATGACATGGATACCCCTTTCCGAATTAATTTCCGGCGAGCATTTTTGATTTCAGGTGGATTTTTTGCCGTGCTCGCTGTGGTTATGTCAATAGCAGTAATTTCTGCTTGGGATGCGGTAAGCGATCAGTGGGACAAATACGGTTTGCTGGTTTTCGCGATACCGCTTACACCGTTTTTATTCCCCGCATTCATGATTCGTCGAGAAGAGAGCATGGTTTTGCGCAGGGATGAGACATACCCAGATTTTATTCGTGCTTTAGGAGGCACTGCTCAGGCGCGTTCAGCTGAACCTTCCGCCACCATCAAAGCCCTGCGAGGGATTGATTTTGGTATGCTTGATGGTTCTATCGACCGTCTAGAAAAGCGGCTCTCTACAAGAATTGATTCTGACCGGGCTTGGGATTATTTCAACGCTGATACCAATTCATCGGTTATCTCCCGTTACATGAGAATCTACATTGAAGGTTCACAATCGTCGGGACGGCCTGCTGAAACTGCTGAAATGGTTAGTCGATCAGTAGGTAGTTTGCTATCCTTGAGGCGTAGGAGAGCGCTTTCAGCCAACACTATGTGGGGAGTTGCAATTGGTCTGCTCATCGCTAGCGTTACTAGTCTCAATGTTACAATATCAATCGTATTGCAATTAGGCGATGCAATTGCNGGTGTTGCTAGTGGACTTGCTGATACTGATGTATCTGCACTGTCAGACTTTGGAGGTGGGGTGGCGTTACCAGTTATGGAAGATTCCAGTTCAGTTGCTGAGAATATTAGAATGTTCAAAATAGTAATTTCGGTATTGATTCTGATACAGGTTGCTGCGGTCTCTTTTATTGCTACACGTCTTCGAGGAGGAGGAACAACCAGCGCTCTTGGCCAGATGATATCCTTGTTGTGGATTGCCGGCATAACATCTCTTATTACATCATTAATATTGGATGCAGCATCCTCAATATTCTCCGTGTGATAGAATTGTCAAGTATTATAAATTAATTCCCCAATCNTCGTTTATGCACCCGGCACCCGGCCCACCTATCCAAGCCCCAGTTCAACCTCAAGCCCAACCTCAACAAATGATGCAGCCGATGCAACCCATGGCAGCATACGAGCCACAGCCGAAATACGTTGGCAAATACGGTGCTTACTCATTTAGTAAGTGGTTAATGATTGGAATTGTTTTGATTGTAATTGGTGCAATGTTCACTCAAGTTACTGACTTAGTTGGCGGCCCCAACCCTGCTGATTATAGTGATAATTTAGACAGGTTGGCTGAGGATCAATTCTCTCATGAGAAACTTGGCACAAGTCTTGGCGCGTTAGCAAATATGTTACAGTCAATAGGCCTTGGACTAATCGGCTATGCCTTACTCAGAGAGGCTAACGATGGAGATGCGTACCATACTGCGGTAAGAGTCACTGCGGTAGTTACTGGCGTATTGGTAGTAGCTAGTATTGCTACTGCCAATATTACCATATTCTAATCAGCGTTTCATCTCTTCGCGAATTCGCTTCTTAGTAGCAGTCCACGAGCAAATTGGGCACTGTGTGAGATCGTGGTTTCTTGCAGGGCAATATTCTCTGCCAAAGAATATAATTTGCAGATGCAGTTTATTCCACAATTCTTTTGGGAAAATTGCTTTCAAGTCTCTTTCCGTTTGCTCAACATTTTTCCCATTCGAAAGTCCCCAGCGGGCGGCTAAGCGATGGATGTGGGTATCAATCGGAAATGCGGGCACGCCAAATGACTGCGCCATTACCACGCTAGCAGTTTTGTGACCTACCCCTGGTAAATCCTCTAGAGCCTCAAAAGATGCAGGAACTTCTCCGTTGTGCCGCTCCATCAAGAGTTCGGACATTCGACGAATATTCTTCGCCTTGGTTGGCGCAAGGCCAACTTGACGGATATCTTCTAGAATTATCTCAACCGGCAATTGTGCCATTTCNTTGGCCGTAGGTGCTTTAGCAAACAGTGCGGGAGTAACCTCATTGACCTTCAAATCCGTTGTCTGCGCACTCATCAATACNGCAACTAATAATTGGAATGGATTTTCGTGGTCGAGTGGNACTGGTGTTTCAGGATACANNTCCTCTAGCATAACAGCGATGCGTTCAGCCTTCTCGCTGCGCTTCATTCACTCGCCTCGGCGCTTGAGAATTTCTGGCGGAATTCGATAAGTGTAGTCTATCTCGTTGCCCTTAAGGGTAATTGATTCGTTATCAAAAACGATTAATTTGACATATGAATCAATACCATGAAGGGGCATNGATGCTGAAAACTGGCCATCNGAATAAATTGCTATCCCCGTCTCGACATCNGGCGCTTTTGAAGAGAAAGAAGCCATTTNATTATTGTGTAAAACAGTACCAAGNCCCTCAAAGGTTTGGGTGAATTTTTCCACTATCTTGTTCCAGTCGTTGATTGGAAATTCTTCTGCCATGGAAACCCCTCAGCCTTCGTATTCTCCACCGGTAAGCCAGCCAAAGACTAAGCCCAAGGCGATTGAACCCATCGGTATGACATTGCAAATCAGGGTTTCTAGGGGCTCAGTATTTGGTTTGCCAGCAATATACCAAATAATCAGTGCAAGAAACATTCCGGGCAGTGCCATGGAGGCTCCCATGATAGCCGTTCGTAATGTTCGCATATCCCTGCCACTTCTCCGCCTTTGATGAATGTATGTTCAAGATAACCTGGAGGTAATCGCCTCCCTAGATAGTGAATTAAGGATGTCATCGGTCTCTAACCAGCCCTTACGTGCCGTCATCACCCCATAGGCGACATCTCCCAAACCGCGAATAGAGTGAGCGTCAGGGTTGATTACTACCGGCACATTGTTGGTTTTGGCATATTTGCATAAGCGCCAATCTAAGTCTAAACGATAGGGGCTTGCATTTAACTCCACGGCCTTCAGCCGACCTGCTTCATTATGTTCGGCCATGTGCTCGATTACTGCAAACATATCGACGTCATAGCCATCTCTGCCTTGGAGAATCCGTCCAGTAGGATGCCCCAAGACGGTAGTGGCAGGGTGGTCAATACAACGAATCAATTCTTCAGTATTCGTCACCTCATCGCGAGATTTCCATTTTGTCATGGCGTGAACAGATGCTACTACATAGTCGAGTTCATCAAGCACATCATTAGGATGGTCTAATTTGCCGCCCTCTAAGATGTCTGATTCAACACCGTGAAATAGCCTGAAGTCAACACCTTCAGCGGACCATTGGGAATTATATTGTTTGATTTGCCTTCCTTGGGCCAGCAAATCTTCAGCACTTGCTCCATTGGCGACTTTTAGTGTCGGAGAGTGGTCAGCAATCCCTAGCCAACTCCAGCCGATTGTACGAGCCGCATCAGCCATTTGTTCCAGTGTCGCATCACCATCNGATANAGTAGTGTGATTGTGAAGGGCGCCCTTGACATCATTAGGGACGACAAGTCGNGGCAATCCGTCCTNACTAGCAGCAGATATTTCTCCGGTGTCCTCTCTTAATTCAGGTGGCACCCAATCCAATTCTAGGTGGCGATAAATCTCTATTTCATCTTGCGCCGGTAGTGACAGATGAGCAGCAGCCATACCTTTCAAATCCCCAGCTACAGCCTCTGGTATAAGGCCGAATTCACTCAGCCTGAGTCCACGGTCTATCGCTCTTTGACGCATTACGATATTGTGTTCCTTGCTTCCAGTGAAATAAGCTAAAGTATATGGAAATACCTCGGGAGTGACCAATCTAACTTGGGCATCAATAGTTCCTCCGGATTCTAATTGCTCGTAATCCTCTCCTCCAATTGCAGCCATGACGTTAGGGTCTATGTGACCAACTGAGAAACCGCCCTCAAATATACTAGTGTCGAGGATTAAACTGATCTTTGAACCTCCTGCACCTTTGACATCGGCAATTCCCGGTAAAGTAAGAATGGCTTGACTTACTTTTTCCTTGTCTTTGTCAAGCACACCAACTACGATATCTAAGTCGCCAATAGTTTCCTTGCGCCGGCGAGCACTGCCAGCAAGTTGTGCCTTGATGACGCCGTCTATCGAGGCGATTTTTTGTTCAAAAGCCTCGCCATACATCAGTCCGATATCTAAACGTCGGCGAGCTCGAAATCTTGCTAATAATTCAATCCCATCAAGCATTTTTTGTTGTGATTTCGACCCAAACCCCTTGAGTCCGGCAATAGCATCGTCTTCGGCAGCCTGCTTCAGCGTGGCAATTGAGTCAACACCCAATTCTTCATTCATAATTTTGATTCGTTTGGGTCCAAGACCCGGGATGCCTAACATTTCAATCAGGCCTGGTGGTGTATTGTTGTGTAAATCGATCCAGTCACCTGGCCATCTTCCTTCACCAACAGCCTGCGAAATTGCAGAGCCAAGTCCTTTGCCAATGCCTTTAATTCCGAAGATTTGGCCAGTAGCCACTAACTCACCAAGATCTTCAGTAATGCTTCCCAAGGTTCTACTAGCGTTCTGGTATGAGCGCAGCCTGAATACATTAGCTCCCTGTAATTCTAGCAAAACTGCTACTTGGTGTAGCGCCCCAGCAATTTGATTTCTCGAGAAATAGGGTGGTCCATTTGGTCGGGCTTTGGGAAGTGAGAAGTCTCCGCCTGCCATGTTATGTTCAAGGCAAACTCGGTTTCAAACCTTGTTATCCACCCTTAGCAGGGTTTGGGCGATAACCGCACTTAAGAACAACAGACAACAGGAACGAGCATGGCAGGTGTCGACCCATTAATAATTGAACACTTAGCCGAAGCACTTTGTGGTATATCCGCAGTACTATTCACCTTTATCGCCACCTTCTCACGCTCGGAGAAAGCTGAATATATGGCGCAAAATGTGATTGCTGTAAGTCTAATTTTGTGTGCCATTGTACTTTGGTGGTTATCTTTGGCAGGGGGCTCACTTTGGGGTTCAAACTACTTGCCAAAACCACTGTCTTTGGTATGTATAATCATTGCCATATCAGCCCGAATGAATATTAAAGGAACTAACGTTTCATTCGGTGCTAACCCNCATTCTATTGGNAGAAAAGAAGAAGAATGATCAAACNATTTCACCACGAGGTTCGTGATCATCNCCNGAGGTNAGATTNTCAGANGCTTCTTTTTCCATCTTCTTTTTGATGAAATCGCGCATGTACTCGGGCAATTCCCCATTAACAAATATCACATCATTTACTGCCTCGAGTTTCATAAGCGAATAGAAAATCTGCATTGCGGTCATTGGAGTGGATGAACAACCATTACACCCTCCATCAAGGGATAGCATGATATTACCATCAGTAGTATCGATTACTGTGACAATACCATCATGCGCATCTAGCACTTCTTGGACAGGCCCGATTTCGGCAAGGATTTCCTCTGCACTGATTGCCATGACCATCCGAAGATGCCGTCTTTAATGAATCATATCCTGTCTTTGCTCAAAAATGTATTCGGCAACTTGTCGGGAGTGGTTAATCTTGTATTTATGGCTGATTTACAGGCGAACCACTTATGAGGAGTTCTCTGGTCGCAGGCTCACTAGGTGTTTATTATGGATATTACAAACATACCTCTGATGGCAGCAGCAACAGGTCTAATTGGACTTGTTATTGCTTTTATGTTATACCTGCGAGTGAACAGTGTAAAAATTGACAACAAAGTTGTCGCAGACATTACCGAAGAAATACAAGATGGTGCAATGGCCTTCCTTAAGGCGGAGTACAGAATTCTGGGATTATTCGTTGCGGCAGTTGGTGTCCTACTGTTCGTTCTTAATGATGTTGAGACAACGATAGCCTTCTTTGCTGGTGCACTAGCATCGGTTGCTGCAGGGTTCTCAGGTATGAGGGCAGCAACTTCTGCGAACGGCAGAACCGCAATGGCTGCTAAGAGTGGCGGACAACCAGCCGCTCTTGCAGTTTCCTACAACGGTGGCGCAGTTATGGGGCTATCAGTTGGCGGACTTGGCCTGCTAGGTATTTCACTGGTTGCATGGTGGTTAGGTGCTGGAGAAACAGCATCAGGTAGTGGAGAAGCAGCAGCGAGTGGCTTGAATGTAATACAAGCAGCGGCCGGATTCGNTATGGGTGCTTCTTCAATTGCTCTTTTCGCTCGTGTTGGAGGTGGAATCTACACCAAGGCGGCTGACGTGGGTGCTGACCTAGTTGGTAAGGTTGAAGCAGGTATTCCAGAAGACGACCCAAGAAATCCAGGTGTCATTGCTGATAACGTCGGTGACAACGTCGGTGACGTGGCTGGAATGGGTGCTGATATCTTCGAATCGTTCGTCGGTTCAATTATTGCCGCAATGATCATCGCTAACGAGTTCACTGGCGATAACGCTGCAGACTATGTTCTACTGCCAATCATGCTGGGTTTCATTGGTTACGCCGCATCCATAATCGGTGTATTCTCAATGGCCTTCTTAAAGAACGGCAAAGATCCAGCAGCAGCATTACGAAATACCACATTCATTGGCGCGATTCTCTTTGCAATCGGTGGCTATGCGTCCATCCAACAAGGCATCATTGATGTTGAATACGGCGTCATGCACTCAGTAGTTCTTGGTAGCGTAGTAGGCATTCTAATCGGTCTTGTAACCGAATATTACACCGGTATTGAGCCAGTATTTGGCATCAAGACCAAGGCGATTCCTCACATTGGAGAAATGTCTAAGACTGGACCAGCAACCAACGCTATCGCCGGATTATCAGTTGGCATGATGTCCACTTTCATTCCTATCCTGTTGATTGCCCTTGGTATTCTAGGCGCTAACGAATTTGGCGGCGATGAATACGGTCTATACTGCATCGCCATGGCGGCAATGGGCATGCTAGCAACCGTTGGGGTAACAATGACCGTTGACGCATATGGACCAGTTGCTGACAATGCAGGCGGTATTGCCGAGATGAGCGGTCTTGGTGACGATGTTAGAGCTATCACCGACGAACTTGACTCCATTGGAAATACCACTGCAGCAGTTGGTAAAGGATTCGCCATTGGTTCTGCTGCTCTAACGGCCCTCGCACTCTTCGCTGCTTACAACACTGCAGTGGGCGGCGTTAACCTAAACCTAACCGAGCCAATGGTTGTCATTGGTCTA
>FUFK010039757.1_pt1 | contig 13206 bp, 12 predicted proteins | sample 1021851 | NCBI WGS metagenome assembly FUFK01 (sample SAMEA51879418, study PRJEB19060) | metagenome | reverse complement strand
TTGATCATCAGGATCATTTAAGTTCACAAAAACCATTAGCAAACTCTTTTCCACCAATAAATAATTCAAATCGATCGGCATAATCTGGATTTTCTTCATTTCGTCTAGATAATGGCGAAACTTCAACAGGATATTCTGTAACAAATGTTGGATCGATTAATTTNCNNTCTACAGTTGCTTCAAATACCTCTAAAAGAATTCTNCCAATACCCCAACTTTTTTCAACTTTTACTTTNTTGCTNGTTANAATATTTTGAAGTTTTTTCTTATCACTTAAATCATCTTTACTTAATTCTTTATTAAACTCTAAAACTAAATCTGAAAGAGTTGATTGTTTAAAATTATTCAGGTCAACCTCAATATCTCCCCATTCAATTTTCGATTCACAGTCAGCTGCTTTAGCAGCATTTAAAATAATATCTTTTGTTAGATCCATNTGATCTTGCATNNTTGCATANGCTTGATACCACTCCATCATNGTAAATTCTGGATTATGTTTNGTAGATAAGCCTTCATTTCTAAAACTTCTATTNATTTCAAANACGCGTTCAAAACCTCCAACTAATANTCTTTTTAAATATAGTTCTGGCGCNATCCTTAAATAAAGATCTTGTCCNAGGGCATTATGTTGAGTTACAAATGGACGTGCTACTGCACCNCCNGCNAAAGGATGCATCATTGGNGTNTCAACTTCTAAATAGCCNGATTCATTCATTTTCTTTCTNAGAGAATCAATTATTTTTGTTCTTTTAATAAAAACTTNNTTNGTATCATTATTTGTCATTAAGTCNAGNTATCTTTGTCTATACCTTGNTTCTATATCTGTTAAACCNTTAAATTTTTCGGGCATTGGTCTTAATGATTTAGTAATCATTTCTAAATCCCATACATCTATGGTTAACTCATTGGTTTTAGTACGAAAAAGAGAGCCTGATACGCCAACAATATCTCCAAGATCCCATGTTTTAAAATCTTCATAAACACTCTCATCAACATTATTTTTTGTTACATAGATTTGAATGTCGCCAGATGCATCTCGTAAGGTTGCGAAACTTGCATTACCCATGACTCTTTTTAAGACAATTCGACCAGCCACAGAAATATCTTTGATATTCTTTTCTGCTAGATCGTCTTTTGAGACGTCACCATATTCTTCATGAAGACTTGATGCATTATTTTTTGGTTTAAATGAATTGCCGTATGCATCTCCTCTGTCTCGAAGTTGATCTAACTTTTTCCGTCTCTCTTCAATGAGAGCTTTTTCGCCACTTATATTTTCTTTATCCATTTATATGCCCGCTTTTAAGGATGATTTCATAAAATCATCTAAATCACCATTTAAAACTGCTGTTGTATTTCCTGTTTCATANTTTGTTCTCAAATCCTTGATTCTTGACTGATCCAGTACATATGATCTAATTTGACTACCCCATCCTATATCTGACTTACTGTCTTCAAGAATTTGCTGTTCTTCATTTTGCTTTTGTAATTCTAACTCGTAAAGCTTAGATTTTAATTGTTTTAATGCATTTTCTTTGTTTTTATGTTGAGATCTATCACTTTGTGATTGAGCAACCAGTCCAGTTGGAACATGGGTTAATCTTACAGCTGAGTCTGTTTTGTTTACATGTTGTCCACCAGCTCCTGAAGCTCTATAGGTATCTACTCTTAAATCTGCTTTGTTTATGTTAATCTCAATGGAATCGTCTATTTCAGGTGATATAAATACTGAGGCAAATGAAGTATGTCTTCTATTTCCTGAATCAAATGGAGATTTCCTTACCAGTCTATGTATTCCAGTTTCAGTTCTGAGCCATCCATATGCATGGTCACCATCAACATAGAGTGAGGCTGACTTTATGCCAGCAACATCACCATGTGATATTTCAACCAAATCAGTGGCAAAACCCCTACTTTCTGCCCACTTGGTATACATTCTTAAAAGCATTTCAGCCCAATCTTGTGCTTCAGTTCCTCCTGAACCTGATTGAATTTCTACAAATGCAGATGATGGATCCATTTTATTGCCAAACATTTTGCTAAATTCAAGCTCTTCAAGTGCGGACACAATTTCATTTCTTTCATTTAAAATATCTTCTATTGAGCTATCATCATTTTCTTCAATAGATACTTCGAGCAGAACAACTGAATCAGANAGTTTTCTAGATACGTCATCAAATGATTTTATACTTTTTTCTAATGTTGTTTTTTCTTTGCTGAGTTTTTGTGAAAGTTCTAAATCAGACCATACCTCTTCTNTCGATAGTTCACTATCGATTTCATTTAATCTNGTTTTTTTATTGTCGATAAGAAGAATATTGTCTTTAATATCTTGTAATCTTGCTTCCATTTCGGACAAAGAAAGTTTTAACTCTTGAAAGTCCATAATTAATTATTATCTTTTATAAATTCAAAAATTGAATTATCAAATGGGCTTAATTTAAATGAAATTTCTTTCTTATTTAGAACCTTTTGCAAATTTTTAGGTACNTTTGTTAAATTAATACCAGCTTTTTCGAGAGCATTTGGAAATTTAGCTGGATGAGCTGTTGCTAAGATAATTGTATTATTTTCTAATCTATCATTAAGCTTAGTTACCGCATCAGCAGCTACAGCTGTATGAGGATCCATTATGTAGCCTGAATTTTCGAAGTATGTTTTCATGCATTTGAATGTTGAGTTATCATCAATGCTATAGCTCAAGAAAAGACTTGCTGACTTTTTCCAAATGTCTTCATCTAANCTGATGCTTTCTGTAGGAAATTTAGAATATAAATTTGAGCACTTGTCTGAATCCCTATNAAGGTANAAATCATAAATTAATCTTTCAAAATTGCTTGCAACGCTAATATCCATGCTTGGTGAAATTGTTTCACTTACCTTGTTTTTAGAATAATCATTATCTTTAAAGAACCTATGTAAAATATCATTGCTATTAACTGCAACGATTATTTTTGACAGTGGCATTCCCATTTTTGAAGCTGCGTAGCATGCAAACACATTTCCAAAGTTGCCTGTTGGAACTGAAAAATTTAATGGTTTTGAAAATTCATTTGCTTTTAATGCAGCATAAAAGTAATAACATATTTGACCTATGATTCTTACCCAATTTATTGAATTTACTGCCAACAGATACTGGCTATCTTTAAGGAAAGATCTATCTTTAAACCCCTTTTTTACAACATCCTGACAATCATCAAAAGTTCCNCTTGCAAGAATGGGAAAAACATTTGATTTATCTACAGTAGTCATTTGTTTTCTTTGAATCTCTGACATATTGCCATCTGGTATAAGAATAAAGCTTTTAATGGCTCTAAATTCTTTGCATGCATCAATCGCCGCTGATCCGGTATCACCAGAGGTGGCACCAAAAACAATGGCAGTTTTATTTTGATCTACCAATGTTTTATTAAAGAACGCGGCAGCAAGTTGTAATCCAAAATCTTTAAATGCTGCGGTAGGACCATGAAACAACTCAAGCACAGACAGAGATTTATTTATATCAACAATTTTTAAATAATCTTTTTCTTCAAAGTCATGCCAAGTGTTTTCTAATACCTCATGCACTTCATCTTTTGAAAATGATGAATCTGTGTACATTGGCACAATATATTTTGCTACATCAATAAAAGATTTAAGACTTTTTAAGTGGTCTAAGTCCACTTGAGGCCAAGAATCAGGCATAAATAGACCGCCATCATCTGCTAGACCTTGCATTAAAACCTCTTCAAAGGTCTTGTTATTATCATTACCCCTTGTGCTATGAAATAACATTTTATTGTGGTTCGATCCTAATAGACCTTATTTTATTTACTGAATCCAGCTCCAGTAGATTATCAACTAATTCTTGATAATCTTTTTCTTTAAAAGGATCTGTAATAATTATAATTGGCACTAAGTCATCATTAAGATTTTCTTTTTGACTTATTGACTCAATGCTGACATCTTTATTTGCAAAAATAGAGGAAATAGAAGCCATCACACCCGATACATCACTTGCTTCAATATAAAAATAATATTGAAAGTCTAAATCAATAAAATCAATAAGCTCAATGGTCTCATTAATATTATTAACTTCTCTTATTTTTGAATCTGATAAATAAATTAAGTCAGAAATAACACCAGAAGCAGTGGCTTCCTGTCCAGCCCCTGATCCTGCAATATGGAGAGTACCCAATAAGTCGGTTTCTACTTCAATACCATTCCTAACTCCTTTTAAGTTAGCAAGATATGAATCAAGCTTCACAAGAGATGGGTGAGCTCTTAAATCGATTGAATTATTCGTTGATTTTGCAATTGCTAGATGTTTGATTGTATAACCCATTTCATAGGCATACTTAAAGTCATCTTTATGAATTCCATTAATACCCTCAATATAAAAATCTTTTGGAGGCAAGGAACTTCCAAAGGCTAGTGAAGACAAAATGCCTATTTTGTGAGCAGCATCTGTACCTTCAATATCAAATGAAGGGTCAGGTTCAGCGTATCCCTTTTCTTGAGCAAGTTTTAAAGTTGGTTCAAATTCCATGCCCTCTTCCATATTGGATAAAATAAAATTAGAGGTGCCATTTAGCATGCCTGAGATTTTAGAGATTTTACTCGCAGCAAGCTCCTGATTAAGAAGTTTAATTATAGGTGTGCCTGCACAAACAGAAGACTCATAAAGTAGCTTTACGCCGTTTTTGTTTGCNACACTAAAAAGCTCATCTCCGTGATTAAATATAACCGCCTTATTAGCAGTAACTACGTGTTTTTTAGCATTGAGTGCTTTGAGAATTAGATCGCGAGCAACATCAACGCCCCCAATAAGCTCAACAATAACATCGATATCATGATCAATAATGTTAAAAATATCTCTTTCTATAATTACATTACCTGGATCACATTTAGGATTATCTCGTCTTGCTCCAATTGCAATAATTTCAATTTCCAGATTACTTCTTTTTTTTATTTCAACTGAATTAGTTTGCAGGGTTTTAAAAAGGCCCGTAGCAACATTGCCCCACCCGCATATTCCTACTCTTAACTTATTCATTTTTAACTCTTTAGTTTTTTAAGTAAATCTTGTGGTGAATAATATCCAGGTAAAAGTTTGCCTTCATTTGTAATAATTGCAGGAGTACCTGTAATACCTATTTTTTTTCCAATAGCATAATGTTTTGCCACAGGTTGAGATTCGCAAAATTCTAACCTTGGCTCCTTTCCATCTTTTAGACTAGTAAGAACTTTTTTTGTATCCTCAGAGCACCATGCACCTACCATTTTTGTAAATGTATCAGTTCCCAAACCTGACCTTGGAAATGCAGCATATTTAATGCTAATGCCTAAATCATTATATTCTTTNATTTGCTTATGTAATTTTCGACAATATCCACAATCTACATCAGTAAAAATAGTTAAACTATGNTTTTCGTTAANTGNTTTAAANGTNATTAATTCACTTTCNTGAATTTCTTTCATCAATGATCNTCTTTTTTCAAACATATCCANNTCNGTTAAATTTTTTACNGAAGGTTCNANACTNTTGTATGANCCATANAAATCTGCACCTACGTTTGCTGTCTGCAAATCAATCTTAAACATTTGNCCATATAAAAAATATCTTCCATCNTCAGATACATAAANTGGCTGCAAATCACCAAAATANACTTTATAAANNCCTGGAAATTCTGANTTTTCAATNGACTCAATTTNTGANCCNTCNGGAAGAATNAGAGANATNATTTTTTCAATTTGATCTTTNTAACAATTNTCATGNTTNCANCTATCAATANNATNNTCACTGATAGNANCNTGCGANAAANTATTTANTGAAANTAANAATAAAAGAACTGAAAATGCGAAATANTTTTTAAGCATATTANCCTCTTGGATGATGTTTTTTAAGAACATCACTTAACCTTTGTTTTGCTATATGAGTATATATTTGAGTGGTTGATAAGTCACTATGACCCAAAAGAAGTTGAACAGATCTAAGATCAGCCCCTCTGTTTAGTAAGTGTGTTGCAAACGCATGTCTTANAGTATGTGGAGATATGGAATTCTTTAAATTCTCTCTTATAAGATAAACCTTCACTCTTTGCCAAAATGCAACTCTAGTCATTTTTTTTCCTCTATTTGAAAGAAAAATTTCCTTTGATGAAGATTGCTCTCTTTCATTTAAATATGATCTCAAAGAATCTAGAGCTGTTTCTCCAAAAGGAACTAATCTCTCTTTAGATCCTTTCCCAAAAACTTTTACTACACATCTTTTCATATCAACATCAGTCATCTTTAGATTTACTAACTCAGATATTCTCATACCTGTAGCGTATAACATTTCAATCATTGCCTTATCCCTATTTTCAATTTTATTTGAGACATCGGGACTGTTAAGTAATTTATCAACTTCAGCTTCTGACATAGACTCTGGTAAATATTTCTCTTGCTTTGGAGTAACTAAGTNGTTTAGNGGAGAATTTTTTACAAAATTTCTTTTAACTAAAAATATATAAAAAGATTTGATTGATGATATTTTTCTATTAACTGAGGAACTTCTCATCTTCCTTTGAAATAAGAATGATATATATTGATTAATATGATCCTCTTGAAGATTTTTATATTTAAGATCTTCATTATCCAGCCATTGAAAAAAAGATGAGACGTCGGCTTCGTAAGCTTTTACTGTATTATTGGAAAGTCCCTTATCTACTAAAAGATAATTCAAAAAAGACCTAAGATTAGAATCTTCCCTGTTAGATGTTTGCATTTTATTATTCTAGACGTTCTTTGATTCTTGCAGATTTACCAGATCTTTCTCTAAGATAAAATAACTTAGCCTGACGAACATCACCTTTTCTTTTTACTTGGATAGAATCTATCATTGGGCTATGAGTTTGGAATGTTCTTTCAACACCGATTCCACTTGAAATCTTTCTCACTATAAAAGAGGAGTTTAGTCCAGCTTTTTTCACACCCATCACGACCCCTTCAAAAGCTTGTAATCTTGTTCTTTCTCCTTCCCTAACTTTCACAGATACAACAACAGTATCTCCTGGTCTGAATTCAGGAAGATCAGTTTTCATTTGTTTTGATTCAAATTCATTGATTATTTGAGAAGGTGTTTTCTCTTCTAAAGAAACTGAAAGCGCCTCTTCAGCAGGTGCTTCTTCTTCAGGAGCTGCCTCTTCAGCAGGTGCTTCTTCTTCTACAGGAGCAGCTTCTTCAGCAGGTGTTTCTTCTTCAACAGGAGGTGCTTCTTCTTCTACAGTAGCTGCTTCTTCTTCAGGAGCTACTTCTTCGGCTGAAGTATCTTCGGCAATAGATTCTTTTTGACTAGCAGCAGATTCAGCCATTACTGTTGCTGCATCATCAACTGCGCTTGGTGATGGTGATTCATTAAAATGAATATCCCAAGCATCTAGTAATTTTGCTTTTGTTAGATTGATATCTAGTTCAAGTCCATTTTCTTTTGCTACCGCAACTATGTCAGCTTTTTTCATTTTGTTAAGAGCTGATTTTGTAGGAATTTCTCTAGTATCTTCTATCCTAGTTTCTTCTTTTTTTGGTTCTTCAGGCGCAGATGAACCACCAAATAATCGGGAAAAAAAACCTTTTTTCTTGTTTTCTTTACTATCACTCATAATATTCGCCTAAAAAGGGCTATAGGATAGCCTTAGATGACCATTCTTCCAAGAGTTTTTTTTGTTTTTTTGTTAATTTTATTTTTTTAAGTAAATCAGGTCTTTTTTTAAATGTTTTAAGTAATGACATCTCAGATTTCCATGCCTTAATCTTTTCGTGGTTTCCGGATAATAATATTTCAGGAACCTTGTTAGAATCAAAAATTTCAGGTTTTGCATAAACATCTTCTTTAAGTAATCCATTAGAAAAAGTATCTTTCAGATATGAATCCTTATTTCCAAGAGTTCCAGGTAAATGTCTTGAAATTGCATCAATTAAACATATTGCTGCGTACTCTCCACCACTCAAAATAAAATCTCCTATTGATACTTCCTCATCTACATAGTTATCAATTACTCGTTGATCAATTCCCTCATATCTTCCGCATATTACTGTCATATTTTTGAGTTTAGATAATGAAATTACTTTTTTTTGAGTTAGTAATTGTCCCTGTGGTGACATATAAATAACTGGTCCAAGTTTTCTTTTATCAATACTTTTAATAGTCTTAATCAATGGTTCTGCCATAATAACCATACCTTCCCCACCTCCGTATGGCTTTGAATCAACATTTTTATGCTTATTAGTGGCGTTTTTTCTTATATCCAAAGATTTAATTGACAATATGTCTTTTTTCATGGCTTTTGAAATCACACCAGAATTTAAAATTTCAAATATTTCTGGAAAGATTGTTAAAACATTTATATTCATTCTAGTAATCGCTTTGCCAATAAACTTTAAGGACTCTTTCTTTCTTATCAACAGAGTCTATAAATTTTTCTTTTATAAATGGTATNAGNCTTTCTTTTTCATCAACGGAATCANGCGTTGGCTTAACTATTAAACAATCATTAGCACCAAANTTATNAAGTTCTTTNACTTCTCCTAAAATTTCATTTTTNTTGAGTCCAATTACNATCATTCCTTTTAAATCATGCCAATATACCTCTTCAGATTTAAGCTNAGGAAGATTTTCNGAAGAAATATAAAGCTTTNTGTTGGTGTATTNTTTAATTTNATCAACACTATCTATGTTTTTTAGTTTAGCTAAAAATTTTGAATTAATTTTTTTAATGTATTCTATTGATAATTTATTTTCATTATCTATAAAAATATCATCAATATAGTTGAGAATATTTTCCTTTGGAGAGCAGAATGAGTTTAGGAAAAATTCTCCCTTAAGACCTCTAGGTTTCCCTATGTTGGCAATACAAACTGATTTATTTTTTTTCATCTTCTGAAGAATCATCTTCAGCTGGTGCTTCTTCCTCTGCAGGTGCCTCTTCCTGCTGCTTCTCTCAGGTGCCTCTTCCTCGGCTGGAGCTTCTTCCTCTNCAGGTGCCTCTTCTTCGGCTGGTGCTTCTTCCTCTGCAGGTGCCTCTTCCTCGGCTGGAGCTTCTTCTGCAGGTGCNTCTTCGGCTGGTGCTTCTTCAGCTGGTGCTTCTTCCTCTGCAGGTGCCTCTTCCTCGGCTGGAGCTTCTTCCTCTGCAGGTGCCTCTTCGGCTGGTGCTTCTTCCTCTGCAGGTGCCTCTTCAGCAGCAGTTTCCTCAGCTTCTTTTGCTAATTTTTCTGCTAATGCAGCTTTTTTGGCAGCAGCTTTAGCCTTTTTTGCTTCAACTTTTGCTGCNAATTCCTCTGGTGTTAATTTAGCTTCTTTAATTAGCGCACTAACTCTTTCACTAAGTTGTGCACCTTTTGATACCCACTCATCAATTTTTTCAAGATCAATTCTAAGTCTTTCCTCTTGCCCATTTGCTGTTGGATTAAAAAAAACCCAATCTNTCAATAAATGCTCCGTCTCTAGGACGTCTTTCGTCAGCAACAGTTATAAAGTAATAGGGATTTTTCTTTGCCCCACTCCTTGCTAATCTTATTATTACCATACTAAAAAATATTTAAATTTGTTTAAAAAGATGTGTATTTTAGGGTAACCTTGCTAATATTGATAGTATTATTATGCAAAGTTTTAATTAATCTTAATTTTTAATGAGTTTTATCGCCCAAGTAACTATAAGTATAGTTATATACTTTATTATTAGATTCTTTTATCAAAAAGAAAAATCTTTGTATTTTGCTGGATTTATAGCAGCATTTTCATATGTTTTAATTTATTTGGCGACTTATGAAATTATAAGTATTATGCCTACTATTCATTTTATGGTAACTGGATTAAGCCTACTTTTCATATTTATCGCCTACAATGAAATTATTATTCTTGAGAGGAAGGTAAGAAAAGTTAAAAAAGGTGAGTTAATAAACATTGAGCCTTTCTCTGTTGAAAGAAACTACAAAATCGTATTTAAGCTTCTTGGAATAGGATTAATTTTTCTATCATTAGCTTTAGTTTCAGGATTTACTTTACAAACTATTTTTACTGCTAATCTATTATTTAAAGCAATTTTCACATTCATTGCTTGGATTATATTTTTAATAACATTTATTGGCGTTCAATATGCAAATTTCCCAATTAAATATGCAACAAGAAGCCTATTTGTATCAATGTGGGCTGTCCTGGGTGCGTATTACATGAACTCATATTTGGTTGGTTCATAATGCAAGAAGATCCTTCATTAATAGTTCTATTTTCAACACTAATATTTTTATTAATTCTTAGTGGATTTTTTTCTGGTTCAGAGACTGGAATGATGGCTGCGAATAAAATTAAGTTAAGAAACTTATCAAAAAAATCTAAAACTAGTGCTAAAAGAGCTTTGGATCTTTTGAAAAGACCTGATCAGCTACTTTCTGCAATATTAGTTGGAAATAATTTTGCCAACATTTTAGCTTCTGCAATTGTAACTATAATGATGCTAAATTACTTCGGAGGAAACGTTGTTCTTGGATCAATAATCTTAACGATTGTGATTTTAATTTTCTCAGAAATTACTCCAAAGACAATGGCTGCCATTAAACCTGAGAGTTTTGCAACTAGATCGTCTTTTATATTAAATATTCTTGTATACATTTTTAAACCTTTGATATTTCTTACAAACTTTTTAAGTAAGCAAATTCTAAAAATATTTAAATTAGATGCTAAAGACGCGACATTAAATGAGAATCTCAATACCGAAGAACTTAGAACACTTCTTGAAGAATCTGGAGACCTAATTCCAAAACAATATAGAAAAATGCTCTCCTCAGTTCTTGGTATGGAAGAATTGATTGTTGAAGATATTATGATCCCCACTTCAGAAATAATTGGTATTGATATAAATATGGATTATCAAAATGCAACAAAAATTATTCAATCAACTGAATATACAAGACTACCAGTCTATAAAGACTCTATTGATAACATGATAGGTGTGCTTCATCTAAAAGATTCTCACGCATTTCTTAAAAAATTTAATGAGCAAAAAGACATAAATGAATTGCTTCAAAAAACTTATTTTGTATCTCAGTCAACATTTCTAATGAAACAATTGAGGGAGTTCTTAGCTAGTAATCAAAGCATTGCTCTTGTTGTTGATGAATATGGAGAGATTGAAGGCCTAATATCAGTTGAAGATATTTTTAAAGAAATTACGGGTAAATTTGGTGGTGATAAAGAGGAGCTTGAAAGAGAATTTATTAAATTAAAAGATGGGTCTATATTGACTGATGGTAATTCTAAAATAAGAGATTTGAATAATTATGTTAATTGGGAAATTCCTGAAACAAGCTCAAAAACTATAAATGGATTAATAACTGAATATCTTGATCAAATTCCTCAGGCTAATTTATGTATTGAGATAGATAATTATAGATTTGAAATTCTTGAGTTAGACGAAAATTTAATTTCAAAGATTAAAATAAAAAAGGGAGCTAATGCTCCCTAGAAAACTCTATGAATCTTATAAAAAATCAGTAATTAATTTAAAGATTATTGCCAAAACAAAAGAGGATGTTATGACTGCTCTTACGCTGGCGATTACTGGAAGCATCTTGCCCCATATAGCATTAGCTTCAATTACAAAGATTATAGCAAGACCGATAATAAGACTTAAACTACTCCAATCTTCTAAAACTAAATAAGAACCAGGTGCATGAGCCGAGTAAACCATATACATCAGCATAGGAACAGAAAATAATGTGTTTGTTCTTGATGCTAAGCCTGCTTTTGCAGCAGCAGTTGCTACATCACCATCTTTCATACCAAGGACAATTTTTTGATTTCTCCATATAATTCCCCATACATTGAGCATCATTATTGTTCCCATTGTCACACCTAGTATTATTTCTGTACCAATTCTTGCTGTTATTTGATGAATAAGGATCAAGCCTGTTAAAAAAGTGAAAAATGCTGCCCACCTAAACCACCATAGCGCATTTGGAGCTAATTTTTTCATTACGTCTGCTTTTGCATCAGGATCTGCAACTTTCACATATTCAGTTTGAACAAAATTAAAATAATACAAAAGTCCAATCCATGCTATTCCAAAAAGAATATGGAATGATCTAAAAAAAGCTTGATCAGTTAGTAAATCCATAATAACTCCTCTAAAGTGTGTAGTTATATATTAATTGAAATAGTAATTGAAATCTAATAAAAAACGGGGATAAATCCCCGTTTTTTTTAGTAAAGGTTGTATTACATCATACCGCCCATACCGCCCATNCCGCCCATATCTGGCATTGGTGGCATTGGTGTGTCATCTTTAGGTACGTCAGTTACCATTGCCTCGGTAGTGATCATCATACCTGCAACAGAACCAGCAGCTTGAAGAGCAGTTCTTGTGACCTTAGCTGGATCAAGAATACCCATCTCAATCATATCGCCAAACTCACTTGTTGCTGCATTGAATCCAAAAGTATCTTTTCCATCTATTACTTTATTAACAATCACTGATGGTTCTTCTCCAGCATTTGAGACAATTTGTCTTAAAGGAGCCTCAAAAGCTTTTTTAGCAATGTTAATTCCAACATTTTGATCATCATTTTCGCCTTTAAGCTTAGAAACAGCCTCAAGACATCTAATTAATGCTGATCCGCCTCCAGGGACAACTCCCTCCTCAACAGCAGCTCTTGTTGAGTGAAGAGCGTCTTCTACTCTTGCTTTTTTCTCTTTCATCTCTACTTCAGAGCCTGCACCTACTTTAATAACTGCAACTCCTCCGGCAAGTTTAGCAACTCTTTCTTGAAGTTTTTCTTTATCATAATCTGATGATGTTTCCTCNACTTGAGCTCTAATTTGATTAACCCTAGTAGCTATAGAATTTTCATCTCCAGCACCATCAATTATGGTTGTATTATCTTTGTTTAAGACAACCCTTTTCGATGTACCTAAATCTTCAACAGTTGCTCCTTCAAGCGAAAGACCAACTTCTTCCGAAATAACAGTTCCGCCAGTAAGTATAGCTATATCTTCCAGCATTGCTTTTCTTCTGTCACCAAAGCCAGGAGCCTTACATGCTGCAGCTTTAACAATACCTCTTAAGTTATTAACTACTAAAGTAGCTAAAGCTTCACCTTCAATATCTTCAGCAATTATTAAAAGAGGTTTACCAGCTTTAGCGACTGATTCTAAAAGAGGTAATAAGTCTCTAATATTTGATATTTTTTTAT
>FUFK010045136.1_pt1 | contig 13207 bp, 15 predicted proteins | sample 1021851 | NCBI WGS metagenome assembly FUFK01 (sample SAMEA51879418, study PRJEB19060) | metagenome | reverse complement strand
AAACAATTAAAAAGTTTCTTTTTAAAAAATGTTTAAAATTATTCCTAATAAAAAAAATATAGGTGCAGAATTAGTCTGCGATTTAAATAAAATTAATAATTCTACATTAAAAAAAATAAAATCTGCTCTTTCAAAATATGGGATGATTTATTTTAGAAACCAAAAATTAAGCTCTGATCATTATGTAAAATTTGCAAAAAAATTTGGAAAACTCGCAAACTATCCNAGACTTAAAGGNTTNAATAAAAAATATCCTCAAATAACTGTTGTTCAAAGAAAATCTANTGATANGGGNCCTAGTTTTGGTGAGCAATTTCATACAGANTCNATTTATACTAAAAANCCACCTAGATTNACNATGTTGNTATCNAAATTAGTTCCAAAAAAAGGTCAGGCAAANACAGATTTCTGTTCTCAATATTTNGCNTATGAAAAATTACCAGCNAACTTNAAAAGAAAGTTTAAAAACGAAAAATGNATATTTTCATCAGAAGGACCTATTTCTGTAACAAGATTGGAAAGAGAGAAAGAAAAGGGGAAAAAAGCTAAAGAACTAATTTCAAAACATAAATTGATAAGAAAAATTAATAATAAATACACTTTGTATTGTAGTCCAGGACATTTTATTCGTTTTAATAACAATAAAATTGATAAAAAATTAAAAAATTATTTATTCAAACACCAATTAAAAAAAAGTTTTCAATATTCTTTAGAGTGGGAAAAGAACCAATTAGCAATTTGGGATAACAGATCTATGCTACATCAAGCAACAGCTTTCAAAGGTGATAGAATTATGCATAGAATAACAGTCCAATAATGTTTCAAGTATTTCTTGGTTTAACTCCATTTATAGGTATTACTATTATTGGTTATCTTTTAGGATATATTAAAATATTTGATTTACAAAAAGCAAAAATTTTTAATTTATTTTTATTTTATATCGCGGTTCCAGCATTAATAATAAAGCTTGTTGCCCAAAATGATATTGGAGAAATTGATATATCTCAAATATCTTCATACTTTTTAATGCAATTAACAAGTGGAATATTTGCTTTTTTATTAACCAAAAATACTTTTAAAAGATCAATACAAGAGTCTATTATTTGGGCTCTAACTGTCGCTTTATCAAATCATGTAATTCTAGTTTTACCTATTGCAGAAATTTTTTTTACTGGAAGCACGTTAACGCAAATTTCTGGTATTATATTAATGGATAGTGTTGTTTTAATATCAATAATCAGTTTTTTTTTAGAACTTACAGTAAAAAAAAAAATTAGGTTATTACAGTTCTTAAAAAATTTAATACTAAATCCAATGATATTAGCAATCTTAATTGGATTAATTATTAGAACTTCAAATATTAATATTAATGAAACACCATTTGAATACATTCTTCAAAGATTGGCAGCATGTGTTATGCCAGTCGGATTATTTGCAATCGGGATTATTCTCTCTTTCTATTCAGAAAAAGTATTTAATAAGCTCACCATTACTATTTCAATTTTAAAGTTAATAATCTCACCAATGATATTACTTATATTTGGGTATACTTTTTTTAATTTATCCAATCCAATTGATATAACTGGTGCTTTATTAGTAAGTGTTGGTCCTTGTGGAGCAACATCAATAGTTATGTGTTCAGCTTACAATGTTAGCCCGCAAAATATAATTAAAGCAATTTTTATTTCAACAATTGCTTCAATATTTACTTTTTTATTTACAATAAATTTATTAAACTGAGATTATTAAAATGATTTATATTAAAAAATTATCAAAAGTTTTATTTATTTTGATATTTTTAATTTCCCCCTCACTAGCAAAAGATAAAATTGATCAAACAATTGATAAAACTACTGATTTCTTAAAATCGATATCTAAAAAAAGTTTAAATAAATCACAGACCGCAGAATTTTTAAATAACTATGCCATAACCCTACAAGATGAACGAAATCAAGGCGAAGTGACTTATATCTTTGATGAAAAGAATTATAAAAGATATAAAGATGGAAAAGTTGTTTCAGAAGATGGATGGCGCTTTACGAATTTGGGAAAATTAAGAGTTTTTTCAGGTGATATTAAATTAACCTGGAAGTTTAAACTCGATAAGCAAAATGTAATAGTTATTAAAACTAAATTTCAACCAATAGGCAAAGAGTACCCTTTTAGATACCAATTAAAAGAGAAGTTCTTTGAACAAATAGACTAGATGTCTAAAAGATATAGTGGCAAATCCTTTAAGGACTCTAGTGTTATGAAAAAAGCAAAATTTTCTTTAAAAGAGAAAAGAAAAGCTAAAAGAGAAAAAAGAAAAACTAAATGAGAATAATTTTAAGTTTTGCAATTTTAATATTTTTTTGGACAAATACCTTAATTGCTGAGGAATATCCCAACTCGTGGAAAATAGATCTTCTTTGCAAGCAAGGTGGAAGTGAATGGTATGAGTCTTCTTATATTGTAAATGTTGAAGATAATAAATTTCAATTAGGACCTTTTGATAATAAGCACTGGGGTAGAGAAAATATAAAATTTGAGGGTACAATTAAAGATAATAAGGTTTCTATTACTGAAAGTTGGAAATGGAAGTGGGGTTCAGAAAGATTAAAAATTAAAGGTGAATTTATTAATGGAAATGAAGCTACCCTAAAAGCTAGAATGCCATTTGATAAACCTTGGAGATGTAAAGGCAGGTTCTTTAAAGTTGATCGTCCACCACATTTCACTCCTTTAAAGTATTTAAGCGAGGCAAGTGAAGAAATAATTAAATTTACAAGTTATAATCCAGGTATTCCTCTGGTAATAATAAATGGATCTTATGTTAATTCTCCAGTTGAAGTATCTGGAAAGTTAATTTTACCTAAAGAGGGAAAAAATTTACCAGTTGTTGTTACTGTACATAGTAGTGGAGGGCCCAGTGAGTTTACATCTCCTAGGCAGTCTTGGCGAAATGATTTTAAAAATCAATTATTAAAAAATAACATAGGTATTTTTGAGATAGATAATTTTACAAGCAGGGGAACAGAAAATGTTCATGAAAATCAAGGTAAAGTCTCAATTAACGCTGGAGAATTAGATGCATTAGTTGCATATGATATATTAGACAAACATTCTCGTGTTAATGCTACAAAATTAGGAATTACTGGTTTATCAAGAGGTGGAACAGCTTCATACATGGCAGCAGAAAAAAAATTTTCAGAGGCAGTGATTGGAAAAGATAAATATTTTCTTGCATCATTACCCATGGCTCCAGATTGTTTTAATATGAGATTTGAAAATCCAGCTCCTACAAAAACTAAATTATTATTTTTACTTGGAGGTGCAGACGATTATACACCAGCAAGATTTTGTGTAGATTATGCTGAAAAACTAAAAAAAGAAGGTGCAGATGTCGAGGTAATTGTAAAAGATGGATGGCACCATGATTTTTATACAGATGCTCCAGCAAATAAATGCAAAGGATGTGTTCATTTTAATAAGTGTGAAATGTACGTTCCAGATGGTTGGAAATTAAATGACCAAGGTTTTATATCTGAAAGTTTATCTGAAGTTATGAAAAAAGAATTTAAAATGGATATTAAAAAGTGGCAAAAAGATTTTGAAAAAGCATCTGCTAAATCAGGAGAAGCAAACAAATTATACAGAAAAATGTATGTGAAGATTTATAAAAAATGTGGAAAAAGAGGTACGACAACTGGTGGTGACAATGGTGGAGAAACTGCCGCAATAGCCAGCAAATATTTTATAGATAATTTAAAATAATCCAAAATGAGTAGATAAATAATTTTATAAATTAAAAGTCTACCTTTATGTGTCTAATTTCAAATAAAGCATTGTTTCTAAAATTTTTATAAACTTCCTCGTTTGATTTTACCTCAAATTTAAAATTATTTATTCCATCTTCTAAATAATTATCTTTATCTTTCCATTTTTCATTAAAGCTTTTTTGATTATTGGTATGGTAATCTGATGGTACAACTTCCTCTTTTTCATTCATTTTATATCCTAGATTGTCATGTATTAAAGGATGATAAAAACCATCTCTATATTTGATTTCAATACCATTGGCATCAATTCTCTTTTTCATATCTGTATCCTCAAAACCCCAACCCCAATAAGAATTAGAATATCCATTAACTTTTTTAAAAACATGTTTTGGTATTAATACTGATCCCAAAAATACATTTTCTCTTTTTGGAGCTTTCACAACCCACTTAGAATTTTTTGATGGTAGCATTGGTAAATTATGATAGCCATGCTTTATTAATAACATTGGATTATCAGAGTATGAAAAATCTGCAATCATGGGTAAAAAGTCAACGTTATTTATAACAACATAATCTAAGTAGTCTTCGTTAATTAAGTAACCAGCATTATTTAATGATCCAAGATTAAATGGTTTTCCATTTGCCTGTTCCATTATGCATATTCTTAAATTTAGATTTTTATCTAATTTATCCTCATTAAAATAAATTTTTGAATGAAATTGAAATATGTTTAATTGTTCTTTTCTATCTCTATATGGAACTATTATTACAAGTTTTTTTTTAAATTTTTCTACTTCAGAAGTCATAATAAAATATTATATTGTAAATTTATAGATTGGTANTATAAANNAANNNTTATTTNAGGCGGGGTAGCTCAGTTGGTTAGAGCGCGGGACTCATAAGCCCGAGGTCAGTGGTTCGATCCCACTTCCCGCTACCATCAATGACCAGGAAAATCNAANANATTTTCAACTNNATATCCNTTTTTNANNANANTATCNGTNCCNCCTAAATCAAAAAGATTNATTACAAATATNAATCCAGCNACNTTACTTTNTGANATNTCNATTAATTTAGCNGCNGCTTCTGCNGTNCCNCCAGTNGCNATTAAATCATCAATNATTAANACNTTATCNNTCTTNATCNAANGANTCTTTATGNACNTCNATNGTNGCNGTTCCATANTCNANTTCAAANTCNANNGAATGAACTTCNGCAGGNANNTTATTTTTTTTTCTNANCATTATNAATGGTTTATCNANNATATANGAAATAGCTGATGCAAAAACAAATCCTCTAGACTCTACAGCTCCAATTTTATTAAATTGGAATTTTTTTGATCTTTCAACAATTTGGTTTATGCATTCCTTGAATGCTTTTTCATTTTTAATAAGTGTTGTTATATCTCTGAAAAGAATTCCCTTTTTAGGATAGTCTTGAATTGATCTAATATGTTCTTTTAAATCCATAAAACTTAANTATAATCTNAANNGTATTATGGCAAATAATAAATTAGCAATTATTGGTGGAAGTGGNCTATATGATGTTGANGAGTTTAAAGATAGAGANACACTNGNTNTAAATACTCCATGGGGAAAACCNTCAGANTTAATATTAAAGGCNAAATATAATAATAAAGAAATTTATTTTCTACCAAGACATGGAAAAGGTCATTTTATTTCTCCATCAAAAATAAATTTTAGAGCAAATATTGATGCTCTTAAACAACTNGGTATNACNGANATAGTTTCTGTTTCAGCNGTNGGATCTTTAAANGAAGATTTNNCNCCAGGTAAATTTGTTATCGTTGATCANTTCATNGANAGAACTTTTGCNAGAAANAAANCNTTTTTTGATGATGAAATTGTTGCGCATGTATCAATGGCNNANCCAACNTCAANTGGGCTGATGAATGCTTGCGAAGATNCCATTAAAAAAGAAAATATACCTTATCAAAGAGGTGGAACTTATGTTGTAATGGAAGGCCCACAATTCTCCACATTAGCAGAGTCAAATCTATATAGATCTTGGAAAGCAGATGTTATTGGAATGACAAATATGCCAGAAGCTAAGCTGGCAAGAGAAGCTGAAATTAGATATGCTTCAGTATCTATGGTAACAGATTATGATTGCTGGCATCCAGATCATGAAAATGTTGATGTTCAACAAGTTATTAAAGTACTTTTAGATAATGCNGCAAAAGCTAAAAATATGATTAAAAATTTGATAGAGAACTTTGAAAATCACATTGATCCAAATGATCCAACTAATAATTGTTTAGATGTAGCAATAATTACAGCTCCAGAAAAAAGAACTCAAAAAACTAAAGATAAATTAAAAACAATTGCAGGAAGAGTTCTTAATAAATGAAAATTAATGATGTTGAATATAAAACAATTTGGTTTGATGAAGAAAAACAAGTTGTAAAAATAATAGATCAAACAAAGCTTCCACATAAATTTATAATAAAAGAATTAAGTTCAGTTAAAGACGCGATAAATGCTATCAAAACGATGGAAGTTAGGGGGGCACCCTTAATCGGAGGCACTGCTGCATTTGGCTTAGTTTTAGCTATAAAAGAAAATAACAGTTTAGATTTTATAAAAAAAAGTTCAGAGGAATTAGTTGCTTCCAGACCGACGGCTATAAATCTTCAGTGGGCAGTTCATAGAATGAATAACAAATTATCATTTGTTGAACCTGGAAATTTATTTAATGTTGCACTTAATGAAGCTAAAGAAATTTGTAAAGAAGATGAGGCATTTTGTGAAAGTATTGGTAAAAATGGATTAAATATTATTGAGGATATATATAATAAAAAGAAAGATACTGTAAATATTCTCACACATTGTAATGCAGGTTGGTTAGCTACAATAGATTGGGGAACAGCAACTTCTCCTATTTATCATGCACATAAAAAAGGAATACCAATACATGTTTGGGTAGATGAAACTAGACCAAGAAATCAAGGAGCAAACCTTACATCATATGAACTTAATGAAGAAGAAATTCCGAATACAATTATAGCAGATAATACAGGTGGAATATTAATGCAAAGAGGACAGGTTGATATGTGTATTGTTGGAACAGATAGAACATTATCTAACGGAGATGTGTGCAATAAAATTGGTACATATTTAAAAGCTCTTGCAGCTCATGATAATAATGTTCCTTTTTATGTTGCTTTACCAAGTTCAACAATAGATTGGAATTTAAAAAANTCCAAAGATATTCCAATTGAAGAAAGAGATCCAAAAGAACTTTCNCATGTGGATGGAATTAACAAAGATAATAAAGTTGATAAAGTTTTAATTTATCCAGAGAAAAGCAAATCATTAAATTTGGCTTTTGATGTAACTCCAGCTAAATATGTTACAGCATTAATAACAGAAAAAGGAATATGCGAAGCCTCTACTGAAGGTTTAAATGGTCTCTTCAAAAACTAATAAAAAGAAAAATGATGTTATTAAGTTTTCAAAAATGCTTAANGACAAAAAATTATCAGCTTTAAGATCNGGCAATATATCAGTCAGACATAACAATGGTTTTCTTATTACCCCTTCAGGAAAAAAATACTCATCACTAAAAGTAAAAGATATAGTGTTTGTAAGTCTAGATGGAAAATATGAAAAAAAATATAAACCTTCGTCAGAATGGAGATTTCATCAAGATATTTATATCAAAAAGAAAGATGCTCAAGCAATAGTTCATACACATTCAACTAATGCAACAGCTCTATCTGTTCACAAAAAACCTATTCCAGCTTTTCATTACATGGTTGCACTCGCGGGAGGTAATGATATTAAATGTGCGAAATACGCAACTTATGGAACAAGAGAGCTTTCAAAAAACATTTTAAAAGCTTTGAATAATAGAAAAGCCTGCTTGATTGCAAATCACGGTCAGATTGCATTTGATAAAAATTTACCTGATGCTTTTGAATTGGCACAAGAAGTTGAAAATTTGAGTTTACAGTATATAACCGCTCTTAAGCTTGGAAAGCCAAAAATTCTTTCTATAAATGAAATGAATAAAGTTTTAAAAAAAGCTAAAAATTATAAAAGAGGTTAATAGGTGACAAAAGTTGGTGAACATATAACTCTAGATATCATTGGAACTAAAAAAGAATATGATCCCTCATTTTATGAAAAGTTAGTTTATAAAATTGCAAAATTAGCAAAAGTAACAGTTTTAAAGATCTCAAAATATAAATTTGAGCCTCAAGGTTTTACATTGGTAGCTCTGTTAGCAGAAAGCCATATAAGCTTTCACACTTTCCCGGAAAATGAAATTATAAGCTTTGATTTTTTTACTTGTGGTAAAGTTTCACCATCAGTTGCTCTTAAAGTAATTAAAGAAGAAATAGAACACAAACAAATCATTATTAAGGAATTTAACAGAGATACGATTGATCTATATCATGATAACTATAGTTCACCAGGATTAAAAAAATCTTATGTTGTAAATAAAGTATTAGAAAATTTTAAATCCAAAGCAGGTCAATATATTGAAATATTAGATTTAGAACAGTTTGGAAAAGCTTTATTTATTGATAATGAAATACAAGTTGCTGAGAGTGATGAGCATTTATATAGCTCAACTTTTGTAAATTCTGGTCTTAGTTTGAATTCAAATAAAGAGAAAGCTGCAATTATTGGTGGAGGTGATGGTGGTGTTGCAAGAGAATGTATTTCACAAAATTTTGGATTTATAGATTGGTATGAATTAGATCCTGAAGTTGTTGATGTATGTGATAAACATTTAAGCAAAATAGGAGAAAAGGCGACAGAAAAAAATTCAGTTAAATGTGTTTGGGGTGATGCATTTGAGAGCATTAAATCAGTCAAAGATAATACCTATGATCAAATTTTCGTTGATCTTAACGATGATCAATTTTGCATAGATTTAGCTGCAAAAAATATGTCATCTTTAGAAAGAATTTTAAAACCTAAAGGTGTAATTACTGCTCAAGTTGGAAGCCAAGATAAAAAACCAAAACAAGTTGAAAATTGGTTAAATGTTTTTAACAAAAATTTTGGAAATACAAAACTTTCAAGAGTTTACATACCAAGTTTCGATTGTTCTTGGAATTTTTCCTCGTCAATAAATCATTAATTTTACTTTTTAAAACAATAATTTTATGAAATAATCTTCAAAATTTTGGAGGAAAAAAATGAAAAAATTAAAAGTATTAGGACTTGGTATTTTAATATCATCATTTCTAACAATTTCTTCAATTGCAGATCAAATTAAAATAGGAACCGAAGGTGCATATCCGCCTTGGAATTCTAAAGATTCAGCNGGAAATTTGATTGGCTTTGAAGTCGAATTAGCAAATGAATTATGCAAAATTATGAATCATGATTGCACAATTGTAGAGCAAGACTGGGATGGAATGATACCAGCTTTAGTTTCAAGAAAATTTGATGCCATCATGGCTGGAATGTCNATAACTGGNGAGAGAATGAAAACAATAAACTTTTCTCAAGGTTATGCTGATGAAGTTGCNTCACTAGCTGTTATGAAAGGATCAAAAAANGAAGGCCTTAAAACAATGTCAGCTATAAATTTATCTGATGTAAGTGCTGATGANCANGCNACNCTAGATGTTTTGACTAAAGCNTTTAAAGGTAAAACTATTGGTGTACAAACAGCAACAATTCACCAGAACTTCTTAGAATCTGGATTAATGGGTAATGTAAAAATTAGAACTTACAAAACTCAAGACGAAGTAAACCTAGACTTATCTGCTGGTAGAATAGATGCAGCACTAGCTGCAGCTGTTGCTTTTACTGATTATGCAGAAAAATCTGGTAAAGAAGTCGTATTAACTGGACCAACTTTTGCAGGTGGAGATTTTGGTAACGGCGTTGGTGTAGGTATTAGAAAAGGTGACTCTAAACTTTTAAATGATTTTAATGCAGCAATTGATAAAGCTAGAGATGATGGCATTATTAGTAAGCTTGCTATAAAACATTTTGGTTTTGACGCTTCTATGTAATAAATTATTTATGGGTGGCTATAATTAGCCACCTATATTATGGAACTTCTATATTTTGGTGATAAAGGTTGGGGAGACGAGTTATTCTTTGCAACCTTAATNACAATTGCGGTTTCAATAACNGCAATGATAATTGGCTTTATATTTGCTGCTTTATTTACTCCATTAAAATTATCTAATAATAAATTTCTTAATTCTATTGGTAATGCATACACTACTGTTATTAGAGGTGTACCAGAGCTTCTAGTAATTTATTTATTTTTCTTTGGTGGAAGTGGAGCAATTATGTTTGTTGCTTCAATATTTGGTTATAATGATTACATCGAAATTAATGCTTTTTTAACTGGTTCATTTTCAATAGGGATAATATCGGGAGCATACTCAACCGAAGTATTTAGAGGAGCCCTACAATCAATCGATAAAGGTCAGTTCGAGGCTGCAAAAGTTTTAGGTTTTAATAAATATATTAACTTCTTTAAAATTATTTTGCCCCAAATGCTAAGATTAGCAATTCCAAACTTAAGCAATGTTTGGCAAATTACATTAAAAGATACTTCTCTTATATCTGTAACGGGTTTAGTTGAAATAATGAGACAATCNTATATTGCAGCTGGTTCAACTAGAGATCCATTATTTTTTTACTCNTTTGCAGCAGTTCTATACTTAATGCTTACATTTTTAAGTATGCAATTATTAAATAGATTAGAAACAAAATATAGCAAAGGTTATTAATGGATATTGAATTAATGATTAATAGTTTTCCTAAGTTGTTAAACGCAACTTTGATTACTCTTAAACTATTATCTGTNTCTTTNATTCTTGGTCTTTTTATTGGATTAGGTTTTGCAATCNTGAGAATGAATAATAATAAGTTGATTAATAAATTTGCTTACGGATACTCATATATTTTTAGAGGAACACCTCTNTTGGTACAAATCTTCATAATATATTTTGGATTAGGTCAAATTGAATACTTAAGAACAACATTTTTNTGGGTAGTTTTAAAAGAACCATACTGGTGTGCGATAATTGCATTTTCATTAAATACTGGGGCTTATACTTCAGAAATATTGAGATCAGCTTTTCAAACTATAAAACCAGGATATTTAGAAGCTGGAAGAAGCTTAGGGATACCTTCAAAAATTATTTTTACAAAAATACAAATTCCTATAGCAATTAAACAATCTTTACCAGCTTATGGTAATGAGATTATTTTAATGCTTAAAGGTACATCTTTGGCAAGCACAGTCACACTTATGGACTTAACTGGTGTCGCAAAATATATAATTTCAACAACGTTTAAGCCAGTAGAAGTATTTATTGTGGCAGGAGGTATTTATTTGTTTATGACTTTTATAATTCATAATGTTATTAAATATTTAGAAAAAAAATATGGGTTTCAAACATGAAAATAGCATGCATACAATTATCTAGTGGAGAAAATTATGAAAATAATTTTAAAGATATTGTTAAATATGTAAATCAAGCTATAAAAAATAAATCTGATTTAATTATTACACCTGAAACTTCTTCTTTAATGTCTAGTAGTAGAGAAATACTTTTTAAATATTCATTTGAAATGAATAAAGATCCAATTTTGAAGAAAATTAGAGAAGTTTCAAAAAAATATAAGAAATGGATTTTACTCGGATCAATTTGTGTTAAGGTAAAAAATAAACTCAGAAATAGATCTATACTGGTTGGACCAAATGGAAAAATTGTCAAATATTATGATAAAATTAATATGTTTGATGTTAAAATTCCAAATAAAGAGCAACATAGAGAAAGTAAAACTTTTAAAGCAGGAAATAAATTANTNNCNGCTAATTTACCTTGGGGCAAAATAGGTTTTACAATCTGTTTTGATCTGAGATTTCCNGAACTTTANAGGAATTTATCAAAAAAAAATTTAAGTTTTATNGCNGTTCCATCAGCTTTCACAAAGTTTACNGGACAAAAACATTGGTTAACACTTTTAAGAGCAAGAGCGATTGAAAATTTTTGNTATATTTTTGCGCCAGCTCAAACNGGTAAAAATACACCTAAAAGAGAAACATTTGGTCATACAACAATTATTTCTCCAGATGGGAAAATTTTGGCATTAAAAAAATTAGGGAAGGGTGTAATTTATTCAAAAATTAACCCCAAGCTCTCTATGGATTTAAGAAAAATAATTCCAAGTTTAATTTAATTCCTACTATCAACAATCAATGTGTCTTTAGATCCACCACCTTGAGAACTATTAACTATTGTACTACCTTTTTTTAGAGCAACTCTAGTTAATCCACCAGTTGTAACATAAGTTGATTTACCTGTTAAAATAAAAGGTCTTAAATCTAAATGTCTTGGTTCAATGTTATCAGGTGTGATTGTTGGAACAGTAGAAAGAATTTCTAATGGTTGTGCAATGTAATTTCTTGGATTTTTTTTGATATTTTTTATCATTTCTTCTTTTTCAGCTTTTGAGGCCTTAGGACCAATCATAATTCCATAGCCTCCTGATGCATTTGAAGGTTTCACAACATATTTAGAGATATTGTCTATAACATGTTCTCTATTTTTTTTATCTCCACAAAGAAGAGTTTCAACTTGATCTATAATTGGTTGCTCACCTAAATAGTAAATTATCATTTTATTAACATAGGAATAAACCGCTTTATCATCTGCAACACCTGTTCCTAAAGCATTTATTATTCCAACATTTCCTTTTCTCCAACATTTGAAAACGCCAGGTACACCTAATAAGGATCCTTTAAAAAAAACTTTTGGATCCATAAAATTGTCGTCTATTCGTCTATAAATACAATCTACTTTCAAAGGACCTTTGACGGTTTTCATGTAAACATGATCGTTTTCAANAAATAAATCTTTTCCTTCTACCAAGGCTATTCCCATTTGTTCAGCAAGAAANGAGTGTTCAAAATAAGCAGAATTATAAATACCNGGTGTTAATAAAACCATGTGTGGGTTATTAGTNTTCTTTGGAATACACTCTGTCATACAATTATATAATTTATTTGCATATTGATGAACTGAGGAAACTTTATATCTTGTAAATAGTTCTGGAAAAATATCTCTCATAACCATTCTATTTTCCAGCATATATGAAACTCCAGACGGAACTCTTAAGTTATCTTCAAGAACTAAAAAATCCCCATCAATATTTTTAATAAGATCAATCCCAGATATATTTGACCATGCTTTGTGTTTTGGNGAGAAACCTTCACATTCTTTTAAATACAAAGGAGAATTAAAAATTAGTTCTTTAGGTATTACTTTGTCTTTAAATATTTTTTTTGCATTGTAGACGTCATCGATAAATAAATTTAGTGCCTTAACTCTTTGTGCAAGTCCTTTTGCAACCTTTAACCATTGACTTTTTGGTATAATTCTAGGAATGATGTCTAAAGGCCATTTTTTCTCTTCAGCTCTATTGTTTGCAGCA
>FUFK010045472.1_pt1 | contig 13208 bp, 10 predicted proteins | sample 1021851 | NCBI WGS metagenome assembly FUFK01 (sample SAMEA51879418, study PRJEB19060) | metagenome | reverse complement strand
GCTATTATTCCATTGGATGTNGCCTACGCTATTGTAGGAAATTCAAAAAAATCTATTGAAACCATATTCAAATGTAAAAANAGATCATTTGATAAGCCTTCTGGAATGTTTTCTAACTATGAGCTGTTAAAAGACATACAGGTAATTGCGTCATGGAAGCATGACATAATAAAGGCCGTAATTTTTGATAACGATCTACCTATGTCGACGGTGGCGCCCTTTAAGCCAGACCATCCCATGTTTAGGAATGTCGATAGTTGGGTTCTCAAAAATTCAACTAAGATTGGAACCTTAGATATGCTCCTCAACGCAGGTGAATTTCATAATGAAATGACTAAACAGTCAATGGAGTTAGAAATGCCTGTTCTGGGATCATCCGCAAACACTTCTCTTACCGGGTCAAAATACAACTTAGACGATATAGACCCGCCTGTCTTCGGAGCAGCGGATATTCTGATAGATGGAGGGACATCGAAGTACAAAAACGAGAAAGGAAGATCATCAACAATAATCGACTTTGGTAATTTTCAAACTATTCGGATTGGGGTTTGCTATGATAAAATCAGAACAATCTTCTCTAAATTTGGCGTCGATTTAGTTGAAGATAAAGACTGATTTAATTAATCTTAAATCCGTGAACCTTAGCCTTTATTAAACCGGATTTTGGCTTGGCTAAATATCCGGGATTAGTCGTTTTTAATATCTGTTAGGTAACCGATACTGGTGATATATTTTCATAGGTCCATTTAGCTAGCTGGGTAGCAAAATAATCTTGTTCGCGTTGCCCTATAATCTGTATCCCAACAGGCAAATTGTCTACGCTGAGCATCGGAATAGTGACGCAAGGAGCCCCTAAGATGGAAGTTGCAAAATTAAAGGCAGGATCACCAGTGGGTCGTTTAACTAAGTGTGATTTATCATCATCTGCATTCCATATCGGAGCCGGACCGGGACATGAGAGTGTTATCATTCCATCTGCTAGAGCGGAGACCCGTTTATGAGCTTCGCGAGCATATTCCCGCAATAATAGATTTTTAGAATAGTCTTCGGGGGTCATAGCCTCTGCTAATGATAGCGAATCTTTTAACCGCTGGCTTACTTTATTGGGANATTTATTAACGAGNTTACNATACGTCCAATGGTTTTCCCAGCCTGTTATAGAATTAGCAATNTCTCCCGCGTGGCTTACTTTTTGTTCCAATTNCTCAACTAACTCCGACATTGACCGCTTAACTATCGTCACACCATTATTCTCGAATTGTGAAAGCAAGCGCAAAAAAGCTTCTTTTGTTTTGTTGTCAACAATATCCCAGCCTTCTGTTTCAAGAAATATTAATCGACCAGGCTTTATAGATGTTGGAAGTTTANAGGGCCCTTGGAGACCAGTAAAATTTGGATCACCACCGGTCCGTTTGGCTATTTCTATAGCTACTAGCCACATATCTTCAATCGACCCGGCATGCGGTCCGTGAGTGCTCATAGAAGTTGTTTGGCGTTCTCCTCTATGCAACCCTCCTTGGCTAGGTTTGAGCGCAAAATTTCCGCAGTAACCGGCGGGTCTAATAATTGATCCAGCTACCTGGCTTCCGATCGCAACTGGTAGCATCCTTGCAGCCACGGCGGCGGCTGAACCGGATGATGAACCCCCAGGTGTTCTATCTAAATCAAATGGGTTTTTGGTTGGGCCAGGGTGAGACCCGCCTAATTCGGCTGTCACAGTCTTCCCTACGATAACAGCGCCGGCATCTCGGAGGGCTGATACCATAGCATTATCGTTACCTGGGAAGTATCCCTCATACGCTTCACAACCCATTTCTGTGGGCATGTCACGTGTTTCCAATAAATCTTTTATCCCAATTGGTANTCCATCGATAGCGGACAGTTGTTGGCCATTTGCCCATCGCTTAGTACTTTCATCAGCTAATTTCCGAGCCGTNTCGGGTTGAGAAGTTACAAAGGCTTTTATTTCGCCGTCTTTACTGGTGATTTGATTAAGGCATTCTTCTAAATATGTTCTTGGCGTTCGCTTTGAATTTGAGAACTCATGGGTTATGTCAAAAAAGGTTAGCGCTTTGAACGTGTTACAATTGTATTCTGGCATTTGTATTAACTACCCGAGAATTTTTCCATATTATTGATAAGTTGAGTATATAAGTTTTACGATTACTAGGCACTTAAAACTTTNNGGCAACGATCGCGATAACGACAGAGCGANATCGAAATAGCTATTAAAGATACNATCATAAAAACTAGAAANTACTAGTCACTTATAATNTTTGGTAGGTCGATCATCCNAGGCACCCTAAATCGCTATCTTGTTGACCAAACGACCTTGAGCATGGTTTTTTAAAATATTGTAATTTTGAGAGAAGGATCAATGTCCATTAGTATTCCCGTGATTGACTTGAGCCCGTTTCGTAAAGGTACTTCTGATCACAAAAAAAAGGTGGCGGAAGCTGTAGCGTCAGCTTGGGAGAAAATTGGTTTTCTTGTCATTGAGGGGCACGGTATAGATCCAGCTGAAGGATCNCAACTCTATAAAAGTGCAATGAGTTTTTTCGACCTCTCACTTAATGAAAAGTTGGCCGTTCGTCGGCCTCGCAATGATCAAAACCGTGGCTATATACCTTACGGTGAAGAGACGTTAGCTAGAATGCATGGTGGTAATACGCCGCCAGATTATAAAGAAGTATTTGCCATAGGCCCTGACGACGTTCCCTCCACGGAATATTATACTGGGCCGCTTGCTTATCCCGATTTTGCATCCAATCTCTGGCCGATGGAGCCTGTCACTCTGCGATCCAATATGCTGACCTATTACGCATCTATGGTTGATTTATCTCGGCTTCTGGCGCGAATTTATGCAGTCGCTCTCGATTTGCCGGAAGATTTCTTTGCCGCCAAACTTNAACGCCATTCTTCACAATTACGGTTGCTTCACTATCCTGTGCCCGANGAACCATTTCAGCCNGGTCAATTGCGGTGTGGTGCTCACTCCGATTTGGGGATGACAACAATTTTGCGTAATGAGGAAGTGTCGGGCGGGTTGGAAGTGTTGACTCCAGAGGGTGATTGGCTTGTTGCCCCAGCAATACCAAATACTTTTATTGTGAATTTAGGTGATCTAATGATGCGTTGGAGTAATGATCGCTGGCGTTCAACACAGCACCGCGTTGCCATTCCTGAAACTGATAAATGGTCGCAGAGCCGCCGGCTGTCTTTTGGGTTTTTCGTTGTGCCTGAATATGATGCGATGGTTGAGTGTGTGTCGAACGATGGTTCACCGGCCAAGTATCCGCCAATAACGGTGCGTGACTATCGCACCAATCGATTCGCTGCGGGAGCGGGCCTGCAACCTACGGATAAGNCCCTAAGTTAAACTATGGAATGTTTCAGTAATATAGCCAAGATAAGCGTCGGAGGTTCGTCGTATAGATCGCATTTTTGCCGCAAGAATTTGGAAAATGTAAAAACCGTTTTGGCTTGTTTGGATTTGCTTTGCCTGAGTGATAGCAAAATATATGTAAAGGGTTATAATTGACGTTTCACTTAAGTGNTTTCTTTAATATAAGTTTTCCGAGCGGGNTGANTTTNAAATNATGGCTCATAAAGTTAATAATCTGAATGGTGATTTTGGTGTCATTATCGAAGGGGTGAGTAGGGAAGATTTATGTAGTTCTGAATTCAGGCAACAAGCCCATCAACTTTGGATTAAAAATGGCGGCCTTATTGGTTTACGCGGTATTGACCTGAATAAATTAACGTCAAACGAGTTGATGGATTGGTCTGCCCACTTCGGTGATGTTGATCATGACAACTTCGTTGCCCGGGAAGATAAAAAAGTTGACGGTCTACCAATACTACGTATCGGAAACACACGGGATGAATCGGGAAAAAGCAATTCGAACTTTTCCAAAGTTCCTGCGCTGCGTAATGACAACGACATGCGTTATAATCCAAAAACCCGAAGGCCAGTATGGCATACCGATTCAACGTTTCGTCGAGAACCACCGATAGGTTCGGTATTTCATTGCCGGAAAGCGCCGCCGTCTGGGGGAGAAACACTATTCGCAGACACTCGATCATCTTTAAAAAAATTGGATCCTGAGCACCGTAAAAAGTTAGAAGAGCTTGAGGCTGTTTGCTCGCTGGCACATCACGACAAAAAAATCAGCCTTTATTCTCCTGGGTATCCGACGTTGAATGAAAAAGAACGAGCAGCAAACCCCCCAAACCGGGTTCCACTCGTACTCCATCATCCCGTCAGCGGAGAGGCTGCGATTTATGGCCTAAATAGTTCTACCTGTGCAATCGTTCCTAAGGGGGAGATCATCTCTGCTANAGATCTGGATGTTTGGGATTTAGAGGGCAAGGAGGATGATAGTGTGAAAATTTTAAGAGACTTACTTCCCTTTATGACTGCGCCGGATTTCACTGTAAAATGGACTTGGCAAGAGGGTGATATTGTCGTTTGGGATAATCGGTGCACTATGCATGCTGCAACGGGGTTTGATGACAAAAACTATATTCGCGAAATGTGGCGATTAACGCTTCTTCAAAGTAACTCTTAAGCGGCATAAAAGTTACCAGTGGTATTTCCAGAATGATTAAGTATCCCTGCTTGCGTGTATTTTTCTTTACTAGTTTATCAAAAAATCTTTTGGTGCTTAGATAGACAAGGATGCAACTTCAGTGTCCAGCCAGTTGGCTAGATTCGTGAGTTCCCAATCGTGGTGTGGCGCACCTATCACTTGCACGCCAAGTGGCATACCGTTAACCGCTATTTTCGGTAAAGTGATGGCGGGTGCCCCAAGTGCTGAAGTGGCGGCGTTGAAAGCGGGATCACCGGTTAAGAAGGCATATTCAGCTTCACCGGAATCGGCATGGAAGTCGATGTCTGGAGCGGGTCCTACACTGGCTAGCGTTATGAAAGCATCAGTGGTCGGGGCGACTTCAGCTAGAGCCTGCCTCATGTGGGCACGGGTGGCTAGGGCCATGCGGTAATCCTCAAGCGTCAATTTTTCAGCCATTTCAACCCATATAGTGAGCTCGTCGCTTAGTTTTTCAGTCTCACGATATTGTCGTAGTATCCAACGCAATTCAAATGAGCAAATTTCACGACAAAGGCGGACAGCGTCGCTGATTTTTACCTCAAAATCGTTCGCTAGTTTGCTGTCATTGCGAGTTACAATGTCTACGCCCATATCTCGCAATTGCTCTAAATAGCTTGTAAATGCAGCACGCGTGGTATCATCGCATTTTGCCCAACCTTCAGTCTCAAGAAAAGTGAGGCGTTTTGGCTGCGCTTTTGTTCCAAGGGTTTTAGGTCCATAAAGGCCTGGAAAACCCGGGTCGCCGCCAGCGCGTTCAGCGATTTCGCTGGCCACCGCCCACATGTCTTGTAAACTCGCGGCGTGTACGCCTAAATGTAATTGGCTCAGACCTAATCCTTCCCCCATATGCAGCGCACCTAAAGTGGGCTTAATAGCATAATTCCCGCAAAACGCGGCTGGTCTAATAATTGAACCTACCACTTGATTGCCAAGCGCGGCGGGCACCATTCCGGCGCCGACAGCTGCCGAACTCCCGCTAGATGANCCACCCGGCGTCTTGGTTGTGTCAAATGGATTGCGCGTCGGACCTGGCTTAACAAAAGCAAACTCTGTGGTCACAGATTTTCCAACAATGAGTGCGCCGGCACGCCGCAATGCATCAACTGATGCCGAGTCAAACCCGGTCTCATTATTATCAAAAATTGGACTTCCAAATTTGGTGGGCATGTCGCGGGTTTGGATCACATCCTTTATCCCTATCGGCATCCCATCGACCGGTGAAAGCGGGGTGCCGGAGGCGTAGCGGCTATCGGCCATTTTTGCTTCGGCTCGAGCGGCGTCTAGACGCGTTGTCACCCAGGCCTTCACCTCTGGTTCTTGGGTGTTGATGGANGCGATACACCGGTCCAGGAAATTCGAGGGTGTATCCTCACCGCGCAGGAATTGATCAGCTTTATCAGCGAAACTGTTTAAGCCTGAACCAGGGGTATATTGAANGGGCAAATTCATTAGTTAACCTTATAAATTAGGCAATAACTGCACTTAATATATTTGCAAACATATATGATAGCCTACAACAAGCTCAGATTGTTCGATCTATTGACTAAAAAATGCTTGCGGCAAACAAATCTTCAGTATTCACAGCTCTTTCACAGTTCGTATAAAACGGACCTTATCATACGTCTATCGTATTTTCTTTTTCCCAGGTAGAAAAATGCGATGCGTATGAGTTCCATTCATCTTCTTTTAATGAAATATAAGCCTTTGAAAACTCTTCACCTAAAGATTGTTTTAAGACTTTATTTCTTTCAAAAACACGAAGTGCATCCAGTAAATTGAGGGGTAGTTTTTTTACAGACCTCATTTTTTGACTATTAGCGTACATATCAATATCGAGGCGTTGTCCAGGATTTGTTCGATTATTTATACCGTCTATACCTGCCGCGATTATCACTGCCTGCANTANGTAAGGATTAGCTGCCCCATCTGGGAGCCGAAGTTCAAATCTACCAGGTGCCGGCACGCGTACCATATGAGTTCTATTATTTCCTGACCATGTTGCGGTATTTGGTGCCCATGTAGCCCCCGACTGTGTTCTGGGCGCATTGATTCTTTTGAAACTATTCACGGTAGGGTTCGTGATTGCTACAAGACTAGTGGCATGTTCCATTAACCCCCCTAAAAAATTGAGCCCTAGTTCAGAAAGGCCCACTTCATCAGTTTTATCGGCGAACTTGTTATTTTTCGCATCTTTATCCCAAGCAGAGATGTGTGCATGGCAGCCATTCCCCGTGAGTGCTTCNATGGGTTTGGGCATAAATGTTGCCTTAAAACCATGTTTTTCNGCGATTGATTTTGTCATGAATTTAAAAAAACTGTGTTTATCTGCCGTGTTTAATGCGTCGTCAAATTCCCAATTCATCTCAAATTGACCATTTGCATCCTCATGATCGTTTTGATAGGGCTGCCATCCCATTTCAAGCATACAATCGCAAATCTCGGCTATAACATCGTAGCGGCGCATAATAGCTTGTTGGTCATAGCAAGGTTTAATAGAGGTGTCTAAATTGTCAGAAATTCCACTTCCATCCGCGTTAAGTAAAAAAAATTCGGCCTCTATTCCTGTTTTAATAAAAAGCCCTTGTTCTGATGCAGCGTTAATTTGTTTTAGTAAAACATTGCGAGGAGCTTGAGCGACGGGTTGGCCTTCCATCACACAGTTTGCTGCGACCCAGGCGACTTCACGTTTCCAAGGAAGCTGGATAACCGAGCGCACATCGGGAACAGCCAACATATCTGGATGCGCTGGACTCATGTCTAACCAAGTGGCAAAACCAGCAAATCCTGCCCCATCCTTCTGCATNTCTGATATTGCTTCNGCGGGAACTAGTTTTGCTCTTTGAGCGCCGAATAAATCAGTAAAAGAAATCATAAAATATTTAATATTATGCTTCTTTGAAAACTCTACTAGATCTTGCATCATCACCCTTTCTTTGAAACTCAATAATAAAACTCAGGTTATATTATTTGTATTATCTCTGCCGGGTATCCAATTAGTNCCGGCAAGAGGCACGCCTGCCATAGCAGCAGCCTCGATCGTTAAAGCACACAAGTCCTCTGGCTCGAGATTATGCAAATGACTTTTTCCACAAGCACGGGCAATGGTCTGTGCTTCCAACGTCATTACTTTTAAGTAGTTGCTCAGTAATTTACCTGCGGCTATTGGATTTAACCTTTTTATCAAGTTTGGGTCTTGTGTTGTTATNCCGGCTGGATCGTTCCCTTCGTGCCACGCATCGTACGCGCCAGCAGTCGTTCCTAAAGCGTTATATTCATCTTCCCACTTGGGATCATTATCACCTATAGCTATTAAAGCTGCCGTTCCAATTGAAACTGCATCTGCACCTAATGCGAGAGCTTTTGCAACGTCAGCACCATTTCTTATGCCACCTGACACTATCAGCTGTACTTTTCTATGCATCCCTAACTCTCGGAGTGCTTCAACTGCTGGACTTATACAAGCNAGCGTGGGTAAGCCAACATGTTCTATGAAGACGTCCTGGGTGGCAGCGGTTCCACCTTGCATGCCGTCTAGTACAACCACATCTGCTCCTGCTTTCACAGCAAGTGTAGTGTCGAAAAACGGCCGTGCGCCTCCAACCTTAACAAAAATAGGCTTTTCCCATTTTGTGATTTCCCTTAGCTCNAAAATTTTTATCTCAAGGTCGTCCGGCCCGGTCCAATCTGGGTGACGACAGGCGGAGCGTTGATCGATACCTTGAGGCAGGTTGCGCATGTCGGCAACCCGATCGCTTATCTTTTGCCCCAATAACATTCCACCTCCACCCGGTTTCGCTCCTTGTCCGATCACGACCTCTATCGCGTCAGATTTACGGAGGTCATCTGGGTTCATACCGTATCTNGAAGGAAGATACTGGTAGATTAAGGTTTTGGAATACTGGCGTTCTTCTTTGGTCATTCCTCCGTCGCCGGTTGTCGTAGAGGTTCCTGCCGCAGTAGCACCCCTACCAAGAGCTTCCTTAGCTGGTCCCGAAAGTGCTCCAAAACTCATACCAGCAATCGTTATTGGAATATCTAATCGCAGAGGTTTTTTTGCAAAACGTGTACCTAAGGTAACGTTCGTAGCACACTTCTCTCTGTAGCCTTCTAAAGGATATCGGGAAATTGAAGCTCCCAGAAATAAGAGGTCATCAAAATGTGGTACACGCCTTTTTGCTCCTCCGCCTCGAATATCATAGATCCCAGTTTTTGCAGCTCGTCTAATCTCGGCATTAGTAGTATCTGTAAACGTTTGTGANTTGATTACTTTTTTTTCCAACATATTGCTCATCCTAGTAATCTGAGGCGTTGTCTATCTTAAAATGATACAATTCTCTAGCGGAGCCATATCTACGAAAATCCTCTGGTTTTGCATCTGCCTCCGCCTCTCTCAATAAAGAGTCCAAAGTCTCCAAATGCTTTTGTTTCATCTCTTTTTCTATACAATCTGCCCCAAGATCATTGGCAGAACCCCTAACGAACAAATTAGCCTCATAGAGCGAGTCACCAAGGGCTTCGCCAGCATTTCCAAGAACAACTAGGTTTCCGGATTGAGCCATGAAAGCAGACATGTGGCCAATATTTCCGTGCACAACGATATCGATGCCTTTCATAGAAATACCACATCTAGACGCGGCGTTACCTTTAACGACTAGCAGGCCGCCGTTTCCAGTAGCCCCTGCATATTGACTAGCATCTCCCTCGACAATAATTTTTCCTGACATCATGTTTTCCCCAAGTCCTGGGCCTGCCGATCCAAAGATATGTATGTTTGCTTGCTTGTTCATGCCTCCGCAATAATAACCAACCGATCCTTCGATCGACACATTGATNGGGGCATCCAAGCCAACGGCAATAGCATGACTTCCTCTTGGATTTGTAACTTGCCAATCTATCTGGTTGTCATGATCGTGGGGCGCCTGCAGGGCTTCGTTTAGAGAGCTTAGGCTATCCTTTTTTAAATCAAAATTTTTCATTTCATTGGGTCCAAAAATATACCGTAGATGGTTCAGGTTCCCAAATTTTAGCTTGTGTTATATTCGGCAAGTCGACGAGGGCTCTGTATTCTGAGCCAAAGGCAACATATTGGTCTGTCTCAGCCATCACAGCTGGTTTACATGCTATAGGATCCCGCAGAACACCAAAACCNCTCTTAGTGCCAACTACAAATGTAAAAAAACCATCGAGATCCTTTAACCCCTTTTCTAGAGCCTCTCCTAATGTTGCTCCATCCGACATTTGGTTTGTTAAGTAGGCNGCCGCTATCTCACTNTCATTTTCTGTTTCTATCTTTATNCCATCTCGAACTAAATTTCTTCGNAAATTATTATGATTTGAAAGNGANCCGTTATGAACTAGGCATTCATCAGGTGCAGTTGAAAAAGGATGAGCACCTAATGTTGTTACTTCAGATTCTGTTGCCATTCGCGTGTGCCCAATTCCNTGNCTCCCTTTCATCTTATGAATTGAAAAACGATCTATTACTGAAGACGGCATGCCTGTTTCTTTGTATATCTCTATCGAAGAACCCACGCTCATAACACGAGCCNTAGGTATATAATTTTCAATAAGTTCAAGTATAAATTTTATTTTTGTATTATTTGCACGAATTACAGCATGTGTGTCTTTGAAGCTAATATCCAACCTTTCATCTAACTTTTCGCGCAAAATGCTTTCTAATGTCTCAAAATCGTTATTTTGTTTATCTGATTGGATTGTAATTTTGCTTTCGGTGTTTGCCGGCTCGCCATAAATAGCTACGCCGGCGCTATCAGGACCCCGATCACTCATGGTTATAAGCATCTGCGACAGCAATTGCCCAAGTTGATTTTGGAGTGAGTGATCTTTTAAAAACAGTCCAACTATGCCACACATATAAGTAACTCTCTGGTTTGTTCTAAAGTAATGTAGGCTTGCATCAGATGTTATTCAATACAAGGAAAACAAATCTCAGTTAAGTTTATTGGCGAGTATTATTTCTTATTTAAAAGCCCGTTGGTCATATTCTACTTTTGGAGCCAANAAAAGAATTCGACTACCGATGAGAATGNTAATAGCGCACAGCATCAGGACATANAACAGTCCATCAAATCCCCANTTGGACTGGACAACTGCAATCAGTGGCAANGCACCGGAAAAGGCAAGAAAGCTGACCATATATCGGGCACCGAACGCGCGGGAGCGAGAAATCTTAGAAGCAGTCGTTCCGATAAGGAAGTCGCTAACCGGAACCTGTCCAAATACACCTAGCATAATACCGAGCGCCACTGCAAAAGCTGCAAGATCAGTCANTCCTGGCATTAGTAACAGTGCCGCGGTTTGCACAATCGTGACTAATGCGAGAGTAGGGCGGGCACCCCATCTATCAAGCATATGGCCGGTAACCAGTTGCGCCAGCGATGCAGCGGCGAAGACTAAGAAGGCAAGAGCACCAATTATTGACGCGGATTCGAGTTTAAAAGACGTTAAAGTATTCGAGATTGTAGTTGCTAGCCCAACAAGACGCTCTTCGAAAATTTCAGGTAANGCAACTGTAGTTGATTGGAACACGATACTGCCCAGCACAGCTGTCATATAGACACATATCAAAACACGCCAGAGTGGCCCGTAATCCGCTGGTTNNGTTGCGGCAGCACCACCAACCGGTGGGAGCTCTTCCACGTTTCGCGAGATNTGCAGGTATGGAAAAGCAAAAAAGATGGAGATTATTCCTGGAATAAAAAATGCGGCCCGCCATCCCGCCAAATCGATCATAAAGCCAGTCACTAAGGCAGCGCAGCCAACACCAAGATTACCCCAAACCCCGTTCACGGCTAAACGCATTCCAGTGTGTTTCCATCGCCCAGTCACGATCGCCAAGCCTACAGGATGGTAGATCGACCCAAAAATACCTATGAGGAGTAGCCCTGCACCTAATTGCATCGGTGTTTGTGCGAACCCTGTTAAAATCGATGAGATGCCAATACCAATGAAAAAGACAATCATCATATGGTCTCGACCCCAGCGATCTGCCAACATACCCATTGGTAAAGAACAAAGAGCAAACGCAGTAAAACCAGGAGCTCCGTACGGGAGGAGTTCCGCGTAACTCATNCCCCANCCAGCACTAAGCGTTAGNGCNGCGACCGTTGCAAAGATCAACATGAANTAATGNTCTAAAAAATGCCCGACGTTNAGAAGTAAAAAATATCTTGAGTCACGTGAAACCATGGAGTACCTCATACGTCCGGGTAAAGTTAAAAATTATTACAACGTTATTTTACAACAAGAATTTGAGAAACCNTAAAGGTTTTGAATAACACGCTTACTCAATTTGATAGCGTGCTACCGCCTCTTCGTCCCAGTCAAGACCGAGCCCTGGACGATCAGGGATTTCGAGTTTACCTTTAACAACCTGATAAGGTTCTGCCAAAACCGCCTCGGCCCAATCTTGCCACTCTAATAGATGGGCTGTACGAGTAACCCGCATGACATGGGCTGCAACCTCAGGATAGAGATGTGTCGACATTGGGATGTTAGCCGCCGCCGCCAATCCGGCTGCCTGCAGCCAACCCGTCACCCCACCAATTCTCATAAAATCTGGCATCACAAGATCGCAGGCCTTAGCATCCAGAGCTTTGTACATGTCCTGTACCCCATAAAAGTTCTCTCCGATCTGCAGTGGTGTTTTCAACTCGCTGGCGAGTTTGGCGTAGCCTCCAAAATCATTATAGATGATGGGCTCCTCTATCCAGACTAGGTCCAAATCATCAATTGCATGGCAACGTGATAAAGCTTCGGCCATATCCATTCCCTGGTTAAAATCCACCATAAGCTCAATATTATCATCGAGCGTGTCCCTTAATGCTTGGGCGGTCGCCAAATCGTCCGATAATCGTTCGCGTCCCATACGAAACTTCAGCGCTTTAAAATCACCTTCGGCAATCAGCTCTAAAGCCTCTGCGGCTACCTCCGCGGGCGATCTGAGCCATAATGCATTACTATTATAGGAAACTACCGGACCCACCGAGCCGCCAAGCATTACACATAGAGGCAAGTCAGAAGCACGAGCTAAGCAATCCCAAGCCACCATATCAAGACCGGATGCGGCAATCATAGCCAAGCCCTCATAACCGACAAAATGCAGGCTATTTTGAGCGGCTCTGAAAAACTCCACAGGTGCTACTCGCTGGCCTTTCAACATTTCGCCCATATCATGTAATGCCGGTACCAAATAATTCATTGATTTTGGAACATATGGCTCGAGGTAGGCACGCCCAACAACGCCTTCTTCCGTCTCTAGGTCAATCAAGATTAGTGGCCAGGAATCAATTGTCGCAATACGGGCCACTACCGGGCGCTTCAACGGCAATAAAAGTGGGCGAGCTTTCAGAGATCGCAGTGTCAGTTGGGGAAGGGCCATTTGCGCCTCCAAAATTAAAAGTGGAAATGAACTAAAACAGACCATGCCAGTGGTCTAGTAACAAGGTAAAATCAAACTTATCGACCGATCGATGCAGGAGGCCAGGTTACTAGCTCATATTTTAATATTAATTTCACGTGACTTTAGAGTAAACGGCTTCACCTGTCCTTATTTTTAAGCTTAATGTAAGTAGT
>FUFK010073417.1_pt1 | contig 13209 bp, 11 predicted proteins | sample 1021851 | NCBI WGS metagenome assembly FUFK01 (sample SAMEA51879418, study PRJEB19060) | metagenome | reverse complement strand
TTAAAATCTTCTTCATTTCCAATTGGTAAAACAATTGGTACAGCATTAGGAGTGGTGGCAGGTTATTTTGGTGGTCGTGTAGATATGGTGGTGAATTTCATTATCAATACTCGCCTCGCAATGCCTGTTTTTTTGGTCGCTATGGCTGCCGTAGTCGCTTTTGGGGCCTCTCTCCATGTTGTAATAATGGTACTGGGACTCTTTCTTTGGGATAGATTTGCCGTGGTTATGCGAAGCATTACTATGCAGGCAAGGGACTTGGACTACGTTAAAGCTGCTAGGGCGATTGGTTGCTCAACTCCTTATATTATCATTAGAGAAATTTTTCCTAATGTTCTTTCTTCTCTGACGGTTGTGGCCACTGTTGAAATGGCAAACGCTATTCTGCTTGAGGCTGCCCTGTCTTTTCTCGGTTTTGGAGTTCAAGCACCAACACCTAGCTGGGGTCTGATGCTAAATGAAGGACGGGAATATATGTTCTTTTCACCTTGGTTGTTGGCTTTGCCTGGAACAGGCTTGTTTCTATTAGTTTTAGCGATAAATTTATTTGGGGACGGCCTGCGTGATGTGACATTGGAGAGAGAACGTTGAGTGAAAAAAAAGATGTAGTTCTGGAGGTAGATAACTTAAGAATTGATATCCCTGTGTCTGCAGGTTTACTCCATCCCGTTCGTGGCATTTCATTTGATGTGTCGCGCGGCGAAACGCTTTGCATAGTCGGTGAGTCCGGCTGTGGTAAGTCACTGACATCCCTTGCGATAATGGGATTGTTGCCAAAAAATGCAGAGCGGNAAGCAGATCGTTTAAACTTTTTAGGGGAAGACATTCGAGACTTTGATGAGCGTCAGATGGGAAAGCTTAGAGGTGTCAAAATGGGCATGATCTTTCAAGAGCCCATGACCTCACTGAATCCCTCCTATACTATAGGGAACCAACTTGAAGAAGTTTATCTGAGACACATGTCTTCGAACCGGCTGGAAGCTAGAGAGAGAGCAATCTTCTTATTGGATAAGGTTGGTATATCTTCAGCCGGGAGCCGACTAGGTCAGTATCCCCATCAGCTTTCGGGCGGTTTAAGACAGAGAGTGATGATAGCGATGGCGTTAATGTGTGGCCCTGATTTGATTATAGCCGACGAGCCAACAACCGCTCTTGACGTTACCATTCAAGCACAAATCCTTCATTTACTTGCGGAACTGCAATCAGACTTTGATATGGCCATGATCCTAATTACACACGATCTTGGAATTGTTGCTAGGGTGGCCGATAAAGTGCAAGTGATGTATGCGGGCCGTACTGTTGAAGAGGGAAATTGCGAAGCGGTTTTTGACAACCCTCTTCATCCATATACATCGGGGCTGCTTCGATGTATTCCAGTTCCAGGAAAGACGCAACCAGGCGAAAAACTTGGTACAGTTCCAGGGGTTGTTCCTAACCTTGTAGGAGACCTTAACGGATGTATGTTCAGGAATCGCTGTGAATTTGCCGTTGACGAGTGCAAGGAACTTGTCGAAACACCCACCGTCCTCGAGAATGGTCATACCTATACATGCCGCTTGAAACCTAACGAAATAGACGCGGCGCCTGGGGGCAGATTATGAAACAGGAAAATGCATTAGAGGCTGTTAACGTTTCTTGTATTTTTAGGATTAATCAGGGTTTGCTCAAAGGCTCTAAGCCTCTAGTTGCGGTTAACGGCGTCTCATTACAGATCCCAAAAGGTAAAGTGGTAGGCTTAGTTGGTGAGTCAGGCTGTGGAAAATCAACCCTTGCCAATATTTTGTTAGGCTTGCAACGCCCAACTTCTGGCGACGTACTGTATTCTGGAAAAACCGCTGCTGGATTCTCAAATCGACATATAGCTCGACGTATCCAACCAATCTTTCAAGATCCATATTCCTCCTTGAACGTTACGAAAACAGTAAAGTCCATTATATCGTTGCCGCTGCGTATTCATAAAATTGGGAACCCCGCTAGCTGGGATTCAAAAGTAAACGAGATGCTAGATCTGGTTGGGTTGCCAAAGCGCGTTGCTGAGAGTTACCCCTCTCAATTATCCGGTGGTCAGCGGCAACGAGTCGCAATAGCACGAGCCCTAATTATGCGCCCTGAGGTAGTAATATGCGATGAACCGACCTCTGCTCTAGATGTGTCAGTTCAATCCCAAATTTTGAATTTGCTACAGGATTTGCGATTAGAACTTGGTTTAACCTATTTGATGATTAGTCATAATTTAGCAGTTGTTGAGCATATGGCAGATCGAGTGGCGGTGATGTACCTCGGACGTATCGTGGAGGAGGCAGAGTCGGCAGTTTTATTCAAAGAGCCTAAGCATCCCTATACCAGAGCATTATTGAGTTCAGTGCTTACGCCGGATCCGCGTTTAGGTGTACCCGATACGCAGCTGGGCACCATATTCCCAAATCCTATAGATCCGCCCACTGGCTGTAGTTTTCATCCGCGATGCGCAAGCCGAATAGATATTTGTAGTCAGAAAACGCCAGCACCGCATCTGGAAAAACAGCACATGGCAGAATGTCACTTATTTTCAAAGTGAATTAATAGAAACCTGGTTGATATTGAACCTTGTGGAAAAACTAGATCTATTCTTCGGTCAAAAGTGAATACTCCCGAGGCTGTCTGTGTTCAACAAAATTGAAAATATTTTCCTGAATTTCTTGGCAACGGTCTAAATTTATCTCGGCGATAATTATTTGATCGTCAGGCCCTTGCGATCTAGCGATTACTTCGCCAGTTGGCGCTACTATTAAACTCCCCCCGATGAGTTCACATCCTTCTTCAAAGCCGGCTTTGGCGACTGCTACAGACCAAACGCCATTTTGATAGCAACCAGCTTGAATACTAAGTTCATTATGGAAATACTGAAGATGATCGTGTTCTGGAGCTAAAGGATAATGAAGGGGGGTATTATAGCCAAGTACAACAAGTTCGGCGCCCTTTAAGCCCAAAACCCGCCAAGTCTCAGGCCATCTGCGGTCATTACAAATACACATACCAATTTTAGCATCTAATGCATCAAATACTGGAAAGCCAAGATTCCCTTTCTCAAAATAATATTTTTCTAGATGTTGAAAGGGACGCCACTCTTGGTTATCACTATGACCAGGTAGGTGGATTTTCCTGTATTTCCCGATAATTTTTCCAAAGTTATCTNCAATAATGGCGGTGTTGTATCGATGTCCGTCCGGCGTTAATTCGGCATAACCAAGGTGAAACGCTATATTAAGTTTCTTGGATGCCTCAAATAAAGGTAACACATCTTTATTAGGCATTTCCCTTTCGAACATCTGGTCAAAATCTGATTTATTATCGACCCACCAACGTGGAAAAAATGTAGTTAGCGCAAGTTCTGGAAATACTATTAGTTGCGCGCCGCGGCTGGCTGCTTGGTGCATAAGAGCAATCATACGGTTTANTGCAGACGCTTTTGTTTCATCTCGACTTATTGGACCAAGTTGACCACCCGCAACAACCATGTTTCGCATAATACTTTTCCTCCAGAATGGGCGTTGAATTGACATCTTCAACTTTGATCTAAATGATTTGCGACGTAAACCTAATTTCGATACGGGAATTGTTTATACTATTGAGACAACTACCACTTTTAGTAAATGTACGTTTTTCTTATCCGTTATTTTTGAAGCTAAATTATAAAAATATTNTTGGGAGGTATGCAGATGTTAATAGGCATTGATCACATCGTGTTAAATTGTAAGGACGTGGAATATACTGCAGACTGGTACGAAAGAGTCCTCGGATTAAAACGTGAGGTATTTGGCCCAGAGAGTCGCATTGCGCTCAAATTTGGNAATCAAAAGATAAATCTTCGGCCAATTGGTGCGAAAGGCTGGTTGTCAGGAGAAAAAGAAGTAGCAGGCTCCGCCGATATTTGCTTTTTAACCAAAGAAACACTCTCGTCAGTAGCCAGTCGTTTGCGTGAAGAAGGCGTAGAAGTTATCCTAGGTCCCGTGGAACGCACGGGCTCATTAGGTACGATGACTTCTATTTACTTCCGAGACCCCGACGGAAGCTTACTGGAGATAGCATCCTATTCAGAAACGGAGACTCCTATGTAATTTTTAGATTATCTATAAACGCCGTCCCACTCGCCAGTTGCATTTTCAACACTGCCATCTTCTTTTACGACAGGACGCCGGAGTTCAAAGGCGGTCTCGGGAGTAATCACGCCATAATCCATATACCCCATTCGGGCTAATGGACGCATGTCTGCGGTATTTACTATTCCATCTTTTATAAAATTGTCGTCAATAAAAATTCCAATTACCTGTCCGATTATTAAAAAATGACCTCTGTCGCTGCCGGGATGCACGTCTGGCATTTCTACAGTCTTCCAGTGTTTACATTCTAAAGAGGCTGGTGCCCTTGCGACCCTTGGAGGTTTAACAAATTGTGATGGGGATGTTGCGAGATTTGCCAACGCGAATTCATCGGCTAAGTGATCTACAGGCGCTGAGCTAATGTTCATGCCCTCACGAGTGTCCCATGTTGAAATGGAACAAGTGAATTCCCCATTGCTTTCGATGTTCTTTAAGCTGTCTTTCCTATTTACTGTAGAGAACATGACATAATTCGGATTGGCNGCGACAGCGTTGAAAAAACTGTATGGCGCCAGATTTAAAACCCCTTCTTCAGAAACCGTCGAAATCCAGCCTATCGGTCTTGGTGCTATTATTGCTTTGAATGGGTCGTGTTTTAATCCATGCTCATTAGTAGTGCAGTCGTAATACATCGTTCCTCGCTTATTAGTGATTGAATTATTTAAAGAAGTTAAACCAAGCAGATTTTAGAAGATATCAGGCTCATTAACAGGTGCTCCATAATCGGTTTTCAAAAAGTCAAAGTCACAACCCTCTGGGGCTTGCTCAATATGCTTGGAGAACATGTAACCATATCCTCTCTCAAACCGCGGTTTTTGAGGACGCCAGTTTTGTTGTCTTTGCTGCAACTCGTTATCATCCACTTCCATTTTTATCAAACGTTTTTGGACATCTATAGTAACCATGTCTCCAGTCTGCACTAAAGCTAAACCTCCTCCAATATAGCTTTCAGGCGAAATATGGAGCACGCACGCGCCATAGCTTGTACCTGACATACGTGCGTCAGACATTCTAAGCATATCGCGCACGCCTTGTTTTACAAGTTTGGTGGGTACCGGCAGCATACCCCACTCTGGCATACCGGGTCCGCCTTTTGGTCCAGCGTTTCGTAATATCAATACCGTATCCGCAGTAGCATCAATATTTTCGTCATAGATAGCATTTTGCATGGATGGGTAATCGTCAAAGACAAGAGCTGGGCCAGTGTGTTTTAGAAACTTGTTATCCATTGCGGATACTTTCATAACGCACCCGTCCGGTGCCAAATTTCCTTTCAGAACAACCAGAGCTCCCGACGGATATATTGGATTATCTAACGATCTTATAACGTCATGATTGTAAACTTCTGCATTTCCTATGTTTTCCCCAATGGACTTTCCGTTTACAGTCGTGGCCCCGGTTTTGAGGAATTTTGCTATTACTTTCAACATGGCTCTTAGACCACCAGCATAGTAAAAGTCTTCCATAAGGTATGTGCTGCCATTTGGTCTAATGTTAGCGATAACTGGGACTTCTCTACCTATGCGATCAAAATCGTCCAAACTTATGTCAAAGCCTGCTCTCCTAGCAATTGCGATTACATGAATTATAGCGTTCGTCGAGCACCCCATGGCCATTGCTGCTGAGATAGCATTCTCGAACGAAGAGCGAGAGAGAAACTCGCTTGGACGCAAATCTTCCCATGCCATCTCAACAATTCGGCGACCTGTTTGGGTAGCTAATCGAATATGATTTGAATCTGCCGCTGGTATAGAAGCTCCTCCAGGTAATACAAAGCCAATAGTTTCCGCTATTGATGTCATTGTTGATGCGGTTCCCATTGTCATGCAATGACCAAATGATCTTGCTATGCCTTCCTCTACTTCCCTCCAATCCTCCTCTGTTATTTTACCTTCTCTTAAATCATCATAATATTTCCAAGTATCTGACCCAGAACCTAAAGGTACTCCTTTCCAGTTACCGCGGAGCATAGGGCCTGCGGGGAAAAATATTGTCGGTAAGTCCATCGACAAAGCTCCCATTATTAACCCGGGGGTTGTTTTGTCACACCCACCCATCAATACACATGCGTCGATAGGGTGTTGCCGGAGTAGTTCTTCCGTTTCCATGGCCAAAAAATTTCTGTAGAGCATGGTAGTAGGTTTAACTATGGGTTCAGCAAGGGAGATTGCTGGCAACTCTATCGGAAAGCCGCCAGACTGAAGAATACCCCTTTTAACTTGCTCAACACGTTCCTTAAAATGAACATGACAATGACTGATGTCCGACCACGTGTTGATAATTCCAATCACGGGTTTTCCAGACCAGTCTTCCTGGTCGTATCCCATTTGCATGGTTCGTGACCTATGGCCAAAAGCCCTAAGATCATCTACGCCATACCATCTATGGCTGCGAAAATTTTCGTATGAAATTTTTTTTGAAATTTTAGTCACGACTTGCTGATCCTTAGATATTTCCCCAGTTGGATATCCTATCTTTTGGNTTTTAATATTTACAACTAATTTATCGTCATTCCACTACTGAAAACGCTTTTTTAATTTTGACGTGAAGAGAATGCTGCGGTTTTACTGCTAGCCGCAGCGACGACGAGCATTTTTAAAAATATGATTATAGCTATGATTAAATTAATTTCGATTTGATGTTGCTTTATTTGAGCAGATAAGACGATAAAATGTTGTTNGGATTTTCAATGAGTTNNGAAACAATTTCTTNTTTGGAGATGGCATATGAATTCTCGTTTGTGCGCAAAACTTGGTATTGAATTTCCACTTTTTGCATTTAGTCATTGTCGCAATGTAGTTGTTGAAGTTTCCAAAGCTGGAGGTTTTGGCGTTTTGGGNGCGGTCGGTCTGACGCCTGAAAATCTAGAACAAGAATTAAATTGGATNGATGAAAATATTGATGGAAAACCTTATGGCATAGATTTGTTAATCCCNAACAGAATGGATCACAAAAACGAAAACAGCCAAACGTCCGATGATCTGAAGGCGTTAATACCGAACGAATATTATAACTTCGTAGACAATATCCTTGAGGCCCACGACTTAGAAACCAATGATTTATGGTCGGGCAAGTATGGCATAGATTATACTCATAATATGCGTGAAGCAGGCGCCAATCAGCTTTTAGAAGTGGCATTTAGACACCCCATAACTTTATTTGTTAACGCTCTTGGTGTTCCTCCAAAATCGGTTATAAAAAGGTGCCGAGACAACAATATATTAGTCGGCGCTTTAACTGGCGCTCGTGAACATGCCGTAAAACATGCTGCAGCAGGTGTTGATATTCTTGTTGTTTCAGGTACAGAAGCGGGTGGGCACTGCGGTGAAATTTCCACTATGGTCGTAGTCCCTGATGTAATTGAAGCTGTAAAGTCCAATGAAGACATATTTGTACTTGCCGCTGGTGGCATAGCGACAGGCGGGCAGATGGCAGCTTGCATGGCTATGGGCGCGGCCGGTGTATGGTGTGGTTCAGTTTGGTTAACTACGCCTGAAGCCGAGACCACACCAACCGTAAAAAAGAAAATGTTGGAGGCAAACGCTCGAAATACCGTACGTTCTAGAAGTAGAACAGGTAAACCGACACGGCAACTCCAGTCTGCTTGGACAGATGCTTGGGCATCTCCAAATGCTTTACAGCCTTTAGAGATGCCTTTGCAAGGAGTCCTCTCGCGTCCCGCGATGGATAAAATAGATAGAAAAGCTTCACTTGGTCACGAGGGTGCAGTGGCTTTGTCAACCTACTATGTGGGACAGGCGATTGGTTTGATGAATAAAGAAAAGTCTGTAAAAACGATTGTTTATGAATTTATGGAAGATTATGGTGAGGCAGTTGAGCGATTATCTAATACTTTAAAATAAACTAGGACGTTTTCAATGGACGGGAGCCAGGTGAATAAATTAGAGGCTTTTTTTTCTACTGAAGTATCTTTAAGGAAGGGGACTTTAGACGAAGCAATTGAGAAATATTTTGAGCTTGGCTGGACAGATGGTCTACCAGTAGTCCCACCAACACAAGATAAGGTTTTGGAATTTGTAGAAACTCTAGGCGGAGATCCGGATTTTGTAGAGTGTAAAGTTCCACCAAGGTGGGGAGGTTTAAGCCGCGGAGTGTTAGCAGTTAATATGATTATGGCTGGATGTAAAGCGGAGTATGCGCCAGTGGTTCGTGCTGCTATGCTCGCCTTAACTGACAGGAAATTTAATTTAAACGGCGTCCAGGCCACAACACATGTGGCCGCCCCATTATTAATTGTAAATGGTCCAATTGCTGCTGAAATTGGTATGAATGGTGGTGCAAATGCGTTTGGATCAGGTAACCGAGCTAACGCAACTATTGGAAGGGCTATAAGATTAATACTTTTAAATGTAGGTGGGGGCCGCGCACCGGATTTAGATAAATGCACTTTGGGTAATCCGGCTAAATACACATATTGTATCTGTGAAAATGAGCAAAACAGTCCGTTTGCTCCTTATCATGTTGAAAAGGGTTTCAGTCCAGAGGCTTCGACGGTATTTACCATTGCAGCAGAGGCACCACATAGTGTTACCGACCATCAATGTAATGATCCGGAAGGGATCCTTGATACTATCTGTTCGGCTATGAGTAATATTGCTTCAAATACGTCTGTCTTGAGTGGTCATTGCACGTTAGCATTAGGACTCGANCACGCGCGAACNATTGCTAAATATGGTTGGAGCCGTCAGGACATAAAAAATTATTTGTGGATGCATTCAGGAAATAAATTTTCAGTTCATTCACGTGACCACCGTTATGGTAAGGTTTACAACCGAAATTTACCAAAATGGTATAAGAGGCAACCGGATAGCTGGATACCAATTATCGAAAGTCCAGACCGAATTCACCTTTTTGTGATAGGCGGCGATGCCGGTCGCTTCTCTGCTTTCATTCCAGGCTGGGGCCATATGAACAGCCCAGTTTTACGTGCTGTTAATGATGACGATCNTAAAGANGTNNTCGATTGTCCAGATGATNTTTGTAGTGTTTGAGAGGAAGGNCTTAGATGATGGTGAAAAATGATATTGGAAANTATTTGATTTTTAANCCATGTGGNNAAGTTTCTAAAAATACTCGGCCACTTTCTACTAGAAAGAATAGGTTGAGCGGTCAGCGTTTGGGGATACTCGATAATTCTAAATGGAATGCAAATAAATTGCTCAGAGGTTCGGCTCGTGAGTTGTCAGAGATGATAGAGTTTTCAGAGATAAATTATTATGTCAAACCACATGGATTTTCCAATGACGCGCCAGAGCAGCTACTTAATCAAATCGCTGAAGAGAATGATATTGTGCTAACTGCTATCGGAGATTGTGGGTCGTGCTGTTCGTGTTGCATCCGAGATGCAGTTTCTCTTGAGGATAGAGGCATACCCTCTGCTGCTATTATTACTACCGAATTTGTTAATGAAACTCGATTAACGCGAGAGGCCATTGGTATGCCTGATTTACGACCGATTGTAATCAAGCATCCGGTTAGCTCCATCACTGATGAGGAAGTAAATGAAAGAGTCCAGATTATTAAGGTTCAGGCTCAAGAGGTTTGGCTTGGACAGCGGGCAGATATCTAAATTAGGGTTAAAGTATTTTCTTGTTTGGAAAATGTGAGGAAGCAGAACGGTTATTTTCTCGAAAAATATTTCCTTAATCTTGGTCTTGCTGAAATATGCAAGATAGCAGAGCAACCGATAAAGAATAATATTATGCCGTAGTCGGTAGCAATCATGCCCGTACGGTAGAAGAGGATGATCCCTGTAATCGTGAGAATTTTNATNAANATCTCNAGAAATTTTATNGGATATAATGCNTTTGTTCCACGAAATATGTGAAGTAGNGTNAANTANGCAAANGCNAANAAAACAGCNACCCGNANCGATTGCCANCGNTGGTAGGGNATTGATTCTGCNTTTGANATATGNAATGGAAAATAGATTGTTATCCCGGCAAAAGCTCCCAGAGCGGTCAAAACGGAGTAAACCGCTAGAAACAATAACAGGAGTGTCGAAACAATACGGAGTATTCCCATTGATAGTACGTAACTTTTAGATGTTTCATTATCCTGTTACTGTGTAACATAATTAGGTGTTTAGTGCAAATCACGAAATTTTAATACAGATTGAGTTATTCTAAGGATATATTATCGTTGCAAATCTTCCTTTCAAATAAATCAAATTTTATTGAGAGGAGAAAAATTGTNCGGTATANTTAATNATATNTTTTNACATTCTTTGTGANTANGCTCTGTGCTTTGGAGNGAGGGCAAAGGTATNGGTTTTGGTGGTTTTNTGGAGGATGAGCGGATGAACGTCAACGGGGCGTCTNGCTGCGGTAAGGATAATAATAAACAATTGGATTACGATGTCATTATTATCGGNGCCGGTGTTGCAGGTCTTTATCAATTACACTGTATGCGCGAGTTGGGATTAAGAGTAAGGTCTTATGAAGCTGGAAGTGGTGTTGGCGGTACTTGGTATTGGAACCGCTATCCCGGCGCAAGGTTTGACTCGGAAAGTTGGACCTATGGATACTCATTTTCCAAAGAACTGATGGATGAATGGGATTGGAAAGAGCATTTCTCCTCGCAACCAGAAAACGAGCGCTATCTCAATTACGTGGCAGATAAATTTAGTTTGAGGGAGGATATTCAATTTAATACCACCGTCACTGCTGCCAAATACCAAGAAGCTGACGGCTCCTGGAATATAATTTTGGACACGAACGAGAAAGTTACTGCACGATTTTTGATAACGGCAATAGGAATCCTATCTGCACCTGTTATGCCCACCATTGAGGGTATTTCTCAATTTAAAGGCCAGTCTTTCCATACCTATCACTGGCCAAAAGAAGAAATTGATTTCACCGGNAAGAATGTAGCGATAATAGGAACTGGAGCAACAGCTATACAGGCGATACAGGAAATAGCCAAGGATGCCGGCCAATTATCTGTATATCAGAGAAACCCTAATTGGTGTGCGCCTCTAAATAACGGTAAAATTTCTACAGAAGAGATGCAAGATATACGAGCACGTTATCCTGAAATTCTAGAACGATGTAAAGAGACNCCAGGGTGTTATATTCATTCAACTGACCCTAGAAAAACTTTGGAAACTTCTCCAGAGGATAGGCAGGAATTTTGGGAAAAATTGTATGCAAGTCCAGGCTTCGGTATTTGGCAAGGTAATTTTGACGATATGCTTGTGGATAGAAAAGCAAATGATTTGGCGAGTGAGTTTATCGCAAGTAAGATCAGAGAGCGTGTAAAGGACCCAGTAACGGCAGAAAAACTCATCCCAAAAAATCATGGGTTTGGAACGCGACGTGTTCCTCTGGAAACCCACTACTATGAAGTCTATAACCAAGATAACGTTGAGCTTGTCGATATTAACGATACGCCGATTGAGCGCGTTACAGAAAATGGGATTTTGACTAGTGATCAGGAGCGTCACTTTGANATAATCATTTACGCGACTGGCTTCGACGCAATCACAGGCACTTTCGAAAGAATCAATATTGAAGGCGAGCAAGGTGTTAAGCTGAAGGAAGTTTGGAAAGATGGCCCACAAACATATTTAGGTTTTTTGGTTCAAGGGTTCCCCAATATGTTTATGGCGATGGGGCCACACTCGGGTCTTGGTAATTACACGCGCACGGCAGAATATAGTGTTGAGTGGATTACTGGAGTTATTAGGCATGCTGTGGAGAAAGACTTTACTCGAGTGGCTGCTACTTCCGAGGGCGTCCGCGATTGGACAGATTATGTTTTAGGTTTAGGGGAAGACCTGTTGATGAACGAAATTGGTTCCTGGATGACTGGTGTNAACAATAATGTGGAGGGGAAAAAGGTACCCAGGATTATGCGTTACAGTGGCGGTCATCCCGCCTTTAGAGAACATTGCGACGCAATAGCATCGGGAGGCTACAAGACGCTTAGTTGCAATTAACCGCAGAACTTATGCAGCTAAAACCGTTGAAGCCATAAAGAATGAAACTTGTAATAAAAGAATAATGGCAAATTTACGTCTCCCAGTAATACTTGGGTTTTCTTATTAGCTTTCCTAATCGACTACCTCGTATAGTTGTCGTCGAGTTGTGGCTTCATATAGAGTAAGAAGCTCAGCTTGCGACTTAGCTCGGGCGAATAGTATGCCGACACTACCATCCGGGCTTGCTTTGATCCGATCGCCTGCAGAGCTCAACGCAACCCAACTCTCTAGATTTAGACTTTCCTTAAAGCTGATATGATTAAAGTTTTGTTCTTTTGAGACGGATACGGTGTGACGCATTATTGGTATTCTAGTATCGCTATCCTCTATATTTTTATAAGGCATATCTAAAAATGGTCGGACATAGTTTTCAACGTATGGATGTCCTGTGCTTAACTCGATCAGCTGACTATATAGATCTCCGGCAATTCTTCTGTTTCGATCAATTAGATATATGTTGCAGCCATCCCAAATAAATTGCGAATGTATTAAGCCATCCTTNAGTCGAAGATANCGTGCTAATTTTTCAACAGCGTTTATGATCTGTCTTTGCATCTCTGGTGGTGGACTGAATATTACTCTGCTTGTATCAACGACAAAACTGTTAACAGTTGAGTCTTCTTTGACAAAAAAATTTTTTATTGCCCTTTTGTTTTTTAAAAAGGCACTATGACTATATAANTCGCCACTTACAAATTTNTCCAGAAGATATTCTTCTGTTGCAGAATTTTTTCTGGCTAGTTCTATCGCAGAATCAAACAGCTTTTTGTTACGATTGTTTATTACAGTGATCCCTCTTCCACTGAACGAGTCAACTGGTTTTATTATAACTGGATAATCTAAACTTTTGCTGTTGTGATTTTGTGTTTCCGGTATTGGAAGATTTAATTTCTCCGCAATGGTCCTAAATTTCTCCTTATTATGCATCCCGTGTTCTATATCTGGAGACTCGATACCTGGGAAACGTCCCTGACTAACAATAGCACAAGATTTATAGGAACGATCCGTGCAACCTGGAACAAGATANTCGAAAGCTTCTTTTTCGATTAAATCGGATAAAGCAGCTGT
>FUFK010065116.1_pt1 | contig 13211 bp, 10 predicted proteins | sample 1021851 | NCBI WGS metagenome assembly FUFK01 (sample SAMEA51879418, study PRJEB19060) | metagenome | reverse complement strand
TAGATCTGTAGTTATTGTCCCTGCATTTGTATCTGTCAGCTCATTGGCGAAAACATCAGCTGGCGAAGCTTGGGTTTGGCATCGCCCTTCTATTGCAATTGCTTCAACCATAACTTCCCCACCAACATTTAGACTTANACCGTTTGACTCAATATCAGTCGGGGCATCACCGGCATNAGCATAAGTTGACAATAGTATTGTTGAGAATATGACAGGTATTTTGCGCATTAAAGTATTTACCGCTTTTATCAATTAATTAATAATCAGTAGTATATTATTATAATCCTAGAATAGTCAACGGATAACAAAGACTCAGACATTATAATAATATTATATGTTGTTTATATGATACAGTTGTTAATAGTTTGTTAAATGTTATTTTGTTGACATTGGAAAGGCTTTATTTTTTACTGCCAATTAGTTGATATTAATGGTTTTTATGAATAATTTTTTAAATAATCCAAAAATTAAAATATTGAGATTAGATTTGCTCAAAAAATCAATATTCGTTTTTCTAATTAGTTTTGCACTATCAGGATGCTCAACATCTTTCAATATGCCAGATTGGATGGATGCTGATTTGTCTCGAGAGAGGGCAGCTGAAAGAAAAGCAAAAAAAGATGGTGGCCCTGAGGGTAAAATCCAAGATAGTATAAAACTATTTGGAAGTGATATTCGCGATACTGGCGCAACTATTGGTGTAAACTCATTACTGTGGCGTGCATCCTTAGATACCATATCTTTTATGCCACTGGATGAGGCTGATCCCTATGGGGGCGTTATTATGACCGAGTGGTATAATAATCCAAATAATCTCAACGAAAGATACAAAATAACTATATATATTCTCGATACTCGACTCAGAGCTGATGCAGTAAGAGTGTCACTATTTATGCAGCAGTACAAGAACGGTGAATGGGTAAATATTTCAACAAGTGACGAAACGCGTTTACAGCTAGAAAATAGTATCCTCACAAAAGCCCGCCAGATGAAACAAGAGTAATCCGTCACGTCATGGAACGATATAATCACAAAGAAGTAGAAGAAAAATGGCAAAATAAATGGGATTCTGAAAAGATATTCCAGGCCAGCGAAGATTATTCAAAACAAAAATATTATGTTTTAGAGATGTTTCCTTATCCTTCAGGAAAGATCCATATGGGGCATGTCCGAAATTATACGATGGGAGATGTCGTCGCCAGATACAAAAGAGCTCGAGGATTCAATGTTCTGCATCCAATGGGATGGGACGCCTTTGGAATGCCTGCAGAGAATGCCGCTATGCAAAATAATATCCACCCAGCTAAATGGACTTACGAAAATATCTCAAACATGCGAGAACAGCTTAAGCTACTCGGTTTATCTATTGATTGGTCCCGTGAAATAGCAACATGCGACCCTGAATATTATCAGCATGAACAAAGATTGTTTTTAGATTTCTATAGAAAAGGTCTTGTTGGAAGAAAAAAATCAAAAGTAAACTGGGACCCGGTTGACAATACCGTTCTTGCCAATGAACAGGTAATTGATGGGAAAGGTTGGAGATCAGGTGCAGAAGTTGAAACAAAAGAGCTTACTCAATGGTTTTTCAACATAACAAATTATGCAAATGATTTACTAAGTAAACTCAATAAGCTCAGTAAATGGCCAGAAAAAGTCAAAACTATGCAGAATAATTGGATAGGAGAGTCAACTGGCTTGCAATTTAAGTTTGAGATTACAATTGCTCCTGATGATGATTTCAAAACAATTGAAGTTTTTACTACGAGACCTGATACACTTTTTGGTGCAAGCTTCGTTGCGGTTGCCGCTGACCATCCAATAGTCAAAAAGCTTGAAAAAAATAATTGTGAAATTAATAGTTTCATTAAGGAGTGCAGATCAAAAGGAACAACCTTAGCCGAAATAGAAAAAGCTGAGAAAATAGGATATAATACTGGGGTTAAAGTTAGGCACCCATTCATAAAAGATAAAAATCTAGATGTCTACATCGCAAATTTTGTCTTAATGGAGTATGGAACGGGAGCAATATTTGGGTGTCCTGCACATGATCAAAGGGACTTAGATTTTGCGCGTAAATATGACTTAGATGTCATACCTGTAGTGTTACCTGAAGATATAGAAAAAGAAAAATTTACCATAGAAAATGAAGCTTACACTGGTAATGGAACAATTTTTAATTCAGATTTTCTCGATGGAAAAACAATTGAAGAAGCAAAAGATGCTATAGTAGAGAGAATGTCAAAAAATGTCATTGATGGGTCGCCCCAAGGTCAAAAGAAAATTACATATCGCTTACGTGATTGGGGTGTTTCAAGACAGAGATATTGGGGCTGCCCAATACCAATTATCCATTGTGGCGATTGTGGTGTTCAGGAAGTACCTGATGATGATCTGCCTGTAAGATTACCCGAGGATGTTGACTTTAGTATCCCTGGAAATCCTCTTGAAAAGCATCCAACATGGAAAAAAGTAAAGTGCCCTAATTGTCAAAAAGATGCGACAAGAGAAACAGATACATTTGATACGTTTGTAGACTCTTCGTGGTACTTTGCAAGATTTTGTAGTCCAAAGGCTAATCAGCCCGTCAATAGAGAGTCAGTTGACTATTGGTTGCCTGTAGATCAATATATTGGTGGTGTAGAGCATGCTATTCTACATCTTCTATATTCAAGATTTTTTACGCGCGCGATGAGAGAGACAGATCATCTGTCTTTGGATGAGCCTTTTTCAGGATTATTTACGCAGGGCATGGTAACGCATGAAACTTATAAAGACTCTTCAGGTAATTGGCTATTTCCCGAAGAAGTCATGCTTGATGGAAACAGCCCTGTGCATATCAAAACTGGTGACGCTGTAACAATTGGGCCCATAGAGTCTATGTCAAAATCGAAAAAGAATATCATTGACCCCCAATCCATTGTAGAGACCTTTGGTGCTGATACAGCAAGATGGTTTATTTTATCTGATACCCCCCCAGAGAGAGATATTCAGTGGACAGATAAAGGGGCTGAAGCCTCATCTCGTTTTATTCAAAGGATTTGGAAAATTGTTAATGATGGAATGTCCATAATTTCTGAAAATGCCATTGATGAACCAAAGGAGTTTACTGAAAACTCACTCAACATAAGAAAAATAACTCATAAGGCTATAAAAGACATCACTGACGCTCTTGAAAACTTGCGGTTTAATAGGGCGATTGCACATATTTACGAGCTTACAAATGAGATACAAAGCATGATGAATAAAAATAAAAAACTCAATGATATCAGTGAGTTATATGCATTTAGAGAACTTCTTGAGACTTACTGCCAACTTTTTGCCCCAATGGCACCACATTTGGCAGAAGAATGTTGGAAAATAATTGGTTGTGATGATATAATTTCTCAAACAGAATGGCCACAATTAATTGAAAAATATATTCAGGAAGATACCGTTCTTATTGTAGTGCAGGTAAATGGTAAAAAAAGAGGTGAAATTGAAGTAGCAAAAGGCTTATCAAAAAATGAGGTTGAAGCTGCGGCTATGAAAATCGATAATGTCAGTAAATCAATCAATTCTGAGATAAGAAAAATTATATATGTCCCAAATAGGATTCTAAATGTTGTTATCTAAAGTTAAAAATTTGTATTTTATAATTATGTTTCTACCGATTATCGCCGGTTGCTCCTTTTCGCCAATGTATGGAGTCAATAGTAATTCTCAACTCATCATGAGCGAAATCTATATTAACGACGCGACAGATAGAAACCATCAGATTATTAGAAATGAAATCTTGAAGTACATGGGACAGAATGCTGAACGAGGTAAATCTGAACTTGAGATGGATTTTAAAATCAACATTGAAAAAAATCCACTTTTAATCGACTCATCAGGTGAAGCAAAACGCATGCAATTAGAAGTTGAAGTTGAATATCAAATATTTAGGGTCACTGAATTCAGAGAAATGGTATTTACAAACACAGCGCGTGTCTACAATACTTTCACACTGTCATCTTCAGAATATAATAATGCTCAGGCAGAAATATCTACATATAACTTAATAGCAAAAGAAGTCGCATCCGTCATAAATAAGCAAATATCTCTAAACCATCCAAAATTGATGAATTAATAAGCTAAAGCTGGTAATTAGACAGTGATNCTACGCAACAAACAAGCTGATGATTTCATAAAGAACCCTAGTGATGATATACAAGGTATATTGCTGCATGGTCAGGATAGCGGACTGATAAACTTTAGAACAAAAGCTCTTGTTAGTCACTATATCCCAAACAAGAATGACCCTTTTTTATTATCTACAATAAATAGTACCCAGTTAAATGATGACCCAGGATTACTGGCTGATGAACTGGATACTTTTGCACTCACCAATGATAAAAGGGTTATATTACTGGATTTGTCATCCGATCTAAAAAAAGAACAGGTTGACTGCATCATTGAATCAAAAAGTCAGTCAATCCTGATAATTAATGCAGGCGAGTTGAAGACGAGCTCACCCTCAAGAAAGGCATTTGAAAGTGATAAGAATTTTATCGTGATCCCATGCTACAATAGTTCAAATATTGATATAATGGCTCTACTTAATAACAAACTCAAAGATAGAGACCTTACCATGCAAAAAGATGCGAAAGATTTAATTGTAGCATCACTGGGTAATGACTATGGTAATACAACATCAGAAATCGAGAAAATTTTAAACCAACATCAAAGCGGTGATGAGATAAGTAAATCTGAAGTGGAGTCTATAATCGTCTCTTCATCAAATATAATTGTTACTGATTTAGTAGACACAGTGTTTGAAAAAAAAACAAAAAGCATAAGCCGCCTTTATCATTCAGTCATAGATGAATTCAACCCTGCGCAAATACTTATTATTACTTCGAATCATGTCATAAAATTAATGGAGTTATTAGCGGAAAAAGATGACTTGAATATACCGAATAAGCAAGTGATTGAAAATACAAAACCACCCATCTTTTTCAAAAGACACCCGTCTTTGCTGAAGCAGCTCAATACGTGGAATAGAGGTACCCTAAGTGATATAATCGAGATTTTGTCAGAAACAACGATTGAAACAAGGAAGAATAACGATTTATCTGTCGAGTTGACGGAAAGATGTCTTCTAAAGATCTCTTCACTAAAGAATTAACCTAATAATTTATTTTTTATAAGCTCCAGATGCTGATCACTTGTATAGTTTACAACAACTTTCCCTGATTTAGCGTCTTTGGCATGGATTTGAACTTTAAGGCCAATTGCGTCTGTCATTAACTGTTCAAGTGAGCTTAAATTCTTATCCTTAGTTGATGATCTCTTGCTTTGTTTCTGAGATCCTACTGGGTTTTTAACTAACTGCTCTATTTGCCTAACACTTAAGCCCTTTGATACGATCATGTCAGCAAGATTTTCAGCATTCTCCAGAGATATCAAAGCCCTTGCGTGACCTATCGTTAACAGTCCTTCTGACAGATAGTCTTTTACTTTCGTTGGTAAATTATTTAGGCGAAGTATATTTGCGATATAGCTTCTACTTTTTCCAATTACCTGAGCTAGATCTTCCTGAGTGTAATTATAGATGTCAATTAGTCTCTGATACCCAGCTGCCTCATCTATCGGATTCAAATTGCTTCTTTGCACATTTTCTATAATAGCAATTTCTAGCGCATCATCGTCAGATAATGTTTTTATTATTGCAGGTATATTATCTAGCTGAGCGATTTGTGCAGCTCTCCATCGCCTTTCTCCAGCAATAACTTCATATGATCCAGCACTATCAATTTCCCTTACAATAATCGGTTGAACAATACCTTTTTCTCTAATTGAATTAGCTAAGTCTACAAGTTCATCTTCGGAAAATATACTACGCGGATTTTGTTTATTTGCCTGAATTTTTTCTATTGGAAGCCTAGCAACATTGAGTTCCAGTTCACTTTCGCCGGGTGCAACGTCTCGTGGGACATCTCCGATTAGTGAGGCCAAGCCTCTGCCAAGTCTTGAAGTCGATGCGTTTGTATGTTGCTCTGCCACTGTAGGTCCCCCGTTTTTTATAAATTACTGTTTAATGCGATCTTGTCTTTTTTTAGGACTTCTGCTGCCAAGTTCATATAGGCCTGAGAGCCCTGACATTTATAATCATACAATATAACTGGCTTTCCATATGATGGTGCCTCAGAAACCCTTACATTCCTTGGAATTACTGTTTTGTATACTTTATCACCAAGAAAGTCCCTAACATCTTTTGCAACTTGACCTGAAAGGTTATTTCTTTCGTCAAACATAGTCAAAAGTACACCGTGTATTAACAAATCTTTATTTAAGGTTGCGCGAACATGTTCGACAGTTTCTAACAGTTGACCTAGTCCTTCAAGCGCGTAGAATTCACATTGTAATGGCACAATTAGTGCATCTGCAGCAGCTAGGGCATTTATGGTTAATAAATTTAATGATGGTGGACAATCTATAAGAATATAATCATATTCATTTTTACTTTGTGCCTCAAGCTCTTCAACAGCTTGCTTTAACTTATATGACTTTTCATTATCTTCAGCCAAAACCGCCTCTAAACCCAGCAGGTCGAGTGTTGATGGTACAATATCAAGATTTTGCACAAGGGTTTTGTACTTTATNTTTATAATAGTTTGTTCACTGGTTAAAATATCATACGTCGAGAACTTCCTATCATCTTTGTTAATACCTAAACCGGTAGAGGCATTTCCTTGGGGATCCAAATCAATGATTAGCACTTTCTCCCCCGCACCAGCAATTGCACAACCTAGATTAATTGCTGTTGTAGTCTTTCCCACACCACCCTTTTGGTTGGCAAATGCGAATATTTTGGCTTTGTTATTATTTTTCTTTAATCCAAACANTATTTNACGTTCAATATTAAGAATATATGAGTTTTCTTGCGTAACACTATTTATTAACTCTACTCTTAATTTTGATGAAATTTTTGCGTTGGTCAACTCACTTTTTGCGTTAACGCCCTTTTGTAACAAGTATTTTGTTTTTTTATGCGAATATGGTCTGGATAAAGACATTATATTATCGATGCTTGCAAATGCCCTTGCTGTAATAACATCTACTTTAAATGAGTCCTTCACTGCCAGATCTTGAAGTCTCTCTGCATATATTTTAACATCCACGTTGCATCTTGTGGCTACATGGTCTAAAAACGTACATTTCTTTTTATTTGAGTCTACTAAGTATATATCTTTACCTAGTTCGTTATAATAAATTGCTAGTATAAACCCTGGCAGTCCTGCGCCAGTACCAATATCCATTAAGCTCTGAAAATCCTCAGGTATTGTGCTCACAAGCTGGATAGAGTCTAATATATGCCTATGCCATAAAGAATTTATTGTAGATTTACCGATAAGATTGAACTTACTTTGCCATTCAATCAAACACTCAGCATAGATTTCTAGTTTACTAATTGTTTCACGTGAAACATTATAGTCTCTCTCAATTAAATTTATGACTGATGTTCTATCTGTCACGATCTATGCTGACATTTCTGAGATTTTACGATGGGCTTTTATATATGACAATATCTTGAGAACAGTAGAGGGATCAATTCCCTCCATTCTTGATAATTGTCCAACCGTTCCGGGCTTCATTTTCGACACACGATCGCGGGCTTCGTTTGATAGTCCCTTTACATCATTAAAATCTATGTCGACTGGTATAACTAAAGACTCATCCTTCTTAAAAGATACAATCTCGAGCCTTTGCCTCTCTAAATACTTCGAGTAGATTGCATTAGACTCGATCTGTGCTGACACTGACTTATCAATTCTACTTAATTCGGGCCATATGGGATATAAATCTGTTAAATTTATGTTTGGGTATGAAATCAAATCTAAAACTGACCTCTTTTTGCCATCTTGGTTAATTTTCAAGCCATACTGTTTAGCTCTATTTGGAGTGATTGTTAGATTTGTGACAAGGCTCATGGCATTATGGATTGCACATAACTTAGCGTTGAAAGAAGATTCTCTATTTTTTTNATACAATTCCAAGATCAATACCTTTTTGAGTCAGACGTTGATCCGCGTTATCAATGCGCAGAGAGAGACGATATTCTGCTCTTGATGTGAACATACGATATGGCTCAGTAACACCTTTTGTCACAAGGTCATCAATCATTACACCAATATATGCGTCAGAACGATCTAGAATGAATTCTTGCTTTCCAACACAATTGATTGCAGCATTTACTCCCGCAATTAATCCTTGTGCAGAAGCTTCTTCATATCCAGTTGTTCCATTAATTTGACCCGCTAAGAATAGGTTTCTAATTTTTTTGGTCTCAAGCGTTAGTTTTAATTCTCTCGGATCAATATAATCATATTCAATAGCATAACCAGGTCTTTCTATTTTAACATTTTCAAGGCCCTTGATGGAACGTACCATAATTTCTTGGATTTTCTCGTCAATCGAGGTAGAAATGCCGTTTGGATATACAGTATGACTATCTAAGCCCTCTGGTTCTAAAAAAATTTGGTGTCCATTACGTTCACCGAAGCGAACAACCTTATCTTCGATAGATGGGCAGTAACGTGGACCTGTTGACTCTATTTGGCCAGAATAAAGTGGAGCATTATCAAGGTTACTCATAATTATGTTATGTGTCTTATCATTTGTTCTGGTTATAAAACATGAGATTTGTTCTTGCTGGATGCAATCAGTGAGATAGGACATATAAATTGGTTCTTTATCTGGTTGCTGCTCCTCAAGGCTTGCCCAATCTATTGTTCTTCCGTCAAGTCTTGGAGGTGTTCCCGTTTTTAATCTACCTAATTGAAAGCCAAACTTCTGAAAAACATCCGACAAGTGAAGTGATGGCTTATCTCCAACTCTTCCTGCTGGATAAGTTTTCTTTCCGATGTGAATCAAGCCATTAAGAAATGTTCCTGTTGTTATCACTACAGCTTTTGCATATATTTTTTCANCACTGTTAAGTGTTTGCACACCACAACAAGCGCCCTCATCAATAAGAAGACCAATGCATTCATTTTCTAGTACTGTCAGGTTTTTGTATTGGCTCAAAATACGTTGCATTGCCTTTTTATATATTTTCCTGTCAGCTTGTACTCGCGGAGCCCTTACAGCAGGTCCTTTTCTCTGATTTAGTACCCTATACTGTATAGCAGCTTCATCAGAAGCAATACCGATTACTCCGTCTAGAGCGTCCACCTCTCGTACAAGATGACTTTTGCCCAGGCCCCCAAACGCAGGGTTACACGACATTTCACCTATAGTAGATTTTTTATGAGTTATGAGAAGAGAGTTTGCGCCATATCTTGCAGCTGCTGCAGCTGCCTCGCAGCCGGCGTGACCAGCTCCAATAATAATAACGTCATAATCAAACTTCATGTAATACTCCTATGTGATATATATTGTATTCTGTTCTATTTACCAATACAAAAATCTTTAAAAATTATATCCAATAGGTCTTCAACATCAACATGCCCAGTAATTCGAGCTAATGAGTTTACTGCTGACCTTAACTCTTCTACTATTACCTCAACATCCAAAAGATCATTTTTAGCAATCATTGATAAATGGTTTTTAGTTTTTTCCAATGCATCACGATGACGTGATCTTGTGATAAATGACCCTTCTGTTCTGCAGCCCTTCTCAACAAATTTCCCAATAATATCAATGAGTTGTGTAATTCCTTGATCTTTTTTAGTTGAAATAATAATATCTTTATTTTCATGGATAGAAATATCGGATTTCGTCCACACCTCGATAGATTTATCCTTTATATTATGCGGGATACCATCGTTTTTATTGATACTTGAGTCCATCAGCCACAAAACAAGATCTGCCTCATTCATCTTTGTTTGAGATTTTTTTATTCCAATATTTTCTACTTCTGTTTTTGCTTTCCTTATCCCAGCCGTATCAGTTATAATCACGGGGAATCCATTTATATCAAGATAAGCATCCAAACTATCTCTTGTTGTTCCCGCTTCATCGGATACAATTGCAATATCTCGGTTTGATAGATGGTTAAGAAGGCTTGACTTACCTGTGTTTGGAGAACCAGCAATTATTATATGAAATCCATCCCTCAATCTTTCTCCTTTATTTGAGTCATTCAGATGAGCATCCAATTCGCTCAGAACGACTTTGATGTCTTTTATTTGAGACCCCGCGATCTCTGGTGATATCTCCTCTTCGACAAAGTCGATTGTTGCTTCGAGATATGATAGGTTTTTTACTAATTGCCCCTTCCATTTCGTATATAAGTTTGATAATTTACCCTCCATTTGATCAAACGCCTGTTTTCGCTGAAATTCTGTCTCAGCGTTTATTAAATCAGCCAAACCCTCTACTTCGACTAAATCCAATTTACCATTTAAAAAGGCTCTCTTGGTAAATTCACCGGGCTCGGCATAACTAAAATTGTCTTCTGCTGCTAAAATACTAAAAATCAGATCTTTAATAGCTTTACCACCATGAATTGATAGTTCGACCATATTCTCTCCTGTAAAACTATTTGGTGACTTAAAAAATGTTATCAGTGCTTTGTCTATTAAATCACCGTTATGTGGATGAACTAATTTCGCAATTTGAACTTTTTTGGGATCAGGTAAATCAATGTTAAATAGATTCCCAATTTTTTCCGCCTCAGGGCCAGAAACTCTTATTACAGCAATGCCTGATTTTCCAGGTGCTGAAGATAAAGCATAAATTGTTTTTGAGTTGATAGTATTATACATATTTCTCATTACTTAATTAACAGTTATTATTACAACAAAAAAAGCTCCCATTCCATTTTATTTATTAGGATTCCCTAATCAATTCTATATATGATATTATTGACGTATGAAATCTCATCATAATTTGGTCAAAATAGTTTTAATTTTATTTATTACGTTTTTTACTCCCATAATTGATGAAAATTCTTTACAAGCAAGTGATCTCTTTAAAAAGAATTTAGGAATAGCGACCTGGGCAAACGATACAACTTTATCTGGTTGGCGAAATAATCTTGGATGGAAAACCCACTCTAAACAATATATGAAGAAATATGAAATAGAAAATAATATAAAACTATTTCAAGTTGTTTCAGAGCCAACTCGATATGGTAACACCTCCTTCTTTATCCAAGCACCAGGTGATGGTTGCTACAACAGGCCTAGTGAGTGCAATCGGGTTAATGGTGAAAGTCAAAAAAGAGTTGAAGCAAAGACTAATTATGGCTTTGAAGGAAATGTATGGGTTTCAATTTCAATCAATATTCCAGCCGAATACCACTTTTCAGATATATATAATGGTGGGCATTTTAACAAATCTTTCGTGCAATTTCACAGTACAGAGAGTTACTTTGGACCAATGTTCATGCTCAAGATCAGCGATGAAAACGGTTTTGTCTGGGTGCATGAATCCGCGGGAGGGCATCTCTTAATCCCTGGGGGTAATGATGACTGTGCCTCTGGAGCTGGAACAGAAATTAATGATCCAAAACGCATGTTTTGCGAGGCAAGGGCTGACTTTTATCAGCTGATGCCTATCTCAGAAATCAAGAGAAATCAATGGTATGATTTTGTATTTAATATCAATTTTGACAAAAACGACATCAGTAAGGCTTACCACAAGATTTGGCTAAACGGCCAATTAGTACATCAAAAATATAATCAAACACTCTGGCTGGATCAAAACGGTATTAAAGAAAACCTCGCGAATTTTAATTTTGGGATCTATGGATCTCAAAGAGATAGAACTTACCAATCATTATATGCTGACGAAATTCACTTCGGCAGAACGTGCCACGCATTACTATTAGAAAATATTGGTTACCGATGCGATGAACTATCGTCACAAGATATTGGGAAATCAAATCCATTTTACATTGATTTCAGGGATTATTATGCTAAAGACTAGGAGATGACTATTATTTACTTAAAGGGAAATCAATGAAGAAAATCATTTTAAATAACTTTGGCGATGAACAGGAAATGAAACTAATCGATGGGGAACAACAGAAGCCCATAGATAACCAAGTCCTTATTAAACACATGGCTATTGGAGTAAATTTCATTGATATTTATCAAAGAACTGGATTGTACCCCCTAAATCTTCCATCAAGACTGGGTTTAGAGGCATCAGGTGTTGTTGAAGCAGTTGGAGATAAGGTAGAGGAATTTAAAAAAGGGGATAGAGTTTGTTACTGCAACGGTCCGCTTGGAGCTTATGCGACCCATAACATTGTCCCCGAAAACCTTTTGTTACATTTACCGGATGAAATTGAATTCGAAACTGTTGCAAGCTCCCTCCTAAAGGGAGTAACCGCATACTTTCTCATGCATGACATTTATAAAGTAGGGAAAGAGGACACGATAATATTTCATGCCGCTGCTGGCGGCGTTGGCTCGATAGCATCAGGCTGGGCAAAGTCACTTGGAGCGACTGTCATTGGCACAGTTGGATCTGACGAAAAGATTGATTACGCAAAGTCAAATGGCTGTGATCATGTTGTAAACATAAGCAAAGAATCTTTTAAAGATGCGGCCCTTAAAATTACTGATAATGAAGGTGTCTCTGTTGTTTATGACTCCATAGGCAAAGATACGTTAATTGACTCCATGGACTCATTAAGGAAAAGGGGGCTGCTTGTAAGTTTTGGAAATGCATCGGGTGTACCCGATCCGATAAATATTCTTGATCTAATGAAAAAAGGGTCCCTATTTATTACACGGCCAACATTATTTGACTATGTCAAAACACGAGAACAACTTATCAACGCGTCTGAAAAATATTTTGATGTGTTAAAAAGTGGACATGTTCAGATCGATGTCCAACAAAAGTTTACGCTTGAAGAAGTCGGTAAAGCACATGCAGCGATGTCAAATAGAAAAACGGTTGGTACAACAGTTTTAGTGCCGTAATCAGGTGTTCATAGAGTCATAAAACTCATTGTTATCTTTTGTCTGTGAAATTTTATCTAAGAGAAATTCCATCGCATCAACGGTGCCCATAGGATTTAAAATACGGCGGAGCACAAACATTTTTTTAAGTGTCCCATCACCAATTAAAAGCTCTTCTTTTCTTGTACCGGAACGTAGAATATCCATCGATGGAAATACACGTTTGTCGGAGACCTTTCTATCAAGAATTATCTCTGAATTACCTGTTCCTTTAAATTCTTCAAAGATGACTTCATCCATTCTGCTACCGGTATCTATTAATGCTGTTGA
>FUFK010049088.1_pt1 | contig 13212 bp, 8 predicted proteins | sample 1021851 | NCBI WGS metagenome assembly FUFK01 (sample SAMEA51879418, study PRJEB19060) | metagenome | reverse complement strand
CCTGCAACCTGCCACAGCAACTGATACGTGCGTTCTGCTGCCCTGAGATCGCCACCGCCAAGGCCTAAGTCAGCATCAACGACCCCAACCAGTGTGAGATCCGGAAAATGATGGCCTTTAGCAGCCATCTGNGTGCCAATAATTATGTCTATTTTTCCCTCTNNAATCTCAGCAAANATATTGTCTGCATTNCCTGCCTGGACAGTATCACTGGAGAGGACAGCAATCTGCGCATCTGGATAATGTTGAATAAGTTCCTCATGAAGCCGCTCGACGCCTGGTCCAACCGTGCGCAGGCTGTNTGTTTNTTCACACGACGGACAGGTATCGGTTATGGGCTGGCCAATCCCACAGAAATGACATTGAATGCGGCCAGCCAACTTATGGGTTACCAAAAGTGAATCACATTGATGACAGGTCAACCTGTAACCACAAGAGCTGCAGACAGTCATCGGCGCATATCCCCGCCTGTTCAAAAACAACAGNGACTGTTCGCCTGCTTCCAGCCGAGCGGTTATGGCCACCAACAGNTCAGATGACAACCATTTCCCAACTTCAGGCTTTGACAGGCGCAAATCGATGAGGCTAACTTTTGGCAGATTTGCTTNACCATAGCGGCTGGTCAGTCCCCAATGATACCAGTCTGGTGACGCCGCATGGTCTGACCCTCTGATAGTAGTCTGGATGCCCGCACAGCCTGCATGAATCCAGCTCTCAAGAGAAGGGGTAGCGCTGGCCAAAATGACGGGAATACTGTGTATTTTTGCCCGCATGATAGCCATATCACGAGCCTGATAGCTGACCTGTTCTTCCTGTTTATAGCTGCCGTCATGCTCTTCATCTATGACAATGAGGCTCAGCTGTGAAAACGGCAGAAACAAGGCTGAACGCGCGCCGGCAACAACCATAGGCTGACCTGATATAGCCTGTCGCCAAATCAATTTTCGGCGGGCTGAAGGCACCGATGAATGCCAGATAGAGGGTTCCTGCCCAAACCATTTTTCAAATCGGGCTTTCCAGGATGATGTCAGAGCAATTTCCGGTAGTAGAATTAAGACCTGCCGCCCACAATTAAGTTGTTTGATCACCTGATCAAAATAAACTTCTGTTTTGCCTGAGCCAGTAATCCCATCAATGAGATGAACTCCAAAACACTTAGACAGGCTGTCAATATTATCCGCAATAGATTGCTGCGTTGAGGTCAACTTATAAGGGGTGGTCAGGGGATAGTCAGATATGGAAGTTAGCCCTGTCCTTTCAGCCCGCGGCTGACTGGTCTGGCTCAGCACTCCCTCTTCTGCAAGCCGCTTAATAACTGAAGACGATACGCCTGCCTCTCTGCTCAATTCTGTAAGAGGCAGAGGNGGCGCAGACCCCANAACATTAATGACCCGCAATCGTTGCGGAGTCAAACGCGTTGTATCGGTTTTCTGTCCGGAAAGCCCATATAAGGTCTGAAGAGGCGGTGGTAGCAGTGCGGAGGGCGTATTCAGAAGCAGCCGCATCACCGGACCAAATGGCGCCAGCGTCCAGCGGCTGACAGCTGACAGAAACCGCATGGTCTCATCTGTCAGAGCTGGAACATCCGCAAGATTAATCACCGGTTTCAGCCGGTCAGACGAAATATCTTCAGTCTGGTTATGACTGACAAGAAGTCCCCAAACCTCCCGACCTCCTAATGGCACGTTTACAATAGTACCTGCAGGACAGTTTTTAGCCGGGCCCGCGAGATAATCATAAAGCTGCATATGGCCGCGACGGATAGGAACAGGCACAGCAACCTGACAGCGCCGGGAGGCTATTTTTGTGCTGTCTGCGTGTTTGCCTGTTTTATCCACGCAGTATCTCCTCCTCTGTTCTTCATCAACAATCTGCCAAACGGCATTTCTCCATATGGCCTTTTTACATTGCCATGCTGACCCTGAAGACAGTACATTGAACACCAGCGGTGTGCTGGTAATCAAGAGGCCTGCCCTGCTTATCTAACGAGATAAGGCCTGCAAACAAACAATATGACTTAATGAGCGATAAGATGAAAATTTTTCTGGATACCGCAAATTGTGATGAGATAAAAGCCCTTCTGCCAACCGGTATGGTTGATGGTGTCACCACTAACCCGTCTCTTATTGCAAAATCCGGCCGAGACATAAAACAAACTATTGCTGAAATTTGTACGCTTGTGGATGGACCTGTCAGTGCTGAGGTCACCGCTATAGAGTTGAGCGGCATGCGCGAGGAAGCAAAAGTGCTATCTGGGCTAGGCAAAAATGTGACTATAAAAGTGCCTTTGACAACTGACGGTCTAATTTTATGCCGTGAGCTTTCAGATAAAGGAATAATGGTCAATGTGACGCTATGTTTTTCAGCAGCACAGGCCCTTCTAGCCGCCAAAGCTGGTGCAGCGTTTATATCACCTTTTGTTGGAAGATTGGATGATCTAGGATCGGATGGCATGAATTTAATTGCAGATATTTGCACCATTTACAGCAATTATAAATTTTCAACTGAGGTGTTGGTTGCTTCTGCACGGCATCCTCAGCATTTTGTTGATGCTGCGCTTCTTGGGGCAGACGTCATTACGCTGCCACCTGTCATTTTGGCGCAGCTTTATAAGCATCCACTTACAGATAAAGGGCTTGCCGCTTTCCTCAGCGACTGGGAAAACACCGGACAGTCAATTACCTGAGACAAATAAGCTGAATGGCGTTACACGGCTGCCAGGGATAAACTAATGACAAGCCAGCTCACAGATGACGAAATTCTTGCCTATCTTGAGGGACGGCCCGAGCTGTTATCCCTTATTCTTAAGGCTAATGCAGCCCAGANAACTGCTGCAGATATGGGTCTGTTTGATGCCACTGGCAAAATCGCCGCTAATGCTAGAGCAGAAGCTAGGCGGCTGTCACAGGCTAATCAGTCTCTACTTGATGCAGCGGCAACGAATATGCTGCACTGGCAAGCGCTACATCATGCCACGCTGGGCTTTCTAGCCTGTAACGACCTGGTCAGCTTTGCGCAGATGATTGACGAAGAGCTTCCTCTGATTTTTGGCCTTGCCGGGGCACGGCTGCTGATGCCAGAAGAAGCAGCCCTGAATGAAGCAGAAGAGCTAGGATTTCTGGTGCTTCCTTCAGAACAGATTCAGACTATATTGTCAGCCGGGTCGATTTATATGGGACCAGCTCATACGTCGGGTCTGTTCTCATCTCCTGTTGCCAGCATGGCCGCGATTGCNCTGCCTGATCAGCTACCCACGCCAATTGCAGGTTCAGCTCTGGTTCTGGCTGGCCGCGACGAAACCAGCTTTTCACCAGATCAGGGTCAGACATTGCTAACCAACCTTGCTGAAATTGCAGGCGTATGCCTCATGGCAAAATTAGAAGCACATGAACTATTANCAAATAACGGGGGACTCACATGACAGGCTCGTCCCCTACATCACATATCAGCGCATGGCGAGAAAGCTGGCTGAATTGGCTGGCAGCCGAACGCCAATATTCTGCCCACACGCTTGATGCATACGCACGTGATGTCGACACTTACCTATCCTTCCTTGACCAGCAGAGCAGCACTCCAAATCCACCTGATCGGCATGATTTCAGATCTTTTCTAGCCACACAACAAGCCAAAAATCTGGGCCATGCAACCTTGGCTAGGCGAGTGTCTGCTGTACGCAATTTTTATCAATTTGGTGCTCGAAACGGCTATGTTAGAAAAATTGACCTCGGCTGGATGAAACCGCCCAAACGCCCGCACCTTATTCCTAAAGATTTGCCCGATACAGACATTCACACAATTCTGAATGTGATCGATTCCAGCAACCAGCCTGACTGGCAAAAGAATCGAGATAAGGCTCTACTGATGCTGTTATACGGGTGTGGTCTGCGTATATCTGAAGCACTCAATCTCACAGCAGCAGAGCTTCCTTTGTCGGAGTGGCTGCGGATTAAGGGGAAGGGATCAAAATATCGCGACGTGCCAGTTTTAAAAGCTGTTGCTGATGCAGTTCATACAGCNGCGGCAACCTGTCCGTTTCAGCCACAGGACCAGCAATTATTATGGCGCTCTAGCCGAGGCGGGCCTTTGAATGCACGGACGGTGCAGAGACTGNTCGAAAAAATCAGAACAGAATTGGGCCTGCCCGAACATGTCACTCCCCATACATTGCGTCATGCCTTCGCCACACATCTTCTGGCGGGTGGGGGCGATTTGCGAGCCATACAACAGCTCCTAGGTCATGCCAGCCTGTCAACAACACAGCGCTATACACATGTGAATTCAGAACAACTAATGGAAGTACATCATCAGACCCACCCGCGTGCAAAAGCTTATGCCAAGTAGTCTGCTCAAATAATCTTAGCAAACATCTNCNATNANNTCCGGGNTGTCGGCAATCAGATNTGAATGGCCCTACCATCCACAGCCAAAGCTGCTTCTTTGACTGCTTCATTCATAGTGGGGTGACCATGACAAGTCCTTGCGATATCTTCCGAAGATGCGCCAAAGGCCATTGCTGTTGCCACTTCATGAATTAATGTTCCGGCTTCATGAGCTATGATATGACATCCCAAAACCCTGTCTGTTTTTGCATCAGCCAGAATTTTAACAAACCCATCCGTATGGCCTGTAGCCTTTGCCCGACTATTTGCCAGAAAAGGAAATAAACCTTTTTTGTAATCAATGGCAGCCTCAATTAAAGCTTCTTCAGTTGCTCCTAAGGTTGCAATTTCNGGTGCTGTATAAACAATACCAGGCACTAGGNCATAATCNACATGCCCAGCCTGACCGGCCATAATTTCTACCGCCGCGACAGAATCTTCTTCCGCCTTATGCGCAAGCATTGGACCAGGGATCACATCACCCACCGCAAAAACACCCTCAATATTGGTTTCAAAATCTTCATCAACAATTATCTGACCACGTTCGTTTACCGCAACGCCAAGGTCCTCAAGACCAAGCCCGTCAGTGTTGGGTCTGCGGCCAACAGAAACAAGCGCTATATCACATTTCATTTCAGTTTCTTCATGTGATTTTGCATCAGCCAAAATCAGCGTTACTCCTGTCTTTGTTGCCTTTGCGGATTTCACNGCTGTATTCATATGAAATGAAAGGCCTTGTTTTGTCATNATTGNTTTNAACTTGTTGGCCACTTCCAGATCCATTCCAGGTAATATCCGCGGCAAATATTCCACCACTTCNACCTTTGTACCCAAACGTGACCAAACCGTCCCCATTTCAAGACCAATATAGCCAGCTCCAATGACGACCATTGATTTAGGCACCTTATCAAGCGCAAGCGCTCCGGTCGAAGAAACAATTCTGGTTTCGTCAATTTCAACATTNGGCAGAGATGTTGGCNCTGAACCTGTTGCGATCAAAATGCGGGAAGCAGAATAGCTTTTTGTTTTGCCTGATGCACTGACATCAACCCTCCCCAATCCTTTCAGGCTGGCTGCACCAATCAGCCATGTAATTTTGTTTTTCTTGAAAAGATAATCAATGCCGCCTGTCAGGCCGGATACAATTTTATCTTTACCGGACATCATTTCAGCTAGATTCAGTTTGGTTTTTCCAACCTCAATGCCAAGTTCAGCCAAATGGCCAGAGGCAGCTTCTGAATATTTTTCCGACGCATGCAACAAGGCTTTTGACGGGATGCAACCAACATTCAGACAGGTCCCGCCCAGTGTTTTGCGTTTTTCAACACAGGCGACAGACATACCTAGCTGAGCTGCCCGTATCGCCCCAACATAACCTGCTGGGCCGCCACCAATCACAATCAGATCAAATTCTGTATCCGCCATTTTCTTCTACCTCGAACACTTTATAGCGTAAGAAAGAGCCACTCTGTTAAACCCCTAGAAGCATACGCCGTGGATCTTCGATTGCCTCTTTGACTTTGACAAGGAAAGAGACCGCTTCACGCCCGTCAATAATTCTGTGATCATATGACAGGGCCATATACATCATAGGCCGGATTTCAATCTTATCTCCCACGGCTACTGGCCGTTTCTGGATCTTGTGCATGCCAAGAATACCACTTTGTGGTGGGTTGAGAATCGGCGTTGACATCAACGATCCATAAACCCCGCCATTGGAAATCGTGAAGCTGCCGCCAGACATATCTGTCGGACTGAGCTTGCCATCACGCGCACGGCTGCCAAAATCATTAATTTTGGTTTCAATTTCNGCCAGAGACAANGTCTGCGCATCCTTGACCACAGGCACAACAAGGCCCTGCGGTGTGCCAACAGCNACACCAATATTATAGAAATTCTTATAGATGATATCGTCTCCTGAAATTTCTGCATTCACCGCAGGATATTCACGCAAAGCAGAAATAACAGCTTTNACAAAAAAGCCCATAAAGCCCAGACGCGCCCCATGTGTCTTTTCAAACTCTTCTTTATATTCAGAACGCAGCGCCATCACTTGGCTCATATCAACCTCATTAAAGGTTGTCAGCATGGCTGCTGTGTTCTGAGCCTCTTTTAGACGGCTGGCGATCAGACGGCGCAGACGTGACATAGGAACCCGCTCTTCACGGTTGTCCGCCACACGCGGCGCTACTTGAGCTGATGCAGCTGTTGTTTGCACAACAGGTTCAGCAACGCCTTTTTCTATCGCACCCAGGACATCAGCCTTTGTCAAACGCCCATCTTTGCCGGTAGCCACAATTGCTTTAGGGTCAAGGTTATTTTCGTCAACCAGCTTCCTGACAGCAGGAGACAGCGGCATTGCCTGCGCCACAGCAGACACTTCAGCTGAGGGGGCTGGGGCAGGAGCCACTTGGTCAGGGACAGCAAGCTTCTCCGNTTTTGGNGAAGCAGATGACNACGTAGCACCTTCTTCAACTAGGCCAAGTAAGGCATCAACACCAACTGTTGCCCCTTCTGTTGCCACAATATCAGACAGTACACCATTGACCGGAGAGGGGACTTCAAGCGTCACTTTATCTGTCTCCAGCTCAACAATAGCCTCATCAGCCTTCACAGCCTCGCCAGAGGCTTTCATCCATTTGGCGACTGTTGCCTCAACAACGGATTCCCCTAAAACTGGAACTTTTATCTCAACTGACATTTTTCTGATATCCCCCTTTTGATATCTATTTGGTCTGCGTTAACGCTGATATATGTTTGACTGACACTAAACTACAGTCATTCGGCTGCCACATGTTGCGAATTTTTTGTCAATGCTGACTGAACAAGTGTGTCCTGTTCAAGTCGGTGACGTGCGGCTGAACCTGTTGCCGGAGAAGCAGATTCCTTCCGTCCGCAATAGACCAGACGAGTTGACTTCATTCCAATTTCAGACATAACATTTTCAATGTGCTCACGCNCAAAAGTCCAAGCCCCCATATTTCTTGGCTCTTCCTGACACCAGACAATTTCTGCCTTGGGCGTTTCAGCCAAATGTTGTTTGAGCGCTTTGCGAGGAAACGGGTACAATTGCTCTAACCTTAGAAGTCTTACTCCGGTTAATTTCTCNTTATCTCGCTCTTCAGCTAAGTCGTAAAACACTTTACCAGAACAAAGAACTACACGTTCAATAGACTTCAAATCCTTGCTTTCGCCATTTTCATACAACACTCGGTGGAATGTGCTACCGTTTGTGAATTCATCTATGTGCGATACGCAATTCTTGTTACGGAGCAGTGATTTTGGCGTCATGACTACGAGCGGCTTTCTGAATTCTCTTTTCAACTGCCGCCTGAGCATATGGAAGTAGTTTGCTGGTGTCGAAGGATAGCAAACTTGCATGTTATCTTCTGCACACAGCTGGAGATAACGCTCTAAGCGGGCAGATGAATGTTCAGGTCCCTGCCCCTCATAGCCATGTGGCAACAACAAAACCAGTCCGTTCATGCGCAGCCACTTGGCTTCGCCTGAGCTAATAAACTGATCAATAACAACTTGTGCACCATTGGCAAAGTCGCCGAATTGAGCTTCCCACATCACAAGCGCATTTGGTTCAGCCATTGCGTACCCATATTCAAATCCCATTACAGCTACTTCTGAAAGGGGTGAGTCGATCACTTCAAAATGAGCCTGATTAGGAGACAAATTTGTAAGTGGGATATAGCGGCCTTCGTTTTTTTGATCTACAAACACAGCGTGACGCTGGCTAAAAGTACCTCTCCCGCTGTCCTGACCAGACAGACGAACAGGATAGCCTTCAATTAGCAAAGAGCCAAAGGCCAAATGTTCAGCTGTTGCCCAATCAATCCCTTCACCTGTTTCAATCGCCTTTTTACGCGAATCAACCACGCGCTTTAATTTGGAATGAACATCTATGTTGCCTGGAATTGTCGTCATGACCGTTCCAATTTGCCGCAGAAGATCTACTGAACAGGATGTGATGCCACGACGTGCATCCTCGTCAGGCGCTTTGCCTAATCCTGTCCATTTTCCCTCCAGCCAGTCCGCTTTATTTTGCTTGAAAGTTGTTCCAGCTTCAAATTCCTCATCAAGGTGATTTTTGTTGTTATCTACAATCTCATTTGCCTGGTCAGGCGTTAGTACTTTCTCAAAGACCAATTGCTGAGCATAAAGTTCACGTGTACTGGGATGATTTTTGATCTTCTTATACATTAGCGGCTGGGTGAATGACGGCTCATCGCCCTCATTGTGCCCAAAACGCCGATAGCAAAACATATCAATAATGACATCAGTTTTGAACGCCTGCTTGAATTCCACTGCTATGCGCGCTGAGTGAACCACAGCTTCAGGGTCATCCCCGTTTACGTGTAAAATTGGAGCCATGACCATTTTGCCCACATCTGTCGGATAAGGTGATGAACGTGAATAAGCGGGGCTGGTTGTGAAACCTATTTGGTTATTNACAATAATATGNATAGTTCCCCCTGTCCGATAACCGCGCAGAGCTGAAAAATCAAAGGTTTCCGCAACTACCCCCTGACCTGCAAATGCAGCATCACCATGCAGAAGAATGCCGAGAACTTCGTTTCGGTCCGTATCCTCAATCTGGTCCTGTTTGGCGCGCACACGCCCAATCACTACAGGGTCAACAATTTCCAGATGAGATGGATTCGGTGCAAGCGATAAGTGGATTTCATTTTCATCAAAAACCCGGTCAGCTGACACGCCCATATGATATTTCACATCACCTGAGCCCCCAGCTTCCTCAGGGTTTGCTGGATTGCCTAAGAACTCAGAAATGATCGCCCGAAAAGGCTTGTCCATCACATTATTTAGCACATTCAGCCTGCCTCTGTGCGGCATGCCGATCACAACTTCCTTTAACCCAAGCTGACCACCACGCTTTAGGATCTGCTCTATTCCGGGGATCAGGGCCTCCCCACCATCTAGACCAAAACGCTTTGTGCCAACATATTTTTTGTGCAGGAATTGCTCAAAACCCTCCGCCGCCACAAGCTTTTCATAAATTGCAATTTTACCCCGATTTGTGAAATCAGTCTTGTTACCAATGGCTTCTATACGTTCTTGAATCCAGGCTTTCTGGTTTGGATCCTGAATATGCATGAACTCAACACCAATTGTGGAACAATAGGTCTTCTTGAGCACATCAAGAATTTCATTGAGCGTGGCAATTTCAAGACCTAGAACATAGTTAATAAAAATCGGCCTATCAAAATCATCCTCAGAAAAGCCATAGGTTGCCGGATCTAACTCAGGATGGATTTCTTTTTCAGCCAGTTCCAAGGGGTCAAGCTTTGCCAGAAGATGCCCTCTGATCCTATACGCTCTGATCAGCATGATAGCACGCAAACTATCTAGCGTGGCTGAACGCACATCACCCGCCATCAAATCACGATCGCCTGCGATCCCTTTGGCAACAGCTTTTATTGATGCTTCAGGGTCATTTGCTCCAACAATTTTGGACGGACCTGAACCCCAGCCGGGTACAGACTCAATATCATTGGAGAGTGCGCCAAGGCTAGAAAACCAGTCTGCCCAATGGCTGTCCACATTAGCCGGGTTATCTGCCCAAGCCCTATGCATTTCAGCAATAAATGTCGCGTTCGCCCCTGACAGGAAACTCGTATCCATGCTCACCCCCATGTTCTTCGCGACCGCTTCCACAAGCAACGGCGGTCTTATGTGAAGTATCACTCTTTATATTGTTGCAGAGCAAGTCATCTTAGCGTGAAAAACNCTGTTGCCTGCANCCTTTTCCCGATTAAAAACTTTTTACGGCTTGCGTAATCGCCTCACCAAGTCCAGATGGTGANGGCGCCATCACNAAGCCAGCAGNTTCCATTGCCGCAATTTTATCAACAGCNGCCCCACTTCCGCCTGCAACAATTGCGCCAGCATGTCCCATACGCCGNCCTGGCGGGGCGGTCTGGCCAGCAATAAACCCTGCAATTGGCTTTTTATTTGGATGTGCCGCATAAAAGGTAGCCGCCTCTTCTTCTGCTGATCCGCCAATCTCGCCAATCATCACAATGGCCTCTGTCTGAGCGTCATTTAAGAACAAATCAAGACAATCAATGAAATTCGTACCATTTACTGGGTCACCGCCGATGCCAATGCAGGTTGACTGTCCAAATCCGATGGCTGTGGTTTGGGCCACAGCCTCATAGGTCAACGTACCTGAGCGTGAAACTATACCCACTTTGCCTACATTGTGTATATGACCAGGCATGATCCCAATTTTGCACCCGCCTGGAGTGATAATTCCTGGACAGTTTGGCCCAATCAGGCGACTTTTCGAACCCGAAAGTGCGCGCTTAACCGCAACCATATCCTGAACCGGAATACCTTCTGTTATGCAAACAATCAGGGGTATTTCTGCAGCAATTGCTTCCAAGATAGAATCAGCCGCAAATGGAGGCGGCACATAAATGACAGTAGCTGTCGCATCGGTTTCCCGGCGAGCCTCTGCAACAGTATTAAACACAGGNAGGCCAAGATGTNTCTGCCCGCCTTTGCCTGGCGTTACCCCGCCAACCATCTGCGTGCCATAGTCAATAGCCTGCTGACTGTGGAATGTGCCTTGTGCGCCAGTAAAGCCCTGGCAAATCACTTTGGTTGTCTTATCAACTAATACCGCCATCTGCCTATGCCCCCTTCACAGCAGCAACAATTTTTTTGGCTGCGTCACCAAGATTATCTGCTGATATGATCGCAAGGCCTGATTCGCTCATTATTTGCTTACCCTTCTCAACATTTGTACCCTCAAGACGCACAACAAGCGGTTTGGTGAGCCCCAATGTGCGGGCGGCTTCAACGACACCTTCAGCAATAACGTCACAGCGCATAATGCCGCCAAAGATATTAACAAGAATACCTTCAACATTTTTATCAGACAGAATAATTTTAAATGCTTCTGTCACCCGCTCAGTTGTAGCGCTGCCGCCCACATCCAAAAAGTTTGCAGGCTCACTACCTTCAAGCTTGATGATATCCATNGTCGCCATCGCNAGACCAGCTCCATTGACCATGCACCCAATCGTACCATCCAACTTAATGTAATTCAGGTCAAATTCAGACGCTTTGACTTCACGCTCATCTTCCTCGGTGAGGTCTCGCAGCGCCAGCACATCTTTCTGGCGGAACAACGCATTATCATCGAAACTCATCTTAGCNTCCAAAGCCAGCAAATCANCTGAACTTGTAACCACCAACGGGTTTATTTCAACAAGGGATGCATCNAGCTCTGTAAAGGCTCTATAGATACCCGACAAAAATCCTGAAGCCTGTTTTACAGTTATGCCTGTCAGCTTCAGCGCATTAGNAACGGACCGGATATGATGCGACTTCAGGCCAGTAGCCGGGTCGATCGAAATGGTCAAGATACGTTCAGGTGTCTCAGCAGCAACAGCTTCAATATCCATACCACCTTCTGTTGAGGCGATAATCGTGATCTGGCTAGAACTTCTATCAACTAGCATGGACAGATAGAGCTCAGTTGCGATATCACATCCTTCTTCAATGTAGAGCCGCTGAACCTCTTTACCTGCCGGACCTGTCTGATGAGTGACAAGTGTTGAGCCTAAAATACGCTGAGCTTCTGTTTTGACCTCTGCTGNAGAAGTCACAACCTTCACTCCACCTGCCTTACCACGGCCACCAGCATGAATCTGAGCCTTAACAACGGTGACATCACTGCCCAGCTTCTTTGCAGCGGACACGGCCTCATCCACTGTGAATGCAGCTATCCCTTTTGGAACAGCCACGCCAAACCCCCGCAGCAGTTCTTTTGCCTGATGTTCGTGAATATTCATCCTACTTTCCCTTCATCTGAAAGCTGGTCTGCACACTAACCAGCTGTTCAGCCAAAAAAAACGGGTCTATTCGACCCGTTCTACAACTNCGTTCAATGCTTTCACGGCATTGACTGAATTGTCGAACATGCCCTGTTCATCATCATTTAACTGAATTTCCACAATACGTTCAACACCGCCAGCCCCGATAATGACCGGNACACCAACATATAAACCATCCAGCCCATATGCCCCNTCAACAAAAGCTGCACAGGGCAAAANACGCTTTTTATCTTTTAGAAAAGCATCTGCCATTTCTATCGCTGAGGAGGCTGGCGCGTAGAAGGCTGAGCCTGTCTTTAGCAAACCGACAATTTCCGCCCCTCCATCGCGTGTGCGTTGGACAATCTGCTCAACTTTGTCAGCTGTTGACCAGCCCATATCAATCAGGTCAGGTACAGGGATGCCAGCAACTGTGGAGTACCGAACTAGCGGAACCATTGTATCGCCGTGCCCGCCCAAAACAAAGGCCGTGACGTCTTCAACCGATACATTAAATTCTTCGGCAAGGAAAAAGCGGAAGCGGGCACTGTCCAAAATCCCGGCCATGCCAACCACACGTGCTGGAGGCAGACCGGAGGCCCTTTGCAGAACTCCAACCATAGCATCAAGGGGATTTGTGATACAGATCACAAATGCATCTGGGCAATTTTGTTTGATACCTTGACCAACCTGCTTCATCACTTTGGTGTTTATGCCAACCAGATCATCACGGCTCATGCCTGGTTTACGAGCAACCCCTGCTGTCACAATCACAACATCCGCATCAGCAAGCGCAGCATAATCATTTGCGCCGGTAACCTTCGCATCAAAACCCTCAATAGGCGATGATTCAGCAATATCAAGAGCCTTGCCTTGCGGTATACCCTCTGCGATATCAAAAAGCACAATATCACCTAGCTCTTTTAAGCCTGCTAACAAGGCAAGTGTCCCGCCTATGTTTCCTGCCCCGATAAGAGCAA
>FUFK010050315.1_pt1 | contig 13213 bp, 14 predicted proteins | sample 1021851 | NCBI WGS metagenome assembly FUFK01 (sample SAMEA51879418, study PRJEB19060) | metagenome | reverse complement strand
AAAATATAATCTTGTTGATGCACCCACACCGATTGTTTTATCTACATCAAGTGATAGGTAATCAACGTTTGCATTTCCATCAGTAATTTCTTTTGGTGGAATGATATGTGTAATATATGCAGCATTATCTGGAGTGAATGCAGTCTTTTTAAATCCCTCAGACATCAAGGCATTCTCACCAAAGTTTGCGTTACAGTTTGCAAGTGATAGTTCACCACCTGTGTCTGCTACATATTGACTCTTATGACCGATTGCAAATACAGAAACTGCCTGAACAATTGAATCGTTTGATGCACGAACATGAGTTGACTCATACTCTGGACGATAAATTGCAGATGGATCTAAGTGTAAGTTGTCAACACTTGTATAGTCTTCATACTGTCCAGATGTTGCATTGTAACGAACAAATGCCTTATCATCTTTTTGAAGTGCATTTCCTGTAAACTGTGCAAGTAATCCACTCTTAAATCCAGTCACTTTAGAACCATCTAAATGGATACCATTCATACCAAAGACAGATCTCTTCGATAAGTTGAATAAGTATGGTGAAGCTGAGTTGATAGTATCAACCTCAATGTTCACGTTTGCACTTGTCAGTGTTGGGAGTGGATTATTAGGTGCAGCACCAACCACATACTTAAACTGTGTGCCTGATACTACCTCAGATACAACAAAGATACCGTTATATCCTGATGTACTAATACCAGAGATACGAACAGGTGTATCAATCGAAAGGTCTGTGAGAGTTGAATCTAAATCAACAGTAACTGTTGTGGATGCAGTTGTGCCATCACCAGCCTTGATAGATGAAATACCGACCTGTTGACCTTTTGATCCTACGATACGATACTCTTCAACTCTTGTCTGGAAGTCAAGACTACCTGATGGGAAGTCTGGTTCAATCGGTCTACCTGTACCAGCATCATAAACATCACCAACCTTCTGGTAATACATATCAAGGTCAGTTGATGTAGATGTGACATCAATGAAACTATCNTTGATNCGAACTGCNTTTGCACCNTCAGCATANTCAAAACAAGTTAGTTTATGGTGAGAGAAACTTGGTGTGAATANGTTTGAAGTATAGTCNTTATATACGTTACCTGATGGGTCNCCATCAAATATAGTAAACTGTGAAATATAACAAGCACCTGTNAGTCTGAATATTGCNCTNGGTTCNATATTACCGTTCTCTGGGTCTGGAACATATTTTGGTCTTATCTTTGTCTTACGAAGGTCTTTACCTACAATTGATGTNCCTCTTGGTATGATGACACCACCACGAACACTATTTAATTTGAATAGTTCGTTATCAGGTGATGTTAAATCAAAGTTACTACCTAATCCAAANGGACTTAATATNTGATTAGTATTTCCAAATCTTGTTGTATATCTTGCNTCTGAACTTACNTNAACNGGTATGAATCCTGGCCTGTTGTCCACNGTATGTGTACCAGCNGCNAGGATNATNGTTGTTAAATCAAACTTATCATTTCTTTGCCCTACNACATAAGAGAACCTAGCAGCTTCAATCAGAGCTCTCTGTATCGTTTTAAATGGTCGTGTTTGGGAGTTTCCTTGNTTTTCAATACTATCAGTCGCATCCAATTCNTTGGGGTCAACGTAGATAACATTACCTTGTATATTCTTTAGAAAATTCTCCAGTCTTGAAAGAGGCATCCTATTCTTCTCTAATTACAGATTCTGTCTAAGTTTATTTATTCAATGAGTTGGTCTACTATACCAGAACGATAATACAAATCTTTCAGCACTGCCCACCTCACTTACATAGTGTAAATGTTTATTGTTTGAAAATATAACTAATTTACCTGGCTTTGGTTTAATTTCAATATCTTCAAACATTGTAGACCCTCCTGTAAAGTTATCATTCAAATAAAGCATCGCAGCAAATATATCAGGTTCATGAATATTATTATCATCAATATGAGGTTTCATGAAAGTGCCTATCGGCCATCTTACAACTCCAACATACTGTAATTTNATATTGTCATCAAAAATTTTACATAGATTGGTTACATCATTGATAACACTACTAAAAAGTTCATCCTTTGATTCAGTAAGATGNATGGGGTCTACATTTCCTCCCAAATACTTAGCGCCATAGTTTCCATCAAAATCAAATTTAGGTATATCTGGATTATAGGTAAGACTTTCATGAGGATTAGAATGAGTTACACTTTCAAGAAAACTATTTTTTTTATCATACAGTTCTAAGAATGGTTGACATAATTTAGGATCTAAAAAATCATCTTGAATGTAAATCAATTTCATCTTGTAAATGTATTTGGTGGGCCAGAGAATCGAGGATCTTTTGTATTTCTCTTATCCCTATCGACTTTATTTGGATTAAAGTTTGGATCTGGATAGTCTTCCCAACTATTACCTTCATACTCAACTATTAAAGGATTAACATCTATTCTTTCACCATACACATGATAAAAACAATCAATAGTTGATAAATCAGTAATCAAATCAGTATTAGTTGAATCTTCTGCGATGACAATGAACTCATTATTAAACTCTTGAATCACAAGATTTTGATTTGATCCAATTGGTTGCAACTGAACAGTAATACTATCAGAGTGAACCAAATCTTTCCAATAGTAAGGTAAATGGATTACATTTGATTCCTTTAATCTACCACGATAGTAAACTCCCGCCTCTGGGCCTTCAATGCAAGCATAACGGAGACGATGACCCTCACCTTTTGTGGGATGAACTAAATCGAATGGTTTTGGAATACGAGTCAGCAACTCCGAATCTAGCAGCGAGTCTACCTTTGTTACCACAATCTACACTACCTGTGACATGCATGTCACCTATAACAATGACAGCATCTGTACTTCCTCCAACAGAAGTCGAAGCACGAGCAGCACTTATTGTTAGATGCAAAGCATGAGCAGTCTTACCATCACCAGCAACAGTTAAATTACCATCAGCCTTAATTGCTAAATTTGATTGATACGCTGGTTGAGTATCAAGTGAATTTTGTGGAGCGCCATTTGAAGCGACATTCAAAGCAGCCTNATATCCTGGCGCAGCTGATGGTTTTCCAATTAAAACAGGGCCATTTANAATAGCAGATCCACTTGGAGATANNTCAGGTGCAGAATAGGAAACATCATTAGTCCCTACAATTAATTTGTCGGATTGTAATCTAGAAATGTTCATAATACTCTCTGTGTCGATAATTGAGTTTTCTTCAAATTATTTGTTAAAGCNCCAAAATTTGCATCAGCAAAAGATGCGGCGACCATGAAACCATACTTAAGTTCAAATTGACCTTTGGCAATTATAGTCATATCTTTAGTGGCCTTTGCTGTAATTTTTTCACCTTGAAGTCGAATGTCTGGAGCTCCGATGTCTGCAAGTCTTTCTGCTTTCACAGTGAATTGACCATCTTGACCACCACCATTCGCATCAACAAAAATGTTTTTTGCTCTCAATAATATATTACCATTTTCACACTCAAAAACCATATCACCTCTCTTACACTTCACAATCTTTGCTGGTAGTTGTGATATGTCGCCAGGCTTTCTAACTTTTAAACCTTCACCAAGAACTTCTGTTGAAGAACCTGGCGTGTATAAAACATGTTTACCTGTGCCAGGCCCACCACCCTCAGATGCACCTTGACCTGTGCTGGCNTAAAATCCAAAAGACTGAGCTTCCTGAGTTTGAATTTCATAGTTTGTATCACCATGAATACTACTCTGTCCACTCTGAATGGCATACCTTAACTTAGCCTGCCTTTCTATATTCTTTTTATCGTTTGGTGATTTTGACATTTATTTTTCNATACAACTAATTACAGTCACAACGGCATTTTGAGTTACTTGAGCAAGTTGAGATGCATCATCAACCTTAGTAAATTTAAGAACTGGTCTTATTTTAGCACCAGCTCCAGTATCGCTATTTATCGTGATATCTGGAAGAGCAGTAAATCCAGAACCACCATTCACAACTGTTGCACCCACAATGAAACCATTCTGAATATTTAACTCAACTTCAGCTTGACCTGGCCCCTGTATTGTATCACCAGTTGCATCGCCTGGCAAAGTGTCACCAGCAGAATCAATAGAACCCCCACTCACTGTTGCTGTATCATCATCTGAATATCCGAATCCTACGTTATCAATGACAACATCACCTAATGAAGTAACATATGAGGTTTCCCCATCATAATTTCCATTTGGATCTGGAATTACTTCTGTTTCGGTTAAAGTTCCATCTGGATTAAGAGTTGTTTGTGTTGTATTTGAAAGATATTCTTGGCCAGGATTAGTGATTACAGTACCAACTACTCCTAATTGATCTCCATTTGGATCAGGGACATATAGTAAATCTTCGTTACTTTCACCACCAACAGTTACGTTAAAACCATCAAAACCACCAGCAGCGAGACCAACACCACCAGCACCAACACCACCAGCACCAACACCAGCAACATCTTTAGTAGAACCTACAACTAGAGGAAATCCACCAGCACTCAAACCTTTACCACCCTGACCATTGATTATAACAGGAACTCCGTCAACAAGTATAGNTATTCCACCGACACTACCAGCTTTTACAGGTGTTCCACCTATACTACCAGCTAATAATAGATTACCATCAACCGTAATTGTTTTACCATCAGAGGTTAGAACTGGTATTCCCCCCTGACCACCAGCATTGATTCCAAGCGCATTTGATGTCAATTGTATTCCCCCAGCACCACCAACAAATACTGCTGTTCCATCTGCAATTTTTGAAACAGGCCCCATGACTGGATAACCTCCACCACCATAACCTTTATCACAACTATCAAAGAAAGAAAGTAAAGGCGGAGTTTCAAATCCNAATCCTGGCCCATTGATAGCGACACCAATTATCTGTCCGAGAGCATTTACAATTGAAGTACCACTCGCACCTTGTCCACCACCACCAATAAAATCAACTCTTGGTGGGCCACATTTAAGAACGTTGGTACTACAATCNGGNGCTGATGGNNNAGCATCAATNGCATCGTCAAGTTTGTCTATAAGTGGAGTTAGTTTCTGATTCAAACCAACTTTATCAATTATATTATCAAAACTATCTTCAATTGCTTTTGAAACCCCACCCTTTGAAGAATATGATGTTGGTTCTGGAGGGCAATTAGCCTTATCACAATCAAGAACGTTTGTGAGAATGTTTGCAAATCTAATTGCCTTTGAAAATGTTTCACTCGGAAGTGCTATACCACCCCCTTGAATGTTATTCAGTTGATCAAACATACCACCAAGACTTGAATCTAAAAGATTATTGATCTGACCAAACATGTCACTCATGAAATTTTCTATACCACAAATCGGAACATCTAAAACTTGTCCAATCATGTTCTCTAGACTTTTGGATAGATAATCTTGCAACGCATCCTGTATTTTTTCAATATTACAAAAAATCACACTTGTTAACGCATTTGTAGCCTGACCTAAAACAACCTGATTAAATTTATCAACACTATCTTCCATTCTTTTATCTAATTTATCAAGAGTATCTTGAATCAACCATGAACGACCACGACGAATTAACTTCGTCATTGAATTATGAATTCTATTTGTCGCTAGTTGCACCTCTGATTGAATATCAACAAGACCTCCATATATCGGATCAATGTATGTAGAAGCTTCATTCAATTCTTGAAGAGTTTCCAGTTTTCGAGTGAAGTCTTTTATTGCATTACTTATTTTTGATATCTCATTATCTTCACAAGGACTAAATGCATCAGTAACAATATTTGTTGATGCCTCTTTTTGTTTTGCAGCGATACTCTTTGCAACTTCACCAGCTGTAAATGCACGAGGCCAAGGTGATTCTTGATATTGATTTTGTTTACCAGATGTTTGAACTACTTTTGGTGGAGTGTATGGTTGAAAACAAGTTTGTTTTTTTGATTTAAATTGTGATGTTGTTAGTTCATCACGAATAAATGGTTGCTTGAATAAAGTTCCAAATATCACTGGTTGTTGTGCATCCTCACCATCTATAAAAAATCCAACAACAACTTCTCCACCTTGATACTGCACTGTCTCTCCACAACCACCAGTNGTCGCAGTATTTGGTGGTAATAGAATATGTGCTAGGGGTAAGTCCTCATCAGGGAGATCATCTGCACAATCATGATACCCAACGATACGAACTCGGCATCTAAAACCGTTGATCTCTTCTCCATTCGCTGCTTGAGTACTTTCAAGAGAATCTCCCCACTTTCCTTTCTCTGGATCAGTTACTTGACCAATCCACCAGTTCATAGGATCTTTTCCCCAAAAATTTGTTGATGGTTGATACATCTAATTAATCGTCGTATATTAAACACTCAGGTTCATCTGGGTGTTGATCGCAAAATAATTCAAGTGCGTTTGGATCATGATGATCACCCGCTTCAATTTCATCTTTATGATGTTCGACATACTCTTCAAGTTCATGTAGTTCTTCTTTTGCATGTCTTCTTGCTGCTGGATTCGCCTGTGGATCGTCAGCAATTTTTTTATCGTATTCGATGTGATCTTCGATTGATTTCATTTGATTCTCCTGTTTCTTTTATTTAAGCGGTAAAGACATCACGAATTAGAGTTACCTCAGTATTAGCTCGATTATCAGCTATGTTATGTTTTAACTCTGATATTAAATACTTTCCACTAACGTCATCATCAGATTCCGTTCCATATGTGGTTTTATCTTGATCATCACCCTCATTTTTTCTAAGTGGAAATCTAAGATCCAACATTTGACCAGCTCTTAGTTCTGGGTTAAATGGAATGGAAACACTCATAGACTGTGAAAATATTAAATTAGCTCTAGCATAAGACTTGCTCTGATAAATGGCAAGCTCATTTTCTTTTTGTATCTCTTTTTTCTTTGATCCTTTTTGAAGGGCACATTTGTCTAGAACTCTCAACATTAATCGAGTTGGATTTTTTTCTAATCCATTTGGTAATTTTGGTGGTTTTTTCAATTTCAAACTTTCGATTCTATAGTCAACAGTTTTTAGAGTTGCATTGTCAATATTAATATAAATTGTTTTATTTGCATACATTCCCATTCTACAACTCATACCAATGTCACTTGTTTGATTTAAATTATTTTCTAGAATTGTAAGTCCAGATGATTCATCTGGAGTTTCAGATTTTTTATACTCAACTGCTTTACCATCTAATAAATTTTCGATTGACTTAAAAACATAACCATCAAGAGTTTCAAAGAATAAAAAACCAGTGCCATCTTTTGATGATTGAGTTTTTGAACATAACCATTGAATAGTATCAAATGGTCTTTTTAAATTACCTACAAAGGAATATGAATTTGTTGCTTGATCACTATCTAAATTTTTCTTTGTCTTTATTCCTTTCTTATCTTTTAATAATTTTTTTACCGTATCTGTAACATTACCAGTAAATCTTTGATTTATTCTTGATGTTTCATTAATAATCGCTTCAACTGATAAAAATTCTAGAGTTGCAACCTGTTTAGATGAAGATGTNGTAACATTTTTAACAGAGTTNAGCATCAGTAAATGTTTATCTGGTTTGATTTCAAATTCTTTATCATATCCTTGAACTTTGATTCTTAAAGATAAATATTCACCACCAGTGATTCCTTCACGACTTATTAATTGATCAACATCAATAAAATTTAATGACAATGATATTGCTGGACTTTTAATACTTTCAAAATATGTGATAGTTGGATTACCCCCAGCTATGTTAAACTCCTGTTTTAAGGAAGAACCCTCTGATGGTACTAATGAACAATCGTTAATTATAAATTTTTTTTCCATTATCTTATTNATTTAGCTAATGTGNTATTGTTTTTTCCATCAATCACTATTGTATTAGTTTTACCTTTTACAGGAACTGGAGTTGGTTGAGGAACAGGTGTTGGCACTTGCACATTATTGACTACAGGTTGGATTACTGTAGTTACTCGTCCAGATTGACCCACACTTTGATTTATGCTAGCAGCAATAGTATTTACATCATCTTGTTCAGTAGTATTTGGTTGTATCATTTGATTATAACTGGAAATCGCACTACTTACCTTATCTTCTGGGGTGCTAGGAGCAGCAAATTTTGATAGAGGATCCTCTGGTGNTTTTATTCCAAGTAAAAATCTAGCAGGGATGGTTGATATTTTAAATGCGTCTTTCATATAATTACCAATTGTCTTAGTCTTTGCTTTTGATGTTATTGCGTCAGTGCCACCACCTCCACCACCAAGACCTGGCAGATCTGGTAATTCATTCTCATTAAAGAATTTTTTTGTATTTATTGTCATTTTACGGTATTGATAGGAAAGGATTAGATATCACTTCAACAAAAATTAATGGACTCTCAGTGCCTGTCAATGGATCATGATTGGGCGTAGAAGGTTTAAATGGTGGAGCTCCAGCTGGAATGCCAGCGCCGCCACCAGCATCCCCTTGATTTTGTGGTGGTAGTTCAATTGTTTCTGACTGTGGTGGAGGAGGTGGTGTCATTAAACCTTGAGCAGCAGTTTTTATAGATTCACTAGGATCAACTTTAAGATTATTTTCATTGACAGATTCAACTAAACCAGCTGTAAATGCGTTAGAATGTCTTGACAAAAGTTGACCACTCTCCTCTTTTTTATCTCCTTTGATTACATTCATAAATTTTTCACCAAGAGTTTGTTCTGATTTAAGATTTTTTGATTTTTCTTCCTCTGGTCTTACATCTTCTGATTTAATGTCTTCCATATTATAACTTTTCATTATTTCTTCACTATATGTATTTCCCATTGATAGTCCCAACTGTATTCTCATTTTTTGATTTTTAGTCAACGGTTGGCCAGGAGTAAAAAGTTCATCTCCGATAAATGTTCCAGATCCTTTACTTGTAATTGATCCATCAGGATTTACAATGGTTTCCATTGAGAGTTGATTCTTTTTATTTTGTAATTGTTTGTCATCAAAATCATCAAAGTCTGCGTCAGTCTCTGCGATGAATTTCTCCATCTTCTCATTATTTTCTTTACCCTTTCCTCTTCGATCAAAATCAAATAAATTCCCTGTCATAGCATCAGTTATACCAGTGATACCTCTCATCAAACCAAATGGTTTACCACCCTTTTTATCAAGATCTGTGAGATTACCAGTAAGAGCATCTATGGTTCCACCCATTATACCAAATAAATCTCTTCCTTTCTTATCATCATTTTTAACATTTTCATTCTTTTTACTGCCAAATAAATTCTTAAAAAATCCCCCTTTCTTATCATCACTTTTAACATTTTCATTCTTTTTACTGCCAAATAAATTCTTAAAAAATCCCCCTTTCTTATCATCACTATCATCTCTCTTATCACCCCCAACATTATAACGAGTACCATACTCTAATGTATCGTCATATTTTCCCTTATACTTATTAAGTTTTTTCTCTAATTCAGAAACATTTGCTTCTTTTCCAAATACTCTTGCTTCTAATTTTTGATCAAAAATTTCAGATTCTAATTTTTCAATCTCATCCTGATAAAACTGTTGAGTCGCTGCCTCAAGCATGAAGGGATACTCTAAAGAATTAGGATCAACTTCTATCTCTCCTGTTTTTGGATTTCCTCTTGTGGAATATGATATGGAGGTATTTAAATTGAATGAATCATCCGTAAAATTATCATTACTATTAACATTTTCATCTTTTTTACCACTACTGATTAAACCTTTAAAAAAACTAGGGCTAAAATTTTCAACAACATTCTTTGGAACAACAAATTCACCAGGCGTTAATTTAGCATTAATAGTATCAGCGTTGCCGTTGCCAGTCACAAATCCACCAAAACGAAAGGATTTTGAACCTTCAACAAACCTTTCTTGAAACTGAGCAACACCTTGTCTTTCACCAATACTTGACATCCCAGCTGTCAATCCTTCAGAAAATCTAGCCTCAGGAAAGAATGGTAGAGAATCTTCTAAACCTCTTGGTTGAGCATTCTCAGGTCTTATGATTCCTTTCTGTATTTGATCTTCTCTTTCAAAAGCCTCTTTTTCTTTTTGTTTTACTATTCGACCTCTCTCTTGTCTATCAAGAAGAACATAAGTTGTTATTTTTTGTAATTGACCTCTGAGTAATTCAATACTTGCTTGTAGAGTTGCGATTAAATTACGATTTGATATTGAAGATTTTAAACTGGTGTTTGATTGCAATATGGCACGATTAGCCAATCCACCAATCGGTGATCCAAAAAAACTACCGATAGAAATTTTGTCAGATTGTTCTAAACTCGATTGGAGAATTTCCTGTTCTTCATCCATACCTTTGGACACCCTCTGCTTGTTGTCTCTTTAAATTTTCACTTTCAATATAATCCGTTAGAAGAGCTAAATAAATCTCTCTTTCCCAAGGCATCATATTTTCAATCTCAGTTAATGAATATTTATGGTATTGCATGAGGGCGAAATTAATTCGATAGTGTGCCTCTAAATCCTCTCTTGCAATACTTAGCCGAAAAAATCGACTAGACCCTCTAAAACGATACTACTTTTCTTTTTCGTATTTGGGTTTGTCACTTCAATAGTATGAGATAATTTAGGCATCGTTGCAAAAAATTTCTCTACTTCTTTAAATTGTTTTGAACTTAACTGTTCTATAAATTGCAATCTTTCCTCTGGACTATAATCTTCTGAATCCCAAGCGTCTTCCTTTGTAAAAACAGTATCCATGCAGTCTGCTACCAATTGAAAAGTTTTGTCAACAGTGGTTTTTGATCGATCATCCACATCAAAATTATTTTCAATAAACTGATTTAAAGANGGATATTTCATTCTTAAAGTCATATNTTTATCAAGAACTATATCTTTCTTATGTTCTTTTGATTTAACTACTTNAATTTCATCCACATATATTGTAACTGGCACTTCNGTCTCTTTATCATCTGGACATGTTACAACTAGATTAATATCTTCCCCAACTGATTTTGCACGAATATTTAAGAACAGATATTCAATGTCGAAAGTGGGTAAATCATCTACTTTTATTCCTCTTGTTATCACACATTCTTTTATAACATCTTTGACCGAGTTTGTAATCTCAACTTGATTTTTTGATTCAAGTGCTAATATTAATAATTTTTCTTCTTTTACTAAAAAAGGTCTATATTTTATTTTTTTACCTGTTGATGGTAAAGTCAACTCATAAGTTGGAGTTGCAATCGTTGGTAATGGCATAATTTATTAATTCAGTATTTTATATAGTATGTTTTTAGAGTAATCCACCTAATGTGTACACATTTAACCACCAAGGTCTTTTTTTCTCTGCAGCTCTACCTCCCAACATATTTAAATATTCAGAATTATCATTTGATCTGTTAAATGGCGTATTTTCTACAGAAGAAAGTGAATCATCATAATGAAACTTCGTGAAGAATCGATCATATGCAAGCTGCACACTACATCTTAACACAGCTGAGTCACCATAGGCAACTCTCATCGATGCTAAGTTAGTGGGCCAAACGTTAACAAACTCATATGATGTTAATTTTGATTGAGTTTTATCTCTCGGAACAGGTGGTAATCCTCTCTCAAGATTATTTCTTGATCTTTTAGGTTGATCTACAAAAGNATCTTTCTCAAACTTAGTGATGTGCATAATTTCTTTATAATCTTCTGGGTAATGAAAACGACCAAAAGCGTTCAAGTTTCTTTTATTATTTGTAATTGGATTGATAAATGTCATCCATGTTTCTAATACTTCAAGAATTACATGATCTGCATCAAGATAAAATGTTAAGTTAAGAGGAGGAAAAGTTCTAAGATTTGGAAACTCCTCTTGAATTCCTTGATGATGACCAACTGCAAGACTGGTCTGAAAACTTGTGCCTGGTATTTCAGCCTCAGTACACATTATCGACATTTTTTCTTTAAAATCCAATCCATTCGATCTAGATCTAGAAATATCGCCTCCAACTTCCTCTAACCATCTTTGATAATTTCCAAANGAAAATANAACTTGAAACTGNGTGTCNAACGAAGGNCGACCAACAGANNTTCTGAANATCNCTCNNNNTTTTTTGAAAGATATCTTTTTTTCTTGGAAATAAATTATTTTCTGACACAATAAATAAGCTTAACTTGTTATTACTATATATGAGCTATAAAGGGATATATAGGCCTTCNAACCCCAAAAAATATAAGGGAGACTCTCAAAATATTATTTATAGGTCTTTGTGGGAAAGAAAATTTATGAATTATTGNGATTTGAATGAAAATATACTTGAATGGGCGTCTGAAGAATTTTGGATTCCTTACTTAGATCCAACAACCAATCGTGTTCGCAGATATTTTCCTGATTTTTTTATCAAGTATAAAGATAAAGATAGTAATATTCGCAGATCGGTAATTGAAGTTAAACCAATGAGAGAAACTCTTGAACCAAAAGCAACAAAGGGTAAATCAAGAAAGACAATGATAAATGAATCAATGACGTATGTTAAAAATCAAGCAAAGTGGAAAGCAGCAAAAGAGTTTTGTGCAGATCGTAAATTAGAATTTAAAATCATGACTGAAAAAGAATTAGGAATCCGATGAGTATTCTACAAAACATATTAAATAGAGTTGGTGGTCAAGTTAATGAGGATTTCTTTCGTGATCAATTAATTCAAGAACTTGGATCTACAAACTTTGATGGTGATGCTGCAGATACAGGTGGATTCGCTGCTGGACAATTATATTTTTTCACATATCAAGCACAGACAAAACAACCATTTTATGACATGTATCCTTTATCATATATCATCGAAATGAGGTCGGGTGGATTTCTTGGTTGCAACCTTCACTATGTTAAATTANNTNAAAGAGAAGAACTTGCAATGAGCTTACTAAATAACTCTGCTCAGGGTGCAGTTGCAGTTCCTCGTCGAACTNTNCATANATATCTNTANNCTGGTNTTNNAGGNCAACCNTANCGTATTCCAGACNCAGANTGGNNNGATGTANCACAANTACCCACTGAAAAATTTGTNGATATGAGAGGGATNAGTGTTCCACGAAGTANAATTTACAACACAAACTAATGGCAANAAGTAAANTATANAAATGGATTTTCCTATGAGTTCGATAGTCTCGGTAAGATAATTGGAATTTTTGATCACTCAGATCCAACTAATCCAACACCTGTCGATCCAGAAAGCAAGTTGTATTCAGATCAACGTAGTTCAA
>FUFK010044714.1_pt1 | contig 13213 bp, 2 predicted proteins | sample 1021851 | NCBI WGS metagenome assembly FUFK01 (sample SAMEA51879418, study PRJEB19060) | metagenome | reverse complement strand
GCTTCGAGTTTCTTCTGCTCTTTGACGTAGTCTGGGTCTGGTTTGACCTTAACATCCCATATCAAGTATACCGAGCGTCTACCAACCTTGATTGCACCTTGGAATTCTCCACCCGCAAGAGTTGCATCGAAACTATCATCAAAAATCAATCTAAACTTCATCTCGCCTTCTTCATCAGCTTCAATCATCCTTACGCCTTCATCACTTCCGGATTGGTCTTGCATGGTGAACTTACGACCATTTTCACGGTCAAAGTAATCAACAGACTTGACTTTCAAACCAGGTGTGATGTTGGTAATCGTAATTACTTCTTTACTGACAACGGTATCGCCAGCCTTAACTGTCTTTGCTGGTTTGAGCACAAATGGATTGTCTTTGTTACCGGCTCCTTCTGCAAACTTAGGTTTTGAAGTAGTATTTTCTGGCTCAGCATCATCAATTACGCCAATTACTTTGTCACGGAATAGTAGTAGCGGCACAAGTAGTAACAGTAGCAGTAAGAAACATAGTGGGAAACACCACCAAGCAAGTCCATCCTTTTCATCGTCTTTACCACCATCTGCTAACTTTTGACAGATTTCCCCTTCGGTATTGGTTGGATCTGATGAAGTATCAAGTGGGTCTGAGCCACAGTTTATCTCATCTTGGTCAAAGAATCCATCGTTGTCATCATCATCATCTGCTGTTAGATTACCAGTGTAATTTTCTGGCAGTGTATCTGGCAACGAATCATTGTCTGTATCATTGAATACAGTCAGCATTAGAGCGAAAGAGCGTTGGTAGTTGGAGTTGTTAGCCCATACTGTTAGATTAACTGGCTCCTCTGTAGCATTGGCAGGTGTTCCACGAATTCCTCCGTCAAGTCCACCACTTCTCGCATCACTAATTCCAAAGGTCAAGCCTTCTGGTAAATCGCCAACTAATTCCCAACTTGCTACATCACCAAGTCCGGTAACATTTGGCATAAATGCGACCATTGTCTTATTTACAAATAGGTCTAGATGNTGANTTTCNTAAGACANTTCAAATGGCAAGTCAAGAATATCATCGAGTGCATCACAAATTCCATCTCCATCAAGGTCTGGCAAGGCATTGACAATCTTCGGATTTGTTCCACACATCAGTTCAGTAACATCATCAATAGTGTCATTGTCATCATCCTCATCTTCGATTAGCCCGGTGGTCGATTCGCCGTTCAACTCATCAGGCATACCATCGCCATCGGTATCAAGAGAGGCTGCAGGGTCATCTGGGAATGCATCTGGACCAGCCACGCAAATACTTGCATCAGGTGTAGCAGGGCCATCACAAACTCCATCGCCGTCTGTATCTGGGTTTGCTGGATCGGTTAGTGAGTCAAGCTCATTATCGAAATTACCAGTATTGGTTTCTTCGTCGTTGAGCAGACCATCTCCATCCATGTCATCATCAAGGGCATCACAAATTCCGTCACCATCCATGTCACTCGGAACATCATTTANGTCGGTTTTGTTAGACAAACAATCAATCTCTTCAGTGTCTAAGTAGCCATCATTGTCATCGTCATCATCAGCAATCAAGCCGCCATCACCATCAGGGTCATCATCTGGGAAAGCGTCTCCATCGGTGTTAACCGGCAAATCTGGGTCGAGTGGATGTGAATCTGGACCTGCATAACATACACCTTCAACTGCACTAGGTCCGTCACAGAAACCATCACCATCGGTATCTGGATTGAGTGAATCGGTACCATTGGTTGCTTCATCAACATCCGGCATACCATCAGCATCATCATCTAAATCCTCGATTAAGTCAAATGGTGGCAGGCCAGTATCTGGGTAATCATCAGGTAACTGGTCAGGCATGCCATCGCCATCAGTGTCCTCAAGAACTTCAAGCCAGAATGTAGATTCAACACTTCTTGGCTCAGAAGTATTCGCCCACAATGTGAAAGTAGTATTCTCCATTGTTTCTGTTGGCGTACCACTAATTACTCCGGTTGTCACATTGAGTGTCAAACCAGCAGGTAAATCAGGAGATACCGCCCAAATAGCGCCAGGAACTGCATTAGCAGGAGGTAGTGGAATCATCTCAGTATTGTTGACAAGTACGGTTGGGCCAAGTGGACCTGTACCAAATGGATTGGAGTCAGGACCAGCAATACAAATTGGCAATACTGAATTTGGACCATCACATATACCATCATCATCAGTATCTGGGTCAAGTGGGTCTGTTCCCATATCATTGTTATCAACATATATTCCAGTATCAGTCTCAGCTACATCAGATGCTCCGTCATTATCATCATCCAAGTCTTCTACAAGATCAAATGGCGCTTCACCGGTTGTTGGATAGTCATCTGGTAATTCATTAGGCAGACCATCGCCGTCAGTATCTTCCAACACTTGCATGTTGAATGACCAACTCGAGGTGAAACCATCTGCAGAAACGTTAGCAAATAGTGTGTAAGTGATATTATCTGTGACTTCAGTTGGCGTTCCAGAGATTACTCCTGTGACTGGGTCAATTACGATTCCAGCAGGTAATTCTGGATGAACTTCATACACAGCATTAGCAACATCATACTTAGGCATCAAGTAGGTCATTGGAGTGTTGTTGACAAGGTAACCTGTACCATCAATTGCCGTTCCAAGTTCAGTATCAGGACCGGCAACACAGATTGGTAGGACATCAACTGGACCATCACAAATACCGTCGTTATCGGTATCTGGGTCAAGCGGGTCGGTACCTGTATCAGTATCACCATTGTAGATTCCAGTATTGGTTTCATTGACGTCCTCAATACCGTCNCCATCNTCNTCNAAGTCCTCAACAAGTGGAGGTACGCTGGTGGATGGNGGATTCAAAGTATCTGGGTCACCATCNCCNTCAGTATCNGTATCNGCTGANGGGTCAAGNGGGAANGCATCTGGACCTGCTANACAGTCTGGNNCAAANGCAACTGGACCATCACACATACCATCGCCATCAGTATCTGGNTTGGTTGGGTCGGTGCCGTCGGCTTCTTCATCAACATCTGAATTACCGTCATTATCATCATCCAAATCCTCAATCAAGCCAGGTGAATCTGGGTTAGTTGGGTCGTAATCATCTGGCAGCTCATTTGGCATACCATCGCCGTCACTGTCCTCAAGAATCTCAATTGTGAAATCCCAAGATACCGAAGTTCCATCAGTATGGTTACACCAAACAGTGAATGTCGTGTTAGTCAAGGTTTGAGTTGGAGTTCCAGTTATTTCACCAGTGTTTGCATCGATTGACAAACTAAGAGGCAAGTCAGGTGAAATCTCAAAAGTTCCACCAGGCACTACCAAGTAAGGTGATACTGTGCCTATATCGGTATTGTTGACTCCAACTAAGGTTGGTGGTGGTGTGTTACCATTAGGTGATGGATCAGGACCGGCAATACAAACTGGTGGTACCGCATTTGGACCATCACAAATCCCATCATCATCAGTGTCAGGGTCAAGTGGGTCAGTTCCAGTATCTTGACCATTGATGTAGAGGCCAGTATCAGTTTCAACGCTGTCAAGTAGGCCATCGCCATCATCATCATCATCAGCAATCAAGCCAGATGTAGGTGGATTGGCTGGGTTGTAAGTGGATGGTAGGTCGTTTGGCAGGCCATCTCCATCAGTATCGAGTAGACTCTCAAGACTGAAAGTAAATGTTTCAGTTGCTCCACTACTATGGGTTGCAGTAACGGTAAATGTATCGCTCATTGGACTGTCAACTGTACCGGTAATCTCACCAGTTGCACTATCTTGCAATAGAGTGTTTGGCAAACTTGGTGAAATGCTCCATGTGGTTGTACCATCCCAGAATGCAGGATGGAAGCCGATTGCATCAATCGGTTGGTCTTCCACTACAGTGTGTGGGTAAGCATTGTCAACACTGAAGTATAAGTCATGAGTTGTTGTTTGACCGCTCTGATTCGCGTAAATCGTATAGGTTTGGTTGCTTGCATAGACCGAAGGAGTACCGCTAATCGTACCGCCTGAGATACTCATGCCCGCAGGTAGTGGAGGTTCAGTTTCCCAAGTTGTTGGTGGCGGTGTATTCATTGTCAGTTCCTGAGGATAATAGCCCATCAAATCATCATTGTCATTGAAGTATAGTTTGTCGCCGATGTTTACCATAATGTGGTCACCAGTTAATATTCCGAGGATGTTTCCTGCACAATTGTGTAAATCCCATGTTGTATTATTTGATTGAGAGTGAACCATTAATTCGTTCTGTGAATGGCAACCATAGCCATGGGCGGGCATCGCATCTAGGATTATATTGTCACCCATAACTATGCTTTGAGTGTTGAAATGTCCATTTATGGTTTGAATTCCATCAACTCGCCATCCCTCATGTGTAGAGGTATCATAAACATATAATCCAGGTCCTCCAGATACGCCAGATGGGTGGTCTGCGCTAAAGTATAATTTGTCACCAATTGCATAACTCAACCTATATCCTGGATTGCTACCTAGAACGGTTACGGACGATTCAACACGTGAATTGTACGCTAACCAATATGAACCGTTTGAGGCACTATAAGCCCAAACTTCATGGCCGACATTTCGCAAAAAGCCATCTCCAATATCCCACCAACCCTCTGCATCAAAGTAGATTTCATCACCAATGGCAATCATGAAATTTTTACCCGGGTTACTGTGTTGATTATTTGATCCTACGTCATTAATATCAGCAGCTAACCAAGCAGAACCGTTCAATGTACTATAAGCCCAAAGTTCCTTACCATTCGTATTGGAATTACTAGAGGTATACACTTCATTGCCTTGGAAATAGATTACTCCGTTGGCAACGACACTCTCACAGCGAACAGAGCTTGCAGGCGCACATTGCATGATAACATCGCTTGAAACTACCCAAGTCGTACCGTTGGAAGGGTTATGTGCCCACAAATAATCATGACTTCCATTATTTGCGCTGAAGTAAAGTACTCCATCAACAACTTTGGTTAATCTTTGTCCTGGATTACTATCATTGTAATTTTGTCCAGTTCTTAAGTCTATAACTTGCCATGTTGTTCCGTTTAAGGTGTTGTGGGCCCAGAGTTCTTTTCCTGTCGTACCATCGTCATATGCGAAGAATATTGTGTCACCAATCACTTTTGGTAAGACCTCTCGGTGTGATTGGTATTGTTCCCAAATAGGATTAGAGGATGAAGAATTGGTTATTTGCCAAAGTGTTTGATTTGAGGTATCAAAAGCGTGTAATTCCCATTTATTCTGCTGCCAAGAACCTGTACTTACTGCAGGGAAATAGAGCGTATCTCCCATCAGAATAGCTTGTTCCCAGTACTTTCCTGGAGATCCTGAATAATATGATGGCCCTATTTCTTTAACCAACCACCCTGTTTGGTTAGAGGTATCATAAGCCCATAACTCTCTGCCTTTGCAAGGAGACCATGCCGCATTAGAACATTGACCATCAAAGTAAATGACATCACCAACAACAGCATGGAAATGTCTGCCTGGGTCTAGACCGGAAGGAAAACCAACACCCGCTGTTATACTTCTAGTATTCCAAATTGAACCGTTTCCATAGATCGTAGAACCTGGTGGTGCTTGCGAATTATAGTTGAGTGAAATTGGTGTCATTGCTTCACCAAGTTGCAGTGCAGCACCGTCAACTGTCGAGGTGATTTCACCAAAGGTAGAGGATGATAGCCAAATATCGGTTTGCAAGGTGATGTTATTGATAGTGGCAGTAACCGTGTAAGTTGTGTTGCTGGTCGCTACTGTCGGTGTGCCGCTGATGACACCGTTTGAGATGCCGATTCCTGATGGTANTGCTGGGTCTGTCGACCATATGACTGGAGGTGATGTCGAGATAGTGATATTGTTGGGGGCATATGAGTAATACTGCATTCCTGCACCATAATTTCCATAATTTGCATTGGCAGGCCGCATAAGAATAACCAAAGTATCGTCAATATTGAATGAGGCAACATAGCCGTGATGTGCCTGATATGCACCACTTGCTACACCAAAACAGACCTCAGCAGGAGCAGATGACCCGTTTATTGGATTGGCTCGAACCCCAGTAAAATCGGTATAACACCACTCGGTGCCGTGCGATCTAGACGAAGAATGGTAAACCACCGAGCCAATTATTGATTTTTTATTCTGATTTGTATTAGAGTAAATGGAACCATCCATGATAACTACGGTACCACTTGATGTTCCGTCTGTAATATAGAGATCATCCATCTCACAATTGTTTGGATGACAATTATCAACTCCGCCGTGGAATGCGAAGTGAGTCTCATTCCAAGCTTTGAACTCTACAGATCCTGCCCTCCATGCTACACCATCTACGCTGTTGGTTGATGAATCAGGCACGAAGTTTGCTACCAGTGACGCGCTTGTTCCATCGAACTTATACAGTTCATTACCCGTTCCAGTGTTGCCCAAACATTCGCCAATCCAGTAGAGGTTTTGGTCGAAAACAAAAAGTTCTGGGCGAGGGTTACTCATGTATAAATCCGGACAGTCTGCGATGAAAGTCGTACCGGCGGCAGTACCATCGGTCTTAACAATACCAGATTGTTGTAAGTAGTAGTATTCGCCATTGAATGTAGCCCCGTAACTCATTGAGGTAACCAATGGTCTTAGGGCGTTGTCTTGATGGACTATGCGTGTTCCGGAGACAGTACCATCGGATGCTGACAAGGTAGTTGTCCCGCTCGCAAAATCACTGTAGTAAATTTCACCATTGTACACGAATGGTAAATAATCATCTCCGACCATAGAAGTGGAACTAATATTGGCAACTGGAACAGTGCCACTGGCTGTTCCGTCGGATTTCCATATTTGATTTTGACCGCCAAATGCCCTTAAGTGGAAGTAGAATTCATCATTCAACACCGGTAAACAATCAAAACAAGTACTAGTAGAGGAGGTGAACTGCATTCCTTGCGCTCCTAATGATTGAATAGAGGTGATGTAAACCAAATCTCTTGCTACTTCATCAAACTCGTACATCGAACCGTTTTGCAACATGTAGTACCTTGTTCCGTCTGCCTCAACAGACCACAATAGTTTGGAGTTGGTCTGATGATTGTAGGGGTGAGCATTAGCTATTATCGTTGTCCGAGTCCCAGCGTTGAAGTCAAGTATACTCAAATCATCCTCGCACTCAGCCAGATAATAGTCGCCCATTTCGACCATATTCGGTTGATAACAGGGCAGGACAGATACCTGGGAACTTGGGGTTGGTTGCAAATACCAAGTTGAGTTATTTCCTGAGGTCACATAACCTTGTGGAATCTGATATGAATGACTGAAGGTAATTGGAGTCATCGCTTCACCAATATAGAGGTCAGCACCTTCGACGCTCGGCGTGAGTTGATAATTTTCTGAAGATAGCCAAACACTTGTCTGGTAGGTTATTCCACTGATTACTGCAGTAATTGTGTAAGTTGTGTTACTTGTTGCAACTGAAGGTGTGCCGCTGATTGTGCACGTGCTGCTGTCGATATTCAAGCCGGTTGGCAGTGCCGGTGAAACCGTACATGTTGCCCCGGTGACGTTGGTAATGCCGCCGCTTGAGCCGCTGCCCGAGCCGCTGCTCAGTCCGGTTGAGGAATCCCAGGTGTTGCTGCCAGAAACCGCAACAGGTGAACCCTGATCAGTGTTGCTTCCACCATCGCCCAACTGTCCGTAGTTGTCCCTCCCCCAACACCTCGCCTCGCCGTTATCAAGGATGGCGCAAGTGTGCCCATATGTAGAAGATACCGCGACGGCTGTTCTACCACTGCCGAGGTTGACTGGCGTGGCTGAAGGTGCGTTGGTATTGGCGCTGCTTCCACCATCGCCCAACAGTCCCCAGGAGTCATGTCCCCAACACTTCAGAGAACCATTGTCGAGGATGGCGCAGGTGTGATACTCTCCAGCAGTCACCGCAACAGCCGTTCGACCCGTACCGAGGTTGACTGGCGTGGCTGAAGGCGCATTAGTGTTAAAATTGCCACCGTCGCCCAATTGCCCCTGACCATTTTCCCCCCAGCACTTCAGGTCGCCGTTGTCAAGGATGGCGCAGGTGTGGGAGGTTCCAGCAGACACCGCAACGGCTGTTCTACCGCTGCCGAGGTTGACTGGCGTGGATGAAGGTTCGAGGGTTTGCGTGTTGCTCCCACCATCTCCCAACTGTCCGTCGGAGTCGCCTCCCCAGCACTTCAGGTCGCCGTTGTCAAGGATGGCGCAGGTGTGTAGATATCCAGAAGATACCGCAACTGCCGTTCGGCCCGAGCCAAGGTCAATTGCTGTGGATGAAGGTGCGTTGAGGTCGGTGCCTGGATTTGATCCACCATCGCCCAACTGTCCGTATTGATCCCGTCCCCAGCACTTCAAATCGCCGTTGTCAAGGATGGCGCAGGTGTTGTACCTATCAGTAGACACCGCAACTGCTGTTCTGCCACTGCCGAGGTTAACTGGCGTGGATGAAGGTGAATTGGTGGTGACACTACTTCCACCATCGCCCAACTGTCCGTAGTCGTTCAATCCCCAGCACTTCAAATCGCCGTTGTCAAGGATGGCGCAAGTGTGGTGGAATTGAGATAACGCAACGGCTGTTCGGCCTGTTCCGAGGTCAATCGCGGTGGATGGAGGTGTGTTAAGGTGGGCGTTTGAGTGACCACCATTGCCCAACTGCCCATAGGAGTTCCGTCCCCAGCACTTCAAATCGCCGTTGTCAAGGATGGCACACGTATGATCGTAGCCAGTAGCCAACTTGCTGTTGGCATAAGCAAATGCTGAGCCACTTACTGCACTGGCGTCATATTGGAAGGTGATGTCGTCCATGAGATCACCAACCATCAGGTCGGCACCTTCTGAACTGGCGGTTAGATTTTGCACGCCAACTCCAGAGTTGTAGAAACGCCCATCGCCACCTGAAATTGGGCCGTCAAGACGGTCTCCCGCGGAAATGTTCCATGCATCATTAACTGCTATTGCACCTGGCGACCAAGCGACTGCGGCTTGCCGACCCCCGCCAACAGCAGGGCATGAATTTGCAACATTATTGCCGCAGGCCAAGCCATAGAAGATGTGATCGCCAAACGTCACTATGTTGGTACTGACAATATCATAATGCGAGTATTGAGCATTGCCGAGGTTGGCTGAGACTTGACGGGTTTGATTGGTGAGGTCAAAAGCAAATAATTTGAAGAAATATCCTACTCCTGTATTGATTTCTGCAGTTCCAATAATAGTGTTGCCATATACTGCGCGTAATTTGATATTGCCATTAGTATTTAGCGAGTAACCTGTTTGCTCAGTTAAATCATACAAATTAGGCTCTTGCCATACTGTACCATTACTTGGGTTGTAGAATGAAATGTAGTGCGAGTAATAATTCGTATTAGTTCCATCGGCATTTTTGTGACCTATGGCAATAACACCATTGGCCAACTCGCCATAATGATTGCTGCTCCATCCGTTAAATGATATGCTAGGATCTGAGAAATTTGTTGCACGCCAAACTGAGGCATTGATGCTATCATACCACCAAAGATCTTTGTCACCATAATGGTCTGTGGCCTCAAACAGAACTTTTGTTCCTGAACGCAGCGGATTAAAGGCTCCATAAGTTGACCATGCTGAATCAGAACCTACTGCAATATCTGCTGCCATCCATGCAGAATCATTACTGGCGTCATAGACCCATAACTCCTTACCGTTGACACTATCATATCCTTGGAACAATAATTGATTGCCTATTACCGCAGATCTAGATTCTGTAAGCGAATTATTAACATACACCGAAGACATACTGCTTGGAGTGTATAATGATTGTGTGGCTGGATCAAAAATAGCTAAACGCATGCTACACCTTCCAAAAATTTTATCGCCGACAGCGCCAGTATCATAGTAGCCTAAGTTGCAACTTGATGAACCAATATTATTCAGTTCCCAAATGGTCTGATTATCATAATTAAAAATAGTCACATCTGATTGTAGTGTACCCATGTAGACATTTCTACCAATAATTGCAGTACCACCTGCCACATCTTGTGTGTTTGGAAGGCTTGCTATGGAATAGAAAGTATCGTTACTCGGGTTGTAGCCAAAAATCGCATAATTAGTATTCGAACCCGTTGAGCCATACCGCACCAATGTCACTCCGTCGATAATGCCAATGAACTTCCAATAAGAATTTGCACCCGGGCATTGCGATGTACCTACAGTATTTGGCATCCAAGAGGTTTTGTTGACATAATTGTAGGCAATTATACACCGAGTGTTACTGTCTTTACCATTTTGCCCTTTGAGCAAAATTACATCGTCGCTAGTCGCAATTATATCGGCATAATTTGAGAAACCATATGTTTCTAATGTACCAGATGGCGCCCATTGAGTGTTATTACCGTAAATAATCGAGGTCCCTTGAGCAGTCTCAAACACCGGAGTTTCTTCGCTCAATGAGTCATTACCGGTTCTTGGACTATTTATCAGATCTAAGTACCCAACTTGAGTCATTATAATCATTAAAATGACTAAAAACGCCGATTTTACAGTTCTTCCATGGCTAACGCTGCCGTTCATAATCAACATTCTGCAGTTGGTCGTTTATAATCAATTTTACTGCTAATGTGCCATCGATTAATTTGCTAATCAGCCACCAGCATCAAACATGTTGATAACAGTCTCAAGTCGGCGGGCCTCTTCTTCCAAATCGGCTTTCTCCTTCTTGTCTAGATTGACATCCTTAAGTTTCTCATTAATGTCATCCAGACTCTTTCTAGCTGCCTCCCGCTCTTCAACCATTTTCTTATCTTCTTTTGCCATCTGCCTAGTTGCCGCTCGTTGCTTTGTGACAGCGGCTTGGGTGTAAACGCTCTCAGTGAGTTCAACTGAGGTTGGATATGGAATGTTGATGCCCTCATCGCTGAACTTTGCGTCAATGGTTCTTAGCAACCAATCGCGGGCTAATTGCTCATCTGAATAATCCTTACACCAGGCGAACAAACGGTAAACCTTAGCGAAATCACCAAGCTCCACCATCAGGACTTGGGACTTTGGCTCATCGAGGATATATTCACACTCTCGAGCAATGTTGAGCATGGTCAACTTGACGTGCTCGGTTTTCTCACGATAATCAACGCCAACGTCGATTACAATAGAGATACGGCGAGCCATACCGTCGCCGCCGCCACGAGCGTGATTGATGATAGTTGATTCCACAAGTGTATTATTTGGAATAACCACCAGACGCTCATCACGGTCTAGTACTTTGGTTGAAAGGATACCAGTGCCAACGACCGAGCCCCAAGTGCCATCTACTTCGATTCTATCGCCAATTTCAAACGGCCGGTCAATGGCCAGCAAGAATGAATTGACAATGTTACCAAGGGTTTGCTGGATGGCCAAACCGATAATCAGTGAGAACACAGCTAAAGAGGCAAGCACCCCGAATAACTCGACACCAATCTCAGTCAAAGCAAGGTAAAGACCACCGAACCAAATGGCAAACCTCAGTGTGAAAGTAATTAGCGGATTACTACCAGATACGGTAACACTTGACTTTTCAGTGAAACGATCCATTACCATCGGGATGATGTGCTTGATTGAAACGCTGGCAATCGAAGTTGCAGTTAGAATGTAAATCGCTGAGAAGTACGGTGCCAGACTGTCATTGAATGAGGCTTGACTGGAAATCCACAGGGTCGACAATTGGGCAGCACCAACGAACAAGAAAAAGTAGGCCCGGTTGGCAATGGGCCGGTGTAATTTGTCATCCCATGCGGTGTCGGTTGACATGACAACACGTCCCCATGGTCTAACAACTGCATACTTGACCGCGTAATAGCCAATTACTGTAAAGATAATCGATAGACCAATCTTGATTAGCGGGTTTAATTCATTTGCTGAATCAATTTGGTCGTTGACTGTGTCCATAAAGTCATCGATAACGCTCATTTATCACACCAATAACCCGGCCACAAATGACCCATTATTGAGGGTTTTGTCGAAATTTTCACCTGTTTTATTTGAAAAAAGCAGGACTGAGAGCGATGGGATAAAATAAATTGGTTTCCCATTCACTAAGCCAAAGTTCCGTTTTGATAGTCAATGACCGCTTGATGTATTTCTTGGCGCGTATTCATGACAAACGGACCGTATCTAGCTATTGGCTCGTTAATTTCTGGACCGGCCAAAATTAGGAATTCACCACCCGTGTTGGTTGTAATACCGATAGTATCCCCCTCATCCATTAGCGCTAGTGTCCCATCCACGACCGTCTTGCCGTTGATTTTTATTTCGCCACCAAACACGTAGACCATCGCGTTGAGATCGCTACTCACCTGGTGATTAATATGAGAATCTTGTTGCATGCGATAGTGAATGTATTGTATCGGTATTACCGTATCAATTACCGCCTTGGCACCCATTGCTTCACCCGCAACTACCTTGGCCCAAACCTTGCCGTCGGTTGATTCGACGGTTGGCAAATCACCTGCAGGAATATCTTGGTAACGTGGCTCCATCATTTTGTNTTTTGCTGGAAGGTTAACCCATATCTGGAAGCCATGCATTACCCCCCCAGAATCGTAAAAGTCTGGATGGGGTAATTCGGAATGAATAATGCCTCTGCCGGCAGTCATCCACTGTACGTCACCTGGGTTTAAGTCACCTGAGTTGCCGGCTGAATCAGCATGTTGCATCGACCCTTCAAGCATGTAAGTGACTGTTTCAAAACCGCGATGAGGATGTGAGGGGGCACCAATTGCTTCTTTGGGACCGTAGTTTACTGGACCCATTTCATCTAGCAGCAAAAACGGCGACATGAGCGCACCCATTGCAACAGGCCTTCTAACTTTGAACCCACCACCTTCTAGTACGGTGTGGGTTGGAACTAGTGCTTTTACTCCACGATTTGCCATCTTCTCACTGGGTAGATTTAGTAAGGCACTATATTCAAACTCTTGCTATCCGCCTTAGTTGAGGCCAATACCAACTGTTAAATTGTAATAATTAGCCCAAAACCTGTTCACAATGTCTGGAGAAGTTGTTTTGGAACATGCCAAAAACGCCGGTACAGATTTCTTGATGTACACCGGTAATTTCTGTGGCTATTGCACTGCAGCAATCCGGTTATTTAATCACAAAAATCTGTCATTTAAGGAATATAATTTCGATGATTATCCAGGACTGCGCCAACAAGTAGTTGCTGCTACCGGCCATCGTACGGTACC
>FUFK010042469.1_pt1 | contig 13226 bp, 34 predicted proteins | sample 1021851 | NCBI WGS metagenome assembly FUFK01 (sample SAMEA51879418, study PRJEB19060) | metagenome | reverse complement strand
GCAGACATGACTAAAAAAAGTATGGTTGCATTGTATGAAAATGGTATAATACCACACATACAGATTCATGATGAAGTAGATATTTCTATTGAGTCTGACAAACAAGCGGAGGATATAATTGAAATTATGGAGTCAGCTGTAGAGTTGAAAGTACCAAACAAAGTAGATTATGAATCTGGTGATAGTTGGGGAGATATAAAGTAATGGCAACGTATTTAAATGCCGATATACCACCTATCTATTGCAAAGTACGGAAGGAGTATTTGTATGATCTTAAACAACATAAAGGCGAAAGTCTCGAGTGTGTTATCTTCGGTATCACGTCTATATCAGGAATGGCGATCTTATTTAACATCATGCTTACAAACGGTGCATGTTATTGGAGACTGCCTATCAGCGCGTTTTTCCAAAAATCGCATGACAGAGCCGAGGTGCCAGATATGTCGGTTGACGAGTTGGAACTGTGGAACTGTTTTAGTTACTACCCTAGTGTGCATCATTATAGCTATCTCTGCAATCAGCGTGGTAAGTTCTTAGGTAAAGACAAAAAATTTTACAAAGGTGAGTATTTATTCACAATCGACTGGGCTCATCCGGATAGTAATATCCTGGATACTGACCATTCTGAAATACCTCAAGAGCATAAGTGTGCACATATTCTCGAACTTGATAATGGTAATTTTGCTGCTCAGCCTAATAATCGTATATTGTGGAATCTTTCTCACTATACTACAGATAAGTTTTGGCCTGACTTTAAAGTCCAGAATACTTACTGGACTGTCGAAAATAAAGATTGGGTTACAGAAGATACTGACAAGATGTTCTACCAGATAGAAGACAAAGAAGATTGATTTATCCCCCATAAGACTATAAAATAGTACCCCTAATTAACTTTAATCAAGGAGGATCTATGAGTAAGTTAAAAAAACTCTGGATCAGATTTAAAGTTCGTCTTTTAAGATCTTACTTTGAGATGGACGGAATCTTGAAAAAGAAAAAATGAACAAAAAACCATTAACAATATCTGAATCAGCTGCCGTGCAGATGCCTATGAAGACGGTTGCTAGTTTAATCGTAATTGTAGCACTCGGCACCATGGGTTACTTTCAGATGATTGAGAGATTAAATATTGCAGACACTCGTATACAGATAATGGAAAAAGATTTAGCAGAAAACACAGAATTTAGAATTAAGTGGCCGCGTGGTCAACTTGGTTCACTCCCCGCGGATTCTGAGCAATTCATGATGATTGAGGATCTTTATAAAACTACCGATAAGTTAAATAAACACATAGAGTCTATGGCGTTAAACAAAGTTAATATAGAATTTTTAAGAAAACAAATGGATAAAGTATTAGTGGACATTGAAAAATTAAAAGATGCAAATCGTGAAATGAAATATACAAATGGCAGCCAAAACTAAAAATAAATTATCAAAATTTGAATGGGTAAAAAAGAACATAGTGATTGTTCCTGTAGTAGCTGCAATACTAGCCGGAACATTTACATCAGTTAGATATGTATTAAGTTTAACTGATACTATTGAAGCAAATAAACAAACCATCGTTAATTTACAAAGAGACTTAACAGTAGCAGAAGATAAGTTAACAGAGGTTGCTACAAGATTATCTGCAGCTGAAGCAACTTGGGAGATGGCTGAAAACTTATATAGACAATTAGCAGACCAGGTAAGAGAACATGCGTACGATATTAAAGATCTTAATCGTTAGTTTTTTATTTATTACAGCAGCAGAGGCACGTAATGAATACCTAAACGATGGCACAAACTCATGTGATCAAGGTAGTTGGGAAGCATACTCAGAAGTAAGACAACATGAATATAAAACAGGCACAAACGATGAAAGTCAAACACAAGTGTTAGGTCTTAGATGGAGAAAATCTATTGGTCCTGTATGTGATGAAGAATTTGCAGAACAACAAAGATTAAAACAAAAATTAAAAACACAGTTAGAACTTGTTAAAGAATGTAAACGAGTTCCTAGAATTAATCCGCCACCACCTGCATTTGCAGAATTAATTAATATGTGCATACAAATAGGTGTTATGTCTTCTGATTCTTTTGGTGGCAGAGATTTTGATCCAAAGATAAGTTATTGGACAGAATTAAAAGAAAAGTATATGAAAGAAAATCCAGATATTATCACGCTGGATAATTACAAGGATAAAAAATGATAGAAGCTGTTGTAGGATTACTGATGTTTATTAACGGAGAGATTAAGGAGGCACGACTGCAAGACTCGATGGCGATGTGCCTGCGCGGGAAGCGCGAAGCGGAGAGAACTTTTTCTGAATCTGTTACTTACAAATGTTGGAAAGGTAAAGCAGAATTAGAAGACAATATTGACGGTAGCAAGAGTATTAAAAAATTGATAATAGAATAGCATGAAACAGTTTAAGTTTAATGCTGAAGTCGTTACAGGTAAATGTCCAACTTGTAGTGAGGTAACCATGTTAGTGGGTCTCACTAAACAATACTATAGATGTATAACCTGCGGGGCTGATCTTGAGCAATATATTAATGGCAAGATAAGTTACATTCCAGCTCTCACAAAAAAAACATTACGATCTGAATTGGACGGGTACTTTAACGATGGCAAAGATTAAAGGATTTTTAAATAAGGTTGCACACGAACCTGTGTTTCATAAAACAAATATTGGACGTAATCCAAGTAAAGCAAAAATGAACAAATCGCGCCGGCGTAGTTTTAAAAAATACCGGGGCCAAGGAAAATAATGAAAGAAATAGTTTTAGTATTATTTATGTGTTCTGCAACAGAAAATGTTTGCATGCCTCCATATGTATGGCCTGATAATTTTGAAGATGAATATACTTGCATGGTTAAAGGCTATGAAGAAGGTAAAAAGAAGATACTAGATGTTGGGCGTGAAGATGTTAACAAACACAAGATATACGTAAAATTTGAATGTCAAGAATTAGACATAATTCTGCCACAACCTAAACCAAAAACTCAATCAAAAGTTGTAGTATAAGTGTCTGTCCGTCCCAAGAAAGGGACGAACAAACAAAAGGTGTGAGAAGAGACTTTTCTTTTATCTTAAAAAAATAATACTTGCAATACCTGTTTTTTATTATATATTCCCATAAGTGAAAACAATAACAAGAAAGGAAATATGCGTTATACATATAAAGTGAGAGAGTTAAAACCACATACAGAAGAAAGTGTGGACGTTGGAGAATCACAAGAAATGCAAGCTATGTCTCTTAAAAAACTACAACGTAAACTTGATCCAAAGAAAAAATATTTTATAGAGTACAAGAACAAGAAAAACAATCATGTATCAAGAATGATACAGGGGAGGGACAATGGCTGATCCAGCTAAATATAAATCACTATCTGTTCCACGTAAAGATTGGGAGCAGTTAGGCATACTTGCTAATAAAACTAATAGAACTAGATCAAAGATGATTGGAAGATTAATCAGATTTTTTATGGATAATAAAGGTGTAAAAGCAAATGGGAAAAGTAATAAAAATAGCTAAACACGCGTGTATATGCCCGGTATGTCATGGCAATGGGTATCTTCGTATTGCTACCGGGGATACATCAAAAGATTTTAGGGACAACAGTAAAGTTGTACAATGTGAACAATGTGATTCTTCCGGTGAGTTAGAAATACAAGAACCTACATCAGAATTTTTAGAATCATTTGGTTCAAAGAGGTTACAATGATTAAAAATTTTTTAGCAAAAATATTAAGAACACCAAAATTTAAACAAAGAAAAATAGAATCAAAGAAAAGATATAAGAGAAAGAAGAGTATAAGTGGATATTACTACGACTACGATGGTAAACAACGGATACTCTATGACGATAACCAATGAACACGCAGCTTATATTGCTGGACTCTTTGATGGTGAAGGAAGTATTTATTATGCGAGAAGACAAGAAAAGAAAAAGAAACACAAAGGTGAAGGATACAGATTATCAAACTCAATACGAATTAGTATGGAAGTAACCATGACCGATCAATCTGTAATACATTGGATACATAAAATTTTAGGAGTGGGAACTGTGGTTAAAAAACCTAGAAAAGGTTTTCGTAAAGACGGCACAAAATATTTGATGCAATGGAAATGGCGTTGTACTTTTAGACACGCGTTCTACGTGTGTTGTATTCTGTGGCCTCACGCCCACACTAAATTACCTAAAATGCAAAAAATAATAGACCACTACAACGGAGTATTGATGAATGACAAAGTAGTTAATCTATCAGAATACAAAAAGATGATGAGTTTAGAATGATTCTAAAGTACAAAGAAAAATTTAAGACATGGTTTTTATGTTATCACGACGAGATAATGTGGGGCGTATGTGGTTTTATTTTAGGAGCGTTAATATTTTGACTGTTGGATTTGGATTTGGAATGTTTTTTTATAATATGGTCTGTCTGATGATAGGCCTGATGATAATATATTACATAATAAGGAACATAAAATGAGAGATATATTATACATTACAATTTATGCACTGCTTATATTATGGCTAACTGGTTGTAGCTCAAAGTTTGATAACTTTGATCCGACAACTTCAACTTTACGATGGATAATAACACATGAAAAAAAATAATAAATACAGATACCCAAAGACTCAACGTGAAAAGGTCAATGGTCTTCGACACTATGTATTTGAAAAAGAAAAACTGCCTTCGGTTACAACTATTTTGGACCAGACACAACCAGCCGAGAAGCGCGAATCGTTACAAAGGTGGCGCGAGCGAGTGGGCGAGGCTGAAGCGACGCGAATCGTGGATGAATCACAAACACGTGGAACTGCCATGCACAAGATTTTAGAAATGTACATACTAGATAAAGGTTATCTAGATGAAACAAATGTTGGAAAACAAGCTCACAACATGGCCATACAAGTTATTCAAAACGGACTGTCTAGTGTTACAGAATACTATGGAACAGAGTGCACACTATTTTATCCCGGTTTATTCGCGGGGCAAACAGATTTAGTGGGTGTTCACAAAGGACAGGATGCCATAATAGATTTTAAACAAACCAACAAACCTAAAAAAGAGGAATGGATTGGTGACTACAAACTTCAACTGGCAGCTTATGCTATGGCTCACAACATATTATTTAAAACACAAATATGCAAAGGTGTGATTATGATGTGTAGTGCAGACAACTTTTATCAAGAGTTCGTTGTTGAAGGCGAGCAATTTCAAAAATACATGTTTGAATTTTTAAGGAGGGTAGATGAGTATTATAGACATCGAGACGAGAAGACTGGATAACATCAAAAAGATGTATGATAAAACAAGCGGTGACGTAAAAGAAATGTGGAGAAAAAAATGGTACGCGTTAGCAAAAAAAATAGGAGGAAAAATAGATGAGTCTAAGACTGAGAGACTTACAGCAGATTCTAGACAAATTCACTAACGGAAATAAAGGCACTGCTATATCTGATTGTTTCATTTACATGGAAACAGATAATGGACAACTTGCTGAAGTGGGCAAAATAGAACTACAGGAAAGTAGACTGATAGGTAAAGTAAATAGTTCTGCCGCTTGGCGTGTGGTTTTAAAACAAGACAAAAAATTTATTCAATTGCAGTCTACAACATACAAGCAATGAAAAAAGTGAACATAATAGGTACAAATATAACACCCAAACAATGGTCAAATCTTATTTTAGAGCTAAATATAATACGAAAGCAGTGGGCACCCTACGCTAAATTTGAAATACAAGGCCCGGGAGTCCGTAAAATTATTAAAAATGGCACAAATGTGGTTAAATTATTACCAAAATAAGGTAAATGTGCCAAGGTATAGTGAAATATTTGAGCAATTTTTTTTTTCAGTGATAAGAAAAAACTCGTGGCACACGTGGCACAGGGTAAAATTGAGCTATTATCGTTGGTATTACTGGCTAAATGGTGTGCCAAGGGTGTTGGCACACCCTGGCACAGTATCCTACTCGGCGTGCGCGACCCTTTTTGTTTTTTTGAAAACTTTTTTGCCCAAATATTCTACTATAGAGTATATAACTAAATATGAGACGTCCTAAAAAATCTAAATACAAATCAGTAGTTATTAAAAAGAAACGATACTACTTTTACGAGATCCTGTGGGAGGACATCACGGCGGATGGAGGCCATGCTACAGCTTTTGAATTTATGGGTTTCATGCCAAGTAGAATGGTAACAAGAGCTTACGTATTTGAAAAAGATAAAAAGTATGTAAGAACCTTTGCATCTTACGAAGTTAATGAAGAGTTATTTTCTGATAGAAATGTGTTTCCAAAATCATGTATAATAAAAATGGAGAAAATAAGTGAAAAATAAAACCTTGACTAAAAACATGCCTAACGTAAAATGGAATGCGATACCACCATTAAAGGGGCCTAATCCACAAGGTATTGTAAGGAGTAAAAATGAAAGAGTTTTTAAGACTAACAAAAAGCCACGCAGACAGACTATATAATTTAATTAATGGTAGATTAAACAAACACCAAGGTGTTATTCTTCTGTTGATTCTTTTGGTTCTTCTTCTGGGGTAATATTAATTAAAGTTTTGTGATCNTCTAAGATTTGATTCATCTTAGCNTCTAATTCTTTTTCAGACATATTATCTAAATTACCAGACAAGACTAACTTTTGATCTACGTATAAACCACCTGCTTTACCCCTAGCTATCTCTGCGTTTATGGCTGCAGACCACGCGCCCTTCGCTCGTGCGTCCTCTCTCAGCTTTGCTAGTTCCCCAATATGTTTTTCAAATGTGATGCCATATTTTTCTTGTATCTCTGCTCGCAACTCACCGATGTATCTGACAACTAATGGTGCAATTTTAGGATTTCGTAGCTCGCTCGCAGCCTGTCTTGGTCTAGTCTTGTACCCTGCTTCATAGGCACACTCGCTTGGGCTCTTACGCCCCTCGTTGTATACCAGTAATTCTGCAAATTTAATCTGCCGTTCTGTTAGTTTTTTAGGTAGACCCATAGCTTGTGCTCTTATCGTAATATAACGTATATGTCCAGTTAATTATGTTAAATAAATGTTTTAAAAACTAACCAAGTATTATTATCTTTATCGGTATATACAACTTGATAATCGTCATAAGAATATTTTTCTGTTGTGTCATCTGTTCCCTCCTTTATAATCCATTGACAATCATCAGTATATTTTGAATTTGGATGTTTATTTTTTACTTGAATATGTTCACATTCAAAACAACAATAATCATTTATTGAATCACATTGATTGCAATTTTTATCTGGCTCTATAAAATCAATATTCATATATTTATATCCATAAATTATTTTATCATCATAAATAAAACCGTCATCGCGTTGTGTCATTTTTTATACCATCCTTTATCTTCAATAAGATCACAAATCGTTTTAAATTCTGCTTTACCATCGTGTTGATCTGCGTCCCAACCATTTGCATTTATTCTACAAATTTCTAAAACTTTTTTAAGTTTATCTTTGTATGGGTTAACTACTTCAAACGCTCGGTCATAACCCCGCTCGCTCGCTAACTCTTCATCTTCACTTATTTCTAACCCCGCACTCTCACATTCTTGTATTATACACTCTTCAACTTCAAATGCGGGTGTCATATCATTTATACAAAAATAATGTTTTGGTAGTTTGTATTTTTTCTTTTTCATATCATCCCTTCTGCTCGCTTACCCGTGTGGGTTTTGATTGAACCTTCTTATTTGTTTTGTTGTTAATTTATTATACACAGGATTTTCGTGAAATTGTGCTGTGTTATGCTCTTCAATACAGGTTATACTTACACAACCATTGTGATAATTACTAATTGCATCCGATATTATATTTTGCAATTCTTGAATATCTGTTTTTATTTCTTTAACAGTAAATTCTCTTTTATTTTTTGGTTTATCTGTAATATATTTAACGTCTGTATCTACAATAAATCTTGCCATATTATCCCTTCTGCTTGCTTGCTTGTTGTTTTAATAATTTTAATTTAAGTTTATATAATCTACCTAAATACATCTTATCTTTTAAATCATACTCATAAGACATCATATTAAAGTTATTATAGTATTCCTCAATAGAATTAATTTTTTTATCTATTTGTTCTATTGTTAATTTCATATCATCCCTTCTGCTCGCTCGCTCGCTCGCTCGCTTGTTAGTTTTAAGGGTCAAGCTAGGCGCTACTGCTTGCAACATTGGGTTCGAACCTCGCGCTCCCCATAACTCAACCCTTATTCGCACAAAATTAAACATCTTGCACAAATCCCGTTTGGTCTTTTAACGCCCGTCCTTTAGCGTATAGACCTACAATAACATTTTTTGGATCATTAAAACGTAAGTCCGATTTATCACCGTTAAAAACTTTGTAATTTAAAAATCTTTTTGGAAGTTTTTTTGATCTAAAAACCGCTGAAATATTGCCGCCCCGTTTTAATATATCTAATGCTTGTTGCTTGTTATCTTCATTTAAACTATATGTTAAATGATAATTTTTAGGATATTCACCCTTAACATATTTAAGGGCCCGTTTATAAATTTTTGTATAGTCATAAAATTTAACTTTTGAAAACTCATCATATAACCCGTGTATATTCCAGTCTATATCGCTAGTACCGTTTAATCTCACAGCGGGCTTGAACCCGTTTTTTTTACATCTCAAAATATGTCTTTTAATTTCTATTCTTAATTGATTTAAAAAGCTGTCACGCTCTAAAAAATACCACTTTGTTTTATTAATACGCCCTAATTGAACTGAACCCATTTGACCCCGCCCCGCTGTATTTAAACAACTGGCCATACAACCAGCGCTGGCCATTGCGCAAGTATTAAACCCGCTTGTACGTTGTGGCGCTAAATATAAAATTGCTGTCATATATTTGTATTTTTGGCCCTTAATTGTTTTAGCGTTGTTATCTATATTCAATAATTTTTTTGATTTGTATAAATTCATTGTAAACAATCCGCGCAATAACGTTGATCAATACGGCTGTACCAGTCGGGGCGTATAGATACCCCGCAACATCTACAATTTAAAAAAATATCACCTTTAACTGAATTGTCTTTTTTGGGTCTTTTTGGTTTTTTAATATGGCCATTTTCAACGCCATATTTAATAAATTCTTTTTTAAAATTATCTATTGACATAATATCCCATATAATAGTATAAACTCATTATGTCAATACTTAAAAATATAAAAATATGGAGGTATAATTTATGAGTGATGACTATAAAATGGTGACATTTTCGGATGGTAAACGAAAAACTTACGAAAAAATCATCAAAGAAAAAACCGCTGAAAAAAAGCGGGAATTGTCAAGATCACTTGACAATAAAGCGGATGGCCTAATGAAAAAAGATTATCCGCAATTCTTAAAAGCAATCAAAGTTAAAAAAGAATTGGAATTGCTAAAAAAAGCAACAACTGATTTAACTAATTTTGAGCGCTCAATTGAGAATAAAAGACAAGTGTTAAAAGACAATTTAAGATCTATTGCTAAAAAACTCTCAGCCATTTGTGAGCGTCAAGCTAAAATAAACGGGTTTGATGAATATTTTGGTTATAGTGATTATGATTTTGACGATTTCAACAACAAATTAGAAAAAATTTGCCGTGATGAAATTGTCAAAAAGTTAAGAAAATCAACTAAAGAAGGTCAAGAATTAGACGCCATAGATAATAGAGTAGATAATATTTTATTGACTTTAAGCTATCCTAATTTGAAAGCTAGAGCGGTTGATTTAAATAAGGCGCTGGCATCTCAAGAGAGTATGCTGTCTTTTGCTTTAAATCCTAATACATTAAAACAATTGGAGGGTTAACTTATGATATATTTTATCATAAAAGAGCGTCATTATAGCAATATTGAGAACTCGTACGATATAGTCGCGTCAAGTGAAGACGTTGATGTTATTAACGATAAATTGAGGGGTTATCAATTAATTAATGACGATAAAAACAATGTTTATTCAATAGTGAGATATGAAAGCCCGCTATTGTTAACGGAGGAAGTCGCTTAAATATTGACTTCAACGGGTTCACCGTATATTCAATTGTACGGTGAAACCCGAAAAAAAATTATATCAAAAATTCAAAAAAAATACCCCCCTAATTCAACATACTAGACTTGAAACTTACATAAATCACGGCGTACCCGATATACTTTGTTATAATGATTTATGCGGGTTTTTTATGGTAGAGTTAAAATATACTACTACAAACAAAGTCCGATTTTCACCTCATCAAATCTTATTCCATACCCAAAAATCAAAGCGTAATTTTCTGTTATTACAACACGCCCCGCCCCGCCTTCCCTCAACCATAAAACTTTATGAAAGTAAATCTATTGAGGGTCTATTATTAGACCATAGAGAAGTAAAACCATTGGCCCTTAATGATTGGGCCCTTATTCAAAATAAATTAATAGGCGTTAACAATTAACCACGCGCCGCGATCCTTCCCCCGCTATTCGCGAACCGCATATCTAATTTTTGCATATACTACATATAGTATGTCAAGCATTATTATGGGATATTATGGGAGCATATTGTCACACAACTATAGGTTGTGCTTGTGCCCTTCGGGCCCACCCACCCCCCACCACCGCTCGCGCTTCGCGTCTCGCGAGTATTGTAGTTTTTGCATACAACCTGTGCTTGTGGGCTTGGGGCCCACCCTCCCTAAAAAAAAATAAAAAAAAACAACGGGCGGTTTCCCGCCCGTTGTTAGAATTATACGTCGTAGTATCCTTGAGGCACAACTGGTGGATCGTCTGAAAAACGCTCCTCCTGTTTCCAGTAATCACGTTCCATCTCACGTTCCGCCCACGTCATAGCTAGAGGATTTTCTTCCGGACGATCAGTCGGGAACGCTACAAAATTATTGCAAGAAATAAAATTCTTACCCGCGTTCCGCAACTCACGAGCCATACCAATAGCCCGAGTTTTATTTTTGGCCTCAAAGTCCATCTGACAACGAGTAGCTAAATACCCGTGCCTACGTGTCCACTGACGACCAATAACTGTAAACATTTTCATAATCGTAGAATATCCCATAATAAATATAGTGTCAATAAAATTGCTTGTTACCTACGGGCCCACCCACCCCTATAAAAAAATATAGCTTGTGACCTACGGGCCCACCCACCCCAGGATTTTTTTAAAAATAAAAAAATCCCCGAGCCGAGTTCATCGGCTCGGGGTTGGTTGTTATTGGTTTATTATATAATTATATCCAATCTCGTATACACCTGCGCCACCTAGATTAGAATAGACAGGCATCGTTGCGCCATCGAACCAATCCATATAGGCGTATTCAATTGATTTAATAGAGTTCTTATCGCCTTCGTAATGATAATATCTAAACTCATCTGAAGGGCCACCCCAACTCAACTGCCAACGCCAATAACCTTCGGGTTGATTGTCAAACGTGTTTGGCTCAACATAACTGAAATCCAAACTATTTTGATTGGCATAGTCCATAAGAGATTGATAAGCCTCAAAATCATCTTGAGTGGATTCAATCTTATTGCCTTCATTTTTATTTTTAAAATAAAAAAGAGCGCTATTAAATTGCTCTTTTCTATCATAGCATCGCGCCGAGATTAACTCGGCGCAGGTTTTTTGCTTTGTTTGTTTTTGCATTACTTCCCCCAATACTTTTTGGTTTGGGCATCGACTCGCTGAATGTTTGCATTCTCTTCAGCGATCCGCGTTTTGTTTTCTTTTACTTGCTTTTCTATTTCTAGAAGTTCTGTAAAAGTTTCATTACCTCGCAACGGAACACCTAAGTGTTCCGCTACAACTTTATAGTTGATCTTCATTTTCATATCTTAACCCTCAATTCATCTACGATTACACCATCTTGAGGAATTTTATCATATTCAGCAATATATATTCTGTATTCTGATAAAAGTTTTTTTGTGGCTGATTTGAATTGACTGTCTGTCATTTCATTTTTATATCTAGTAAGCCAATTACTAGCCACCTCTGTACTTATTGTTTTCATATCTTCTCACTCTCCGTTGTTAGGTTATACCCTAGTTTTTTTATTAGTTCGATAACCTCGGGTAATAGGGTTTTGTTACCCGATATCGTGGCGAATAGTTTCGCCTTTTTGCAAATGGGGTAGACACGCTCCACCCCATAAACATTCTTTTTAGATACAATTAAGTTCATTGCGGATATTCCTCCCACTCTTTCCAAGAAAAATTCTTAACATCCATAGGATCAGATTTTTCTAGAATATATGACTTAATTCTCGCTTTTATTTTTTTTGCTCTTTTCTCAGCGAGTTCAATTGGAACAATTGTTTGGTGAGGTGAATCGCTTAACTCAGTCGGAGTTTGTAACAACTCAACTAAATCTAAAGAATTCATATGACCCCAATTTAATCGTCCTTGATATTCACCGTTTATTGTTTGATCAACCTTAATATTAATTTCTAAGATCGGCTCTTCAACGATGATTGGTTCTTTTTCTTTTTTCATTTCTTATTTCTCCTTTGTGCTTATAGTAATAATTGAGCCTTATAGGTCAAGTAATATTTATAGGAATATATGGGATACTATATGCAAGAACTGCATAGCTCGTGAACTACGGGCCCACCCACCCTAAACATAGGGGTCCCTACGCAAATTTAAAATCCAAAAATATTTAAACCCCCCCACACCCCCTTTTGCGCGCAGACTACAGACATACACATATAGTGTAAGATTTAGACATAGACTTGCAAGAATTAGAAAATAGCAATATGATAGAGGGGGTACCCCTAAAAAAACAAAAACTGGTACAAAACAGAGTTGAAAAAAATTCTGCAAAAATTTTTATGAAACAGGAAATTATAAATAAACTTCCACCCGACGCTCGAAAAGAATTTCTTAAATACGCGATCAAGTTATCTGAAAAAAAGAAACAAGGAAAAGTTAACAATGACTTTCTATCTTTTGTTAAACACATGTGGCCTGAATTTATTGAAGGCAAACATCACAAAGAGATTGCAGATAAGTTTAATAAACTTGCATCTGGTGAGATCAAAAGATTAATTATTAATATGCCGCCAAGGCATACTAAATCAGAGTTTGCGTCCTATCTTCTACCCTCTTGGATGGTAGGACGAAAGCCTGATCTTAAAATTATACAAACGACCCACACAACAGAACTCGCGATCCGCTTTGGACGAAAAGCCAAAACGTTAATTGATTCCCCTGAGTACCAACAAATATT
>FUFK010066519.1_pt1 | contig 13228 bp, 21 predicted proteins | sample 1021851 | NCBI WGS metagenome assembly FUFK01 (sample SAMEA51879418, study PRJEB19060) | metagenome | reverse complement strand
TGAAATTTTTTATTATGGCAGAGAAAGAAACTAAAACAGAATTAAAAAAACCCGCTAAAAAAGCAACGAAAAAACCAGAAGTAAAACAAAACTGGTCTTCAAATGAAAAACAAACATCAAAAGATGTTTATGGTTGTGAAATTTTAGTAGACAATGGCACTATGGAAGAGGTGTCAAAAACAGAATACCCTAATGATGCCTTTATAGTAAAGTATCATGTTGATGACAAAGTTTGTCTTGATCTAACAAGAGGTAGTCGTACTGCATTATTTGATATGTACTATGATAAATTCAAGAAAGAATTAAAGGAAATAAATTGGGGTAAAGGAACTATTAGTCCTAAAGTATGGGGATACAAAAGTCCTCAATCAAAAAAGAAGAAGTAAACCTAAATACAGTAGTACCAAAATTTAAATGAGGAATCAACTAATCAAAGCACTTCTAGCACATGCACAAGGAGATATCCAAAAGCACGTAGCAAATGTTGAAGTATACTTATCTAATCCTGTAGGAATCGGAGAACATTCTAATATCGTAGAGGCAATCGAAGAGGAACTTAATATGATTGCTAAGTATGAAGATCAAGTTGAAGTTATTAAAAAGTATTTCAAAAGTGAAGGGCAAAACCAAAATTGACTTTTATTTACCAAAATAGTCGAAAAAAATTCCCGCCAAAATTTTGAACTCTAAAGATTTTATAAAAATGTAACAGAAGTTACACTATTACTTGACTATATACTGTACATGTGTTAGTATTCTAACATACGTTCATCTTATGGACATTNTTCTATCATTTCTACTCGCTAACCACGAACCAGTTCATTGGACTATTAAGTGTAATGGGTGGAAAGATNTAGCTTCAGAAGTTCGACANGANCAATATCTTGATGAACAATCAAAGTTAGATTTGATTAAACTACTTTAAAACTAAAGTAGAAGAANNATGCGATTTTGAACCATAAGACGCAAGTAAGCCGACACGGAACGGGTTCGTTCATCTCCTACGGGAGACGCAAATGCCGACTGAAGGAACGGGGCAAAAATCCCNACTACTTANAGGAGAAAACCGATGGCACAAGTCACATACAGAGGTATCAAGTATGATACCGANAGAAACAGAACACAGCAGACTAACAAGGTCGATCTAACTTACCGTGGTGTAAGAGTAGAAAAAGAACTTACAAGTGTTAANTGATTGAAGTTTTAGAAATTTTGGTAGCATCTGCCGTATTTCTTACAATCATAAATGCTGAAGTTCAGTTTCTATATGGAAAATAAAACGAAGGGGTTGATCCCCTTCTTTTTTTGTGCTATACTGAGTGAAATGAAATTTTATCTATGGATCGTGGAAAGTTAAAGGACATTGTTCGTACATTAGAATTAGCAGTTGATGCACTTAAAGCAGAGGTTTACTCTGATGTTGAAGCATATAAAGAAGCAGCTAATGTAGATGGATTTCTCTTTGGAGATTACGATGAAATATTAGAGGATGACGATGGCTACCCAGACTAGAGTAAAAAGATTAATAAAGTTACTTGAAAGATTACTAAAACAAGATCATTTATATAGTGATGAAAAACTCAAAGAGATAAAGGATCAACTAAAAGTTCTTAAAGAAGAAGTTCTCCTAGCAGAAAAAAACAATTCAAAAGGATTTGGTAAATGAACGTAAAATTAGTAAGCATTACACCTGATGCAGAGAAAACCATGGCATATATTGCTAGAGTGTCTAATCCTTCAAATCAGGATAATGAAAAATTTGCAGGATTGTTGAAATATTGTATTAAACATCAACATTGGTCTGTTTTTGAACAATCTACAATGACACTTGAAATAGAAACTACTCGTGCAATAGCAGCACAGATATTAAGACATCGTAGTTTTACATTTCAAGAGTTTTCTCAAAGATATGCTGATGCTAAACTTTTAGAAACTATAGAATTACCAGAATTAAGAAGACAAGATAGTAAGAATCGTCAAAATTCAATAGATGATTTAGATCCTGCAGTTGTTGAAAAATTAGAAAAACAAATGAATACTTTGTTTAGTTCTGCTTTTTCATTATATAATCAGATGCTAGATAGTGGAGTTGCAAAAGAATGTGCTAGAATGGTACTACCTTTGTGTACACCTACAAGAATCTATATGACAGGTTCTTGTCGTTCGTGGATACACTATATAAATTTACGTTCAGCACACGGAACACAAAAAGAACATATGGATATTGCTAATGCATGTCGGAAGGTTTTTATTGAACAGTTCCCTACAGTATCAGAATCTCTAGAGTGGAGTTAAAATGGAATTTAAATGGTATTTAATAAAGTGTAAACTTGAAGATCATGCCTATCTTCCCAGAATGGTTTCTAGCGTAGAACTTGTTTATGGTCTTACAGAAAAAACTGAAGATAATACTTTTCTTGTTAAATCTCAATGTCTTATAAAGTTACCTAGACCTACAACAACTAAAGGTTATGTTGAGTTTAGAGAAGATATGTCATTTGAAAAAACTGTAGAAAAATGGTGTATGGATATAATATCTTTTTATGAGGATGAGGTTTTATTAGAAAGAGATAAATTGATAAAGATACTTAATGATATGAAAACTAGAAAAAATCTTGAAAAGGGTGCTACAATCACTGAAGAAACTGTTTGGGGATATGGATTAGGCAAAAATGAGTCTGGATTGACTCGTGCGAAATATATTGATCCCGAAGCAACTGCACTCTCTCATCCTTCTAACTAAATAATTTTATAACACTTAATAATTATGGCTACATATCCCGTTGTAAACACAAAGACTGGTGAACAGAAAGACGTTGTAATGAGCGTCCACGACTGGGATCAGTGGAAGATTGATAATCCCGATTGGGAAAGATACTACACTCCAGATAACGCACCAGGTGTTGGTGAAGTTGGCGAGTGGAAAGACAAATTAAGAAAATCCAAACCTGGCTGGAACGATGTTCTACGAAAAGCACAAAAGGCACCAGGTTCTGGGGTGAAAACATTATAAATGGCACGTAAAAAGAAAGCAGAGCAACCAATCGGTGTAGGACTAACTACCAAGCAAATGAAAAGAAAAAAACCTTTAAATACACACTATCTAACAGAGGTAAACCCTTTAACTGAGCATCAGACACAATTGTTTGATTCTTATGCACAAGGAAAGCATTTGATTGCGTATGGTGTAGCAGGAACAGGAAAAACATTTATTACTCTTTATAATGCACTCAGAGATGTATTGAGTGATGATACACCTTACGAAACAATATATCTTGTAAGATCCCTAGTTTCTACAAGAGAGATTGGATTCTTACCTGGCGATCATGAAGATAAAGCAGACATATATCAAATCCCATACAAACATATGGTAAAATATATGTTTCAGATGCCATCTGATGCAGACTTTGAAATGCTATATGGTAATCTAAAAGCACAAGGAACTATAAAGTTTTGGTCAACCTCTTTTATTAGAGGAACAACTCTTGATAATTCAATTGTTATAGTTGATGAATTTCAAAACTTGAATTTTCACGAATTAGATAGTATAATGACAAGAGTTGGGGATAATAGTAAGATTATGTTCTGTGGCGATGCCACTCAATCAGATCTAACTAAAACCAATGATAGAAATGGTATTGTTGATTTTATGAAAATATTAACATCAATGCCTTCAGTAGATATTATTGAATTTGGTTTAGATGATATAATACGTTCTGGACTAGTAAAAGAGTATCTTGTTGCAAAACTTGAGTTAGGTATGTAATGTTTAANCATATTGATTTGGAACTTCCTAAACTTTCTAGGGAGACTATAGATGGAGTTCGTTATTATTCAGTTCCAGAAGAAGATGAGTTAATTAAACTTGTTTCTATTACTTCAGTTACTAGTCATTTTAATAAAGATATCTTTGTTAATTGGAGAAAAAAGGTAGGAGATGAAGAGGCAGATCGTATCACAAAAGCGGCTACAACCCGTGGAACTGATATGCACACTCTTACAGAACATTATCTAAAAAATGATGAAGAACTACCTAAAGTTCCACCTATATCAGATTTTCTCTTTAAAATATCAAAGGGAAAATTAAACAAAATAGATAATATTTACTGTCTGGAAGGTTCCCTATATAGTAGAGAATTAGGTATTGCAGGGACAGTCGATTGTATTGCAGAATACGATGGAGAGTTATCTATAATAGATTTTAAAACATCTAAGAAACCTAAACCCAAAGAATGGATCGAACATTATTTCGTCCAAGCAATGGCATACGGTTGTATGCTCTATGAATTAACAGGAATAACTGTTAAGAAACTTGTAATTATCATGGCATGTGAAAATGGAGAATGCGTCGTTTATGAAGAGTATGACAAAAGAAAGTACATCAAACTCCTCACCAAGTATATTAGAAAATTTGTTGGGGATAAACTTGACCTCTATGGAACCAAATAAAGAACTAGAAAAAGCAATTGAGAGTAAATTTTTGACTCCTCAGAAATTTGCTATGGAGATTGAAAAGATCGTAGCAGAGGAAGAATTCAATTATATTGATGCTATTTGCTACTATTGCGAAATTAATGGACTTGAGGTAGAATCAATAACAAGACTTATTTCAAAACCTTTGAAAGAAAGACTTAAGTGGGACGCAACCCGTCTTAACTTTATGAAACCTACATCAAGAGCAAAACTACCCTTATAATGCCTTCTAAATCTGAGTTAATGCACTATCGCTTACAAGCAATTATGCGTGAACATACTTATCCTGATTTAGAATATCTAGGTGTTAGAAAAGATAGTATAGGAATTCCTCAACACTGGTATAGAATTGGTGAGGCAGAGGTTCCTGTTGACTCTATAACTGAACTAGATACTGAAGAAAATGATGAAGACGAAAGTGACACCCTTTGAGACTTATCAAACATATCTTTCCATGAAAAATCATTTTACTAACCGTAANTATGATTTTTTTACGTATGGNGGGAAATCAAGAGCAACTATGACATCCTTTAATAAAAGGAAAGATAAGTATTGGTTTGAAAAGACTTCTAGGAAATATTCTGATCAAGAAATTACAGATTTTTTACTTGCAAACTTTGTAACTGCCGACACACCTCAAAATTTATGGATTGGAGAAATAATAAATTCTGGAGAAAAAACGTACGCAGACTGGATGAAACGACAGCAGAGTTTGACTTACTTGTTCAAAGAACAATCAACGGAATTGCTGTCGGAAAAAAAATTAGAAGAAGTATTCAATTGCTCGAAAGGACACCCAATAGTTCTCAAAAAGTATCTGGGTGGAGAAATATCATTAGAGACACTTACAATACTGGAAAAAATATTNTCTTTCGTAAAAAACTTTGATACAAAATTACAAGATCCAGTGTGGGAATCCGTCAGTTTGAAGATAAGGAAATATCTACCTTTCCTAAATATTAATGTATTCAACTATAAAAAAATTCTGAGGGATTTAGTAGATGAGTAATTTTTTTGATTCTGAAATAGTTAAAAAAGAACTTGTCGAAATCAACAAGTTACAAGAACAAGTGTACTCTCGTGCATTTGGTTATCCATTTATGTCCCGTGAAGATAAAGTTGAACATATTGACAAACTAGTTACATTATTAGAAAAGCAGAAAGTCATGTATACTAGACTATCTCTTTCAGATTCGCCAGAGGCAAAAAAAATGACACAAACATTGCAGAAATCCATTTCAAGTATGGGTTTCCCGCCTGGTACTGATATGCAGATTTTGTTTAGTTCCATGAATGAAACTATTCAGACATTGAAACAAAACATCAATTGACTTTTAATAGTTTATCTGCTATAATCCAAACATCCAACGAATCCAATTAATCCGAGGTATCCAATTATGTCGTTTGCTAATCTTAAAAAGCAATCTAAATTAGGCTCTTTAACTGCAAAGTTAGTTAAAGAAGTTGAGAAAATGAACAATAACGGTGCAACAGGAGATGACCGTTTATGGAAACTAGACGTAGACAAAAGCGGAAATGGCTACGCTGTTATACGTTTCCTTCCACCCCCTGACAAGGAGGATCTCCCATTCGTAAAACTATACTCCCATGCCTTCCAAGGTCCTGGTGGTTGGTATATCGAAAACTCTTTAACCACATTAGGACAGAAAGATCCAGTATCTGAATACAATTCAGAATTATGGAACAATGGAACTGATGCAGGTAAAGAAACTGCTAGAAAGCAGAAACGTAAGTTAACTTACATTAGTAATATCTACGTTGTAAAGGATCCCGCAAATCCTGAGAACGAAGGTAAAGTATTCTTATATAAGTTCGGTAAGAAGATCTTTGACAAACTTACTGCAGCAATGCAACCTGAGTTTGAAGATGAGGAAGCAATCGATCCATTCGATTTCTGGCAAGGTGCAAACTTCAAGTTAAAGGCAAAGAACGTAGCAGGATACAGAAACTATGATAGTTCTGAATTTGCTGCTGTAACTCCATTACTTGATGATGACGATGCTCTTGAAGCAATCTGGAAGAAGCAATACTCTCTTGAAGAGTTTGTTGCTGCTGATCAATTCAAATCTTACGATGATTTGAAGAAGAGACTTGAATCTGTTTTAAGAGTTGGAAGCACTCGCATACAACCAACAGAAGATCTTGAACATGAAGATGATGNTCGTGGTTCNGCAGAAGAATTAGTNACTGCTGCAACTCAAACAACACCATCNACTGAAGATGAGGATGATGCGTTATCATATTTTGCTAAATTAGCACAAGAATGATATTAGAATATACTAGAAAGGGGTCGTTTAGACCCCTTTTTTTTATGGAGATTTGATTCTCGTATTTGCAGTTCTGATTAATTTTGTATTAATAAATTGAGAAGACTTTGAATATTTCATTATCTTTCTCATATCTTTTAAGAATTGTTGTAGATACTGTGGTTTCAGTAATTCAATATTTCTTTTCTTCTCATTTACACGAGTTTCATATTCATAGTTGGATATACCAATTCTAACTGCGTTACCTGTTAGATTAGTAAGTGGATTAGAAGGGTCTGGTATTGAAAAATCTTCATCTACAATCTGACCCGCAGGTAAAATTAATCTATTTCTAAGATCCTTAATTTGAATTGTTTCATAATATTTTGTTGCATTTAAACTTGCACCATATTTTTTGAGAGCAAATTCATATAATTCACGACTATTTAATGGCCACTCATTGTTTACATTAACTATTCCCGCAGTTATTAACACTACCCAATCAAGATCACTTTGCCCATATACAGATTCTGCAACTTGATCTGGACGGAAACCATCTTTAATAGTTATTCTATCAAAGATAGTAAAGTATTTTTTCAAATCGTCTCTGATTTTTACACGACGAAATAAGTTTTTAACTTTTATATAATCGAAAGAAGAATTTCTATCTGCAAGTGGAGACAGATATTCGACATTTGGTAACTCTCTAAAAAATCCCATTAGTATCCTACTCCATTTCCTGACTCTTCTGATAAGTAATCTTCTCTGTATACTGGTGTCAATTCTCTGAAAGTTAAACCTACATTTAAATGTACGGGATTTCCATCATGGTATGTAGCATAAGTTCCAGAACCTGTGTAATTTACAGACATACTAGTAAGTGCAGATGGTTTAAAAGCATTTAAGAATGGATGTTGGTCTTTTCCTTTCATATATGTCAGATAAAATATATCTGGAGATTTTAGAAATAAACCTTTTACTGTTTTTGTTCCTCCCCTCTGAGCAGACATTGATTGTTTAAGAATTCTTATGATAACTTTTACTTGCTCAGCTTCTTTTTTACTTCTTGGAACTATATCCCAATTAAATGAAAAGTCTCTACCAGTTACACCATTGAATAGTAATTGTTGATTCTTATTGAGTGTTAATCCAGTCTCTCTTTCAATAAATTGTGCATTTCCACCACCTACAGCATTTGCAACCAGTCCTGCGACTCCTGCTGTAAGTAAATTACCAGCTACTGCTCTATCTGTTTGTGATAACTCATTTATTGCTCCTGTAATATTACCAAAAGCTGCTGCCCCCATAGTAGCAATACTACCCTCTGCATTCATACCTGCAGCTGCAGTAGATCCTGCCAACATTCCAACTGCATCTACACTTGACATTCCCCATTCTGCAGATCTACCATCTTCTACACCTTGAGGAACTGGTAGTAAAATTGTATAGTTAATATCTTTTTTCGCAATTTCATCACTAGTTTTTAAACGAAGTGAATCATCTGCTCTTTCTAAACCTGGTGGAGTGAACGAAACAATTTCAAGTCTCATATAATCATCATACTCATCTATCTTTGTATAAGGATATCTGAGAGGTGCAGATGATTTTGGTGTTTCACTAGGTGCTTCAGTCTGTTTACCTAAATCCTTATTTTTCTCAAATGTGGGTAACGGTGCACCACTTTTAATCGCTGCTTTTGCACTTGACTGATATTCTTCAGACCCAAAATATTTCTCTTGCTCTGCGTAATTTTCTCCGAAATTGACCATTANTATCTCTNTTTTTATCTATTTAGCCTATATTTACCAAAAGATAAATTTCGGGCATCGGATATCTCTTCATCAGTTATATTATACAGACCACCAACTATCTCTGGATAGGTATATTGTCTTGATTGTCCCCAATGAAAGTTAATTCCTTTGAATCCCCAATCAAACACACCCGTAACTGCTACTAAAGGATATTCATCATACCTTAACTGAGGTGTTTTGGGACGATATACAAAAGTATAATACTTTCCAACCTCTGGAGCACCACCCTCTGTTAATGCACCTAGAACCTCTTGGTAGATATCATCAACATCTCCCAAACCTGTAAAATCTTTTAATACATCGGATAGTCTACTCATACTCCTAGTTCTTTTTCTGTAATTACTTTAAACTCCCACCCACGATCTAAACAATATTCGGTTGCTGCTTTCCATTTTGATTGATTTTTAGCATATTCATATGCTTCACGAATATAACCTTTTGTTTGTCTCTTTGGTTTTACTGGAGGTTTTGTTTGTTTTTTAGGTTTTACTTCTATAAGGTATGATTTAATTTTATTATGGGATTCTTTTACTTTAATATAGAAATCTGGGAAGTATCTATGAACTCTTCTATCAATTGGTGATCTGTAAGGAATAGCAATTTCTTCGCTCCACCACTCTAATATATTTCTATTCTTATCACAATAAACCATAAACTTTCTTTCCCATAACGAACGATACACTATATTCATGGGATTACCTTTGTACTTCTCAGGATGAGATGGTCGGTATTTTCCTTTATATGTCATGCTAAATAAGTATAATTAAACTCATATTAGATATTTAGTGTGGAAAAACCGAGACCAAGAAGAATAAGTGATTTTAAACCAACTCTAACTAAACTAGCTCAAACTTCTCATTATGAAGTTCGTTTCGGTAGAGCAGTTGGAGGATTAGGCAATTATTTAAGAAAAAGAGGAGTAGATAAAAGATTTATAGCAGGAGAGATGGGTTTGTTATGTAATCAGGCAACATTACCAGGCTCATCCCTTGCTACTGCAAACATCACTGGTGCTTATACAGGAATAACAGAAAAATTTGCACATAGTAGAATATATGTACCAATTAATCTTAATTTTTACGTTGATAAAGAGTATAAGGTTATAAAATTTTTAGAGCATTGGATGGAATATACTGCAGGTGGAACTCATGCACCTGGTGGAAGAATAGGACCTATAACTCAAAGCAAATCAAATTATTATGTTAGGATGCAGTATCCTGATGATTATAGAATGGAAGAAACTAAGATAATGAAGTTTGAAAGAGATTATGCTAATAATTTAGAATATACTTTCTTTAATCTATTCCCACAAAATCTAGGTGCTATTCAAGTTGGGTATGATGCATCTAAGATTTTAACTGCCTCTTGTGCTTTTGAATACACTCGTTATGTTTGTGGTCCTATAAGTAACATATCTAAGTATCGTAGTGGTGCAGGGTATAATAATCTTACNATAGCGGATNTTAAGGAGAGACTNCAAAGTGAGAATGATGTTACAAGACCTGATGTTCAGGATAAACTCATTACAGAAGATATAACAAGTAAATTGGTTGGCAGTAGGGATGGAACTACAACAACAAAGTATCAGGGATCAGGTGCTACTAACAGTGCTGCATTACCTGGAGACGGTGCGGGATTTATTTAATTCAAAAAACCCTGCTATATACTATACGAATTGCTATAATTTATTATGCCTTTACCAACCATTGCAACTCCAACGTATGAGTTAGAGTTGCCTATTACGAAAAAAACTGTAAAATATAGACCTTTCCTTGTTAAAGAAGAAAAAATTCTTGTTATAGCAATGGAGAGTCAAGATGAAAAACAAATTGGTCGTGCTGTTAAGGATGTTCTTTCCAGTTGTATATTGACAAAGGGTATTAAAGTAGACAAACTACCAACTTTTGAGATAGAATATCTATTCCTACATATTCGTGGTAAATCTGTTGGAGAGCAAGTTGAGATTAATATTACTTGTCCTGATGATGGAGTAACACAAGTTCCTGTATTAGTTGACATAGATCTAATAACATTTGATGTAGATCCAGAACATGATAGGGATATAGTTTTAGATGATAATTATACTCTAAGATTAAAATACCCATCATTAGATCAATTTGTTGAAAACAACTTTGATTTTGAAATGGCAGCACCAAACGAGTCAGTATCGGCAGCGATGTCTATGTTATCGTCATGTATTGACATGATTTATGATCAAGAGGAGAGTTGGGATGCATCTGAGAGTACAAAAGAGGAACTTGATGAGTTTATTGATCAACTCAATACTAAACAATTTCAACAGGTCGAAGAGTTTTTTAGAACTATGCCTAAATTGAGTCACAAATTGAAGGTTACAAATCCTCAAACCGGTGTTGAATCTGAAGTTGTATTGGAGGGTCTGGCAAGTTTTTTCAGCTAGGTATGGCCCACATGAGTCTGGAGTCATACTATAAAGTTAACTTTGCCTTGATGCAGCATCATAAATACTCTTTGACGGAGATAGAAAATATGATGCCTTGGGAACGAGATGTCTATGTAACTCTCTTAAAACAGTATATTGAAGAAGAGAACTTAAAAGCACAACAACGTAGATCATAGTGGCAAAATCATTACCAAAAATAAATGACGTTAAGAAAACACCTATGAAGGAGGTGTTGGGAAAAGATGGTGCACCGAAAAAAACAAGAGGAAGACCTAAAAAATTACAAACACTTGCAGAAGTACAGGCAGATATCAACTTAAAAGAATTTCAAAAGGCTCAAAAAAAATTAGCAAAAGTACAATTAGAAAATAAGGAGCTTAAAAAGAAGGCAAAAATAACTCCAGCAAAAATTTCTCCTTCATTTTATCCATTAGATGCAGGACTTAGAATAGAGGAAGAGAATAAAGTCCAGACGGAGAAGATAACAAAATTAATTACAATACAAAAATTACATAGAACGAATCATCAGAAAGAAAAGGCTGAGATCGGAGAAATAAATAACGTATTAACAGGTATTGTTGATTTCATCAAAGCAGATTACGAGTCAAGAGTTGATGCAGCAGATCAAGAAAATAATCAAATAAGAGAGGATGCTGCGAAAGAAGATCAGAAACAAAAAGAAAAAGGATTAGAAGCAACCGGTAAAAAAACTGGTGAAAAAATAGGTAAAAAAGCAGATGGTGTTTTGTCTCCTGTTAAAGGTATATTTCAAAGATTGATGGATGCTATAACTGCAGTGGGATTGGGTATTGTTGGAAATGCTGCATTCAAATTTCTTGCAAGACCAGAAATTTTTGAAAAGTTAGGAGGTGTTTTTGATTTTATCACAAAACATTTTAAATGGGTTTTAGGAGGTTTAGGTGCGATTGCTTTGATTGGAATTATTGGGCCAATTATTGGTATTGCGTCTGCTATTGGAACTGTTATCGCTGCCATAGCAGGTGCTGCTGTTATCGTTGCTAAAATTGCGTTAATCATAGGTGGTATTATATTGGCAATAAAGGGTGCTACTGATGTTTTTAAATGGTTGCGTGGTGATATGCTTGGCGATTCAAAAGTATCAGATGCTAGAAAAGAAAATAGAGAAAATATGAAAGAACAAGGTGTTGAGAAGGCACATATCAGTGGTATTTTTGGTGAAAGATATCGTGTAGAGCGTGATGGTGAGATGGTGAAATTAAAGTATAAAGAACTTACACCAGATGAACAAGCAATTGTTGATCAATTCAAAGCGAGAGATCAAGAGATTAAAGATCTTACTAAAGAAAGAAATAATGAAAAGAAGAAAGAAAAGAAAAGGATTGTATCAGAAAGAAAGGGAAGTGATGAATTTAAGGAAATACAAGCAATTAGAAAGAAAAGTGAAAAAAGGAAGTTAAGAACTGAGTTTGATAATGAGACAGATAGGTTGGTAAAAGAGAGACATGATGAAATTGAAGCAGAATTTGAAAAAAAATTAAATTATAGGAAAGTAGGTGGAGATGCTTCAGGACTTACAATGGTTGGTGAGAATGGCCCTGAGATTGTTGATTTTAAAACTGCAGTCAATTTAGTACCTGCACACAGAACTCAGGAAACTCTTAAAACATTGGGAGAGAGTGGTGGTGTGAATATTGTATCAATGGATTTACCACCAATTAAAGCACCAACACCAGAGGTTTCTACATCACAACAGGTTTCAAGTAATGATGTTGAGATGATTCCTTCTGTAAATCCATTTAATTCTTACATGGTTCTCACTCCAGAAATATTAAAGATTAATTAATGTCATCCACAGCAGAATTAAAAAAAATAAAACTTAACGTCACTAATATCAAAAGTGTATTATTGGACGGTAAGAAGGCAGTTGATGAAAAAAAGAAGGATCGTGAGGATTTTTTACAAAAACTAGCAGAGGAGAAAAAACAGAAACAAGAGGAGAAAGGTCTTGAAAAACCTATTAAACCTACACAAAAAAAACCTGATTTAAAATCTCCTGTTAAATCATCGATGGGATTAATGGATAGAATATTTAATTTTGTAGGTGCAATTGTGGGTGGTATCATAGTGAAAGCATTGCCAGAAATAATAGAGTCTGTAAAAAAAATCATGAAACAGGTTAAACCAATATTTGAGAAAATAGTAGAGGGTTTAAAACCAGTTTTTAATTTTATAGGAGATTTATTTAAAGATAAGGTTGCAATTTTTCTTGTAAG
>FUFK010060133.1_pt1 | contig 13234 bp, 17 predicted proteins | sample 1021851 | NCBI WGS metagenome assembly FUFK01 (sample SAMEA51879418, study PRJEB19060) | metagenome | reverse complement strand
AATAATCTGCAGATTTTTGTGTAAGTTGAGCATTCAGATCTAGTCCACGAAGTTCGTTTGGACGTTTCTGATCATACTCTGTAACCTTACGAATCTTACGAGGGTCAATATAACGTAACTCAGTAAGACCATTTCTAGGGTTATCTGGATCGATAACCTTATGATAAAATAATCTTCCATCGACATACCAACGACGGAAAATTTCGTACGATCTATTATCGAAATCAAGCAAGCGAAGAATTGTTTGGAACTCTTCCCTGATTAATTTTTTAATTTTGTCGGATTGTTTCAGGTTAGACAACTCGACTTCGACGGGAACGTCGTCAAAGTTGCCACAAATAGTTTCATTCACGATGTCATCAACCGCACTATCGCACTCTGGTTGTAGAACCATCTCTCTGTAACGAGTGATTAGTTCATACTCATTGCGAACCGTGCCATCAAAATCGACGGAATATCCATAGTAACCGCCCCCTACAATAGGTTGCGATCCATCCATACTATCCTTTTGAACAAAAGAAGGTCCCTTAGGAACCTTCTTCGCTCTCTCAAGTGAAAAACCGAAGAGCTGATTTGCCATTATTAAATGTTTTAATTATTGGTCCTGTTCTATTTAGCGGGTTAGTCGTTGGCGTCTGCTAGAGGAGTCCAATACTGAACCTGCATCTCAACGGTGAATTCTTCGATTGCATCGTTGTTTCCGTAATCTAGATCAATCGCTGCGATTGCACTAGGGAAGATGTTATAGAACTTATATGATTTGAGAACTTTTGGTTTCTCTCCTGATTTAATATCTCTTGCTAATTGATGAACCTTCATGTCAGCAAAGTATCCAGTTGCATCATCTGCGTCTCCAAGACCTGCTGCGGAAGTGAAGTTTTCGTTGTATGCTTGAATGCTTGATGCCCACAATTCAAATGCGGATCTTAGAACAAACTTACTGTCATTCATAACAGTGATTGTCCAAGGTTCAAACGTTCTGTCTCCTGCGATCTTTAGCGTACGTCCTCTGAAAGGAACTTCAATAACACCAATCTGGGAAGAAGGAAGATTCGCTGCACGAACAGTGAACTTACCAAGGTTTACCAAATCAGAATTATTAATGATTCCAGAGGGAAATGCTAAATCAACTTGGAATAGGTTAGGACGAGCAAAGTCTGATGCGACATTTGCCTTAAAATCGTCAATNGTTCCTCTTTTTGCCATTTTTTTAGGTGTCTCCGTCAGTTATATTTAGACTAATAAAAATTTTCAGAGGGTACCGATGCGGAAACCCTCTGAAAAAAGTGTGTATTTAATTTAATTTGCTACTTCGCTGAAGGCAACTCCAGTTCTAGTTGCTACAAATGTCAAGGTAATGTAGTTGATTGTGCGTGTTGGTTTCACGAAAATCTCCGCGTAGAACTCTCCACGATCAACTGCCTCTGGTGGGTTGTTAGATGAATCACACTTAACTAAGAAGTCAGTTACACCACGACGACCTTGAACATCCCTTAGATAAGGTTCGATGATATTCAAGAAGAGTGATCTCTGTGCTTCATCGTTTTGCTCAAAGAGTTGTGCCTTAGCAGCACCTGAGATAACACGTTCGATGGTGAGGAATAGACGACGTACGTTGATTCTATCAAACGCGGATGCAAATCCGAGTGCAGTCTTGTCACCAAAGAGGACGACGCCTTGACCAGGGAATGATACGACAGGGTTGATTCTGTTTGCATACAAGCGATCTCTTTGTGTCTTAGTTGGTGTGTATGCTAGTTTGATAGCATTTCTTAAAACACCACGTTGGAAACCTGCAGGTGAGAACCATGGTTCTGCAACCTCAGTTGTCTGTAAACATAAACCTGCGATGTCACCGTTGGTTGGAACGTATCTGTATACATCGTTATACTTATCGTAGATATACTTGTATCCAGAATCAAATACCATGTAAGAAGAACTTGGTAATAGATCGAAGAAGTTAACGATATTATCAGTTGCAGTAGTAGAGTTAGTAACTCCAATTACGTTTCCTCTACGAGGTGAAACGAATACTAAGCAATCTCTTCTTTCTTCAGCAATGTTAACTAGAGAAGTTACTTTAGCGATTGCAGAAGCATCATCTGCACCAGAAGGACCAGTAAGAATGAAGTCAATTGTTTGTGACTCAGGATCTTCTGCAAGACCATATGCAGTTGCAAGAGATGTGTTTGTTACACTGTAAAGTCCACCAGAAATACCGTAGTCAACACCACCAGTTAATCTGTAGTAGTATGTTGCATTGTTCTTAGAACCTATAGTTGTGCGTCCCTCAGGATAACCAGTAGAACCATCTGCAGAACGTAGTAAGTTAAACTGTCTAGAAGCAGCAGCTAAACCCCAGTTTCCTGCAGCAGCAGAAGCAGTTGCATTGAATACTCCTGTTTCATGTAAACCCCAGTAGATATACTCAGACTTTTGCTTGATTACTTCTTTGTAGTAGTTTGCTTCACCAACAGATGTCTTAGCGTCAGATGCTTTTGAAAGACCAATGAAACGCTCAAGAACAGCACCAGTTGTTCCAGTGATACCACCATCGATATCAATAACTAGAACGTGAAGTTCATCTCTAAATCCACCTGCATTATTTGCAAAGAGTGAAGTAGAAGGACGAGCAGCAACGTTAATCCATTTTGCACCAGGTAGATACTCACGCTCTGCATACTCAGAACGAACAGAACTGATTGAAACAGCAGTTGAGTTAGTATCAGCGATACTATCAGCAGCAGCGAATTCAATACTACCTTTGTTTAATCCGATATATACTCTTCTTTCAATACCAGATGATGCAATCACACAAGTATTAGATCCTTGAGTTACAGTCTGACCATCAGCAAGGATACCAGTGATACCACCAGAAGGAAGACCGATTTCAAGTTTCTTGTTAGTAGGATCCCAAGCAAGAACGGTAACTGTCTGGTTAGAACCAGAGATTGAAACAGTTGTAGTAGTGCCAGGAACGAAGTCGCCAACAACAGTTGTGACTGTTAATACGATGCTGTATTTGAATACTTTACCTGCAGCACCAGAAGTTGCGGAGAGTGCTTCATCAGCAACGAATTCATGATCGTTACCTGAACCAGGAGCAGGAACAACAGCGATTTGATCTGCACCTGCGTCAGTTACAAATACACCGATAGAGTTTCCTTTAGTTCCAGAAGTTCTTGCTGCCCACTTCCATGTATTAGTAGCACCTTCGTAAGTGGTTTCATACTCACTTAAATTCTTGACTTTAACTGCAGTTCCATTACTAACTGCGTTTTTGAGAGATGTCGAGTCAACACGAACTGTTTTTAGTAGTCCGCCATAGGAAAGAAATTGTGCTGCAGTATACCAATACTCGTAGTTATACTCATTCGGTTTTCCAAATTGCTCTGCAAGATCCCTTTCACTGGAGATTTCGACGATTTCTTCAACAGGACCGAGCTCAAAAGGTGCAGCAAGCACACCAACGTTAGCGGTCGATAATGTGGTAATAGTAGTAAGGTCTCTCTCCTGTACCACTACACCTGGCGATAATTGATTGGCTGCCATGGTTAATTTTCTCCTAGGGTGATTCCAACATCAGATGTCTAGGATTATTTATATTTTTGAAACCTTACCTAAACTCCCACATGTAGGATTTATCCCCGTATTCCGCGACTTTCCACACATCGCCCTGTGCGTCTGCAAAATAATCATCTTCCATTCCGTCAGTTACAAAACCAAATGGTGCCATATCTTGTTCAATCATATCTTTCTGTTGTTCATAGATGCGTTGACGTACGTCATTATCGTGCATCTCTTTAAAGTATGGTTGCATTGCCATCCAACCAAAAATCACTAAACACATAGCAAGGTCGTCATTACAACCTTCTTCCGCTTGGAATGTTTGACCTTTCGCAATGAACGTTGTTAATTCCGCAATCGTGTCATAATCATTTATAAGCAATTTATCTTCTTCAATTAATGCTTTGAGGTTAGAACATCCAACTTGTTTTGTTGCTGTAGACATCTTAACACCAAGTTGTGTTTTCTTACCAGAAAAACCTTGACCTAGTTGTTGACCTGCACGACCTCTCATTGCAGCCATCAACAAATTCTCATACTCCAAATCAAACTGAATAATATCTGCTACCTGTCCACCAATATCATTTACTTCACATAAGATGTATGCGTTATTATAATTCTTTGCTATGTCTACGATAATATTTGGTAGAACGATAGGTTTAATTTCATTGTTCTTATATCTGGCAACCATCTTATAAGGAATAGTTGTGGTATCTATTACACAAAATGCTGAGTAATCATTACCAACACCTCTTGATACGTCAACAGTGATAATATAATTATGTTCTGGAATTACTTGTTCATATACTGCAAGTCCACGATTAGATGTAATTGGATCATGATATGGCATGATTCTCAACTTACTAGGAGCAATCAATGTATCAACAGATCCTAAGAACTCACACTCAAACTCAACACGAAACTGAGATTCTGATGTGTTCTTAATAGTTTGCTCTTTCCATACATCATCTCTACCTGGCACTTCTGACCAGTGAACTTCCGTAGGCACATATTCATTCGTTCCACGCTCTGCATCATGCCAGAGTTTGTAGAACATATTCATTCCGTGAGGAGTAGATATGATAATAACTTTCGTAGACTTACCTGAGGAGATAGTTGGATAAACAGAACTAAAAAACTGATCAGCGATATGATTCGGAATGAACGCGAATTCATCCAGAAATATAACGTTAAATGACATACCCCTGACAGCAGAAGCGGAAGTAGAAGCAGCCATGATTTTACTGCCGTTTTCAAGTTCCAGAGAACCTCTGTTCCATTGGAGGATTCCTTGTTGCATCCAGTTTGGGAGGTTTTCATAACTTAATTGTAATCTTTGAAGCATCTCCCTAGCAGTTGCTGCTTTGTTTGCAAGGATTGCTACGTTGACATTTGGATTGAATAACACATACCAAAGTAAGTATGCAGTAACAATGGTAGACTTACCACTCTGTCGTGGTAGTTTAGCGATATTGAATCTATGATCATGAAACTTAGATACCATTTCCTCTTGGAAATGATACATGTTAAATGGAACTAGACCCTCATCTAGAGAAACGATCTTGATATAATTTTTGATAAAATATATGGGATCATCTTGACACTTCAATACCTCAGCAACTTCTTCTGGTTTGAAGTCAATTGATGTGTTAACTTTTTTTAGATTTGGGTTGCCGAGATACTGATCACTCATTCAGATCCACCATAAAGATCCATTCCTACTTCAAAATACTTTTCGATTACTTCCAAACGTTCCTCTTCTTTCGCAATCAAATCAATTTGTTCTTGAATAGCACCAAGAACATCTGGGTGTTCACCAATTCCAACAGGATTCTTAAGGTAAACCTCAACGTTCATCTTTGCTTTCTTGATGTTGCCAATGGCAAGTGCCTTGAGAGCTTCCAACATTTCTCTTCTCATAGTTTGGGTTTGTCAAATAGTATGTTCTGTATATATTTAGATGCCCACGGATTATCGAACCATTGGGATAGCACCGCCTCAGTTTTCTTGTTCTTCATCTGCGATGTGCAATACCATAACTGATCGTCATATCTCCTCATAGTATTTCTCCAGTCTGTTTCTCTTTCTGCTGTTCTTACTATGTGACAGAATACCTCTAAGTATTCACTACACAATAATAAAAAGTCATCATACTCATCCTTTTCTAATCTTACAAACTTACACCATGGTGAAAATATCTCACCCCACTCTGGTAGATGCCTATTCTTTTTAAAATTATATGTTATATTACCTAAACTATAATCTACCTTATGCACTGGTGACACATCAACTATAGCAGCAGTAACTTTACCACCTGCCTCTACGATATCACATCCAAAGATAGGAATAGGAAACTCTGGATCTGGAAATAATACACAGTGTAGTATCTCAATCCCTTTATTTGTAATTGCTCTTTCTATATGTAACTTTCTTAAACCCTTAGAATTCCACATGCAATTATAGATGGATACATCACCTGTATGCACCTCATCATAATCTGAAACAAGTTCTTCTAAATGTGGTAACCTTGAAATCTTAGTTCTAATCAGCGATGCTAGACTAGAGCAAAGTTCCGAAGCTACGTCTAATTTCACGGAGTTCATCGAAGTTCTTTTGTTTTGTTCCACCGTCGTACGACCATGCATATCCTTGCACAATCATTTTTTCGTTGAGTGATACATCATCATCGCCAACGTATAACCAACCAAGCAACCTACCATACTTACCAACCCCACCTTTAAGTTCAGTTCGTATAGTGAGTTCATCATCTCCATTAATAGCATCCTCCAAATTTTTTTTCATCCAGTTTGTAGCATCTATTCCCAATGCCTTCTCTTCCAGATCTCTTGTTCTTTTCTCTGGCGTATCAACTCCTGCAATTCTAACTCTTTCTTTCTTGTATAGATCAAACCCCAAATCAATGGTGACATCAATAGTATCCCCGTCAACAACACGATTAATCTCCGTTACTCTAAAGTTATAGCAGCTTTTCCTGCTCGGTGGTTGCATCGCTGCCATCGTCCATCTCCTTGTATGCCATTCTAAGTATATAGTAGATATACNAAGANACGATTACAACGAGTATAAAGACCATCCATATGACACCCCAGACAACCATTTAATNTTCTTTGATACAATATTCTGCTGCGTGTGGATTATTAAATCCTTCTAAATCTTCGCTTGCTTGTTTGATAGCATGATAAGCATCTTCAGCATACTCACATATTTCATAATGTTGATTTTGCTTATCGTGATAACCTACAGTATAATGGGACATGATAGTTTCAACTCCATTGAGGGTGTAGCAATCTGGTGAATGCACCGAACTCATAATTCGGCTAAGGCGAGTTCGATCCTCGCCACCCTTATTTAGTTGGGAGAGTGATCTTTCATACCAGTATGGTTACCATCTCCTGGTAATTTGCCGAAAGCAACATATTCAATTGCTTGCATAGAACCTTCAAGTCTAGTCAGATCTCTTTCTAATTTTACATACTCATCATATGCAGATTGAAGTTCTTGTTTCCTTGCTGTCAACTGCATCGTACGTTTGGTAAAACGTTGAATCAGTTGTTCAGAAGATTCTGTAGTTTTCATTCCTTTCATAAATCTAAATCATTTAGTTTTTTCTCAACCCAGTGATCTGAGTTATCAATACCTGCTGCCTTTACATATCTCATGATATGATCATCAATCTGATGATAGATTGGGTGCAAGTCTAAATCCATATTAATATCATGTGCTATCTGTGCCACTTGTGCTTCAGATAAGCAGTGGTCTGGATGCAGCAAGTCACAGGTTGGAATCCTGTGTTCAATTAATTCATTGAGATTAAGTCTAATCTCGTAGTCACGATAGACTGGCATTTTCAAACTCCTCAATAAGTTTCTCGTATTCTTTGAACATTCTATCACCTGCAATAAAGCATCGCTGACGTTTCCAAAGAGCATCTAATACTAATTTATACTCGTTTTTGGTTAGGGTTCTCATTTAATTAACTCCATTGCTTTGGATAATTCATTTGCATGTTTAATTTCATCATCTTTGATTCGAGTGATGTCCTCGTCATCTGGAAAACGTGTTAGGTATTCTTCATATGTATGTGCAGCATGCCACTCTACTTTTTCATTTAGGTCGTAAGCAGATACAGGAAATAACCCATAATAAACCACCATGATCCAATAGTAGATAAGGACGAGGTGTTTGGCGAAAGCACGATCAATCCAATAAGCGTTACCACCCCGACTTTCCATATATTCAAGATGTTCTGTTTCGTTAAGTGTTTGACCAAAATGCTCCTCCATTAGATAAATGTGTTCTGGTCCTCGTAACCCCATTGATTCTCTGAAATGTAAGACACTCAAAAAAGCAAAATAGGGTGCTCGAGCTATCTCCTCAAGCACCCAAAATCTTTGGAAGTCTCTATCTTTATACAAAAAATCAATAATGGCAACGGTTGTGTTTAATATAATTGTGTTTAGGTCTGTCATTTATTAGATGCGTTTTCTCTTTCTCCTAACCGCTAAAATGGATACAATCGCACCAATAGCAAATGCTGTTGATCCAAGAGAAATAAGAAGTGTCGGGTTATACAATACATCTGGTTGGGGTTCCCATGTGCCAGGTAAAGTATAAACAGACGGGTGTGATGCAAAAAACATCGTTCTCCTTTTAAAGTCTACACTATATTATAGTTGATAGATTTTAAAGTTGCATGCTTGTTACGTTTTCTTAACAGAGAAATCCATGGCAAATCTTTTGTGATCACAGATTATATCCTCTGCTGCATGAGGAGTCCTTGGATCGAAAATACAAAAGTCGGTAGGGTTCAATTTATGTATGACACCACCATGCATAAATCCACCACCCATCGTGTTCGGATCCCAGTCACTATTCAAGATACCCATAATTTTAATGGTATCATTTCTGTTAGCGTCATCTACATGTACGTTATCTTTTCTATGCTTATCTTTTATTGCCACACCCGCATAAAATATCTCAGGTATGAATAGTTCTCTATTACTTGCTTCCCATACTTGCAACAAAACAGAAGATGCAAGACCTGCTAGGAAAGCATCTTTGATCTTACCATCTTCTACAATGTCTAATTTTGCATGCTTCTTATCGAACGCTGCTCCCATAGGGAACTTCCAATGCCACGCTTCTCTTCTTGCTGCTGTTTCAAATATAAAATCTAATACAGATTGATGACATACATTACGAACTATCTTTACCATACCCCTCCGTCAAACCATCAATCATTCCACGACGATATTCCCATGTTTGACCACTAGTGGATCCTTTACATGGATTAATACAAGTCTCATCTCCATGATTATTACATACTAGTCCTGCAAGATCATGAGGGCAACCCTCTTTTCCTGTAGACCAATATAACTGTTCCCCGATCCATGTAGCACTACACTTCGGACAGATTTTCATTTTAATTGTACAGACTACAGTCTATTATATATCAACAATTCCAAGCACGCAAGCTTTTGTTAATTCTTGAATCAGGATCTGATGCAGTTTTCTTAGATGTTAGTTTCTTTTTCATTCCTTTCATTCTAGCGCAGAAGGATGCCCTGCGGGGGTTTCCAACTTTTTTGCTAGGTGCTTTAAGGTCAGATCCAGGATTTTCGCGTTCGTAACTTTTTCTGCCTTTTTCGTTAAGTCCGCCTGATTGGTTTTTTCCTGCTTTCCTAGTCCATGCTGCTGCTTTTTCTCTGACATACTCCAAGTCTTCCTTTTTTACACAGCGGTTGTACGTTTTGCCGAATAGTTTTTGGGTTCCTTTTTTCTCATAACCTGGCCAACATTTCTTTGCTTCGTTGGTTGTTTCTTCATGAGTAAACTTCATACCCTTAGTCGCTTTATCCTTAAGTGCTTGACGCTTCTTAGGATCCATGTTCTTTTCATAGTCTGCTAACTTTTTAGCATAACTAGGGTTATCCATTTTCTTGATAAGTTTTCTGTCTGCTTTGTCAGGTCCTGTGTATTCCTTTGCTTCATTTTTAGGACGACAATCATTTACCAACTTACCACCCTTCATTTTCATACCAACTTTTTTATGAGTCTTCCAACATTCTGATTGAAAATTTTGGAATCCTTTTACCTTCATATCAAATTCTTCTTTCTTACTTTTGTTCCCCCAATTTTTTGCACCAACTTTTCGGCATTTGACAAGTGCACCGCTTGCATAAGCACTTGGCCAAACTGAATAGCGAGATTTTACCTTATGGTAACATGCGTCTTTTTCGCCTTCGTGTATTTGTGTAGATTCTGTTTTCACGTTGATTGCTTTTCCTTTTCTGTTTGGATTAGGATCTTGCTTGTTTTTGCGACGAAAGGCAGCATCTTCCTCTTTTTTATTTAGGTTTCTTTTCATCTTACTGGAACCGCACTTGGGTTTGGTTGTTTGTCCAGGTTGTTTGGCACAGGGTTTACCTGCGTATTTACCACCGAGCTGAACCCAACCAGGCTTCCCATCAGAAGACTTACTCTTAGAAAACCAGTCGTGCAAAGAACTATCACCACTTTTGTTCTTTTCGATAATTTCATTAGTTGCCATAGTGCATCGCGGGTTTGTTAGTTTTACCTAGTTTACCTTTTCTGACTTTAGTACCAGAAGTTTCTCCGAAACCACCAGGATTTTTACCTGGTTTTGCTTTACCTAAGTTCATAGACTTAGATGGTTTTTTAGACTCAGTATCATGTAGTCTAGCAGGTTTACCTGCCTTCTTAGTGATAACTGATTCTTGACCATGCTTTCGTCCTAGACGACGCATGACCTTACCAAAACGTCTCTTAGACATTCCTTTGCCAGGACTTGTTTGGTATGAAACCTCACGTCCTGTTCCCTCACCTGAGGAATATTTATACTCCCCTACACCTTTTTTGTAACCGATACCCTTTTTCTTTAAATCCTTTTCAAGAGACTTTCTACTTTCCCTATTCTTCTTTTCGTCAGTTCCACGATCAGCAGAAATGTTTCCAGTAGTCTTTGACTTTGCTTTCGATAGCATCCTTGTAGTAGGATTACCTTCGACTAGTTTAATGAAATCTTGATAGTACATAACTTTCAATTGTTCTTTTTGTGCTAACTTATTAGCAGTAGCGTACATAACTTCTTTATCTCGATCTCCATAGAGTTTCTTAAAGCGATGACGATTCTTCTTCATCCCTTTAACTATTCTCTCTGCCTCTTGATTTACAGCGGGCATCTTAACCACCAACCACTTGAATTTCTTCTATGATTACTGCACTTGTAGCAGCAACGATTTTAATGCATCTTTTAACAACTGCTTGAGGACCTGAGAAGGCAAAAGTGTAATCTGCTGATGCACCTGATGAATCAATATCAGTAGCGATTGTGTTTCCTGTGACAGCAGTAATCTTTTTACCTGCAGTTCCTGCAGAAAGGAAGTTACTATCAATAGCAGGAGATGTGCTATCATCTTCAACTGCGATAAAATCACCAGATGAGAATGGATGTGCATCACCTGTAGAATGAATATGCTGACCTAGGATATAGTCACCAGTAGAATCAGATACTGCTTTTACAATTCTTGCTTGACCAGGTTTACCACCTTTGAGAAGAATGAATTCATTCTGAACAAGTGTGATTGCAGGACCACCATTAAGTGATACAGTTGCTGCACCTGCAGTAGATCCAACTCTGTAATATCCTGTTTGAATTACTTGATATTCAGTTGCACCTGCTGCAACTGTATTAGTGCTAAGAACATTTAATACTGACATGTCGTGTGTTGTTATTTCTCGTCCTTTTTATTTATCTCTTTTTGCTGCTTTAACATTTTCTGTAACTCTGCAGTGCTACCAACAAACATAGTATTGTTTACTGTAGAAGGTGCATTCTTTTTATCCTCAGCATCTAACTCTTTCATCTTCTTCTGAAGATCAATTAGTTTATCAGCAGTATCTGCTACGTTCTTAATCGTTGTTGCAGCAACTTCATACGCACGAGGATGATCTGATGCTTGTGCTACTTCCAATATACCATCCACTGCTTCTTGTCCTTTCATCACTAAACTATGTAAAGCAGCACGAGATAACTCGTAGTCTTGCTTCACATCTTCAGTCTCTGTTTTTTTCAGAGTAGGTTTTACTTTTTCAACATGCTTTTGAAGTTCTGTAGGTTCAGTTCCAAAAGCATCGTTGAGACCATCGAAAGGATTTGACATGATTAAATTGCCTCGTCAGCACCACTAGTAGGATTACGTTTCTTGTTATCTGTAAAGACTGCAGTAGTCTCTCCGAATCCGAAATCATCATCAGCATCTGCTGTGAGAGGATTAGGAACAACAGTATACCTTACTTCTCTTGGTGCAGATGTAGTATTGGTATCTGTATAGTAATCTGTAATTGCCTTTTTGATAACTTTTGGTTCTGATACAGGACCGTATAGATAAGTTTTTGCAGTAAATTGTAAGGTATAAATGATCGCTCTTCTTGTAGTAAAGTTACCCTCATAGTCATCTTCATATTCGACGTCATTGAGGACTACGGGAATGTCTCTAATCTCAGTCATCTCAGGCAATAGTTTTACTGCCATATTGAAATGAGGTTGGAATATTGGTAGAATCTGTTCTAAAATTTGTAAACCATCTTCTTGATTTTTAGAGATGATTGCTAGTTCAAAACCAAGATTATAAGGAACAGGCATAAACACGTTCTTATTTGTAGTAGAACTGCTTGCCATCTTGATCTTTTGTGTGGGTGCAAGTTTTCTTGCACTATCATATGATACCCCGTTAATTTCAAAAGAGATTCTGGGTAGAGTAAGTTGAACTCTTTTGTTGGTTGGATCAGGAACTTGATCTAACCTTGCTAAGAATTTTTGTTTAGGACCGTACGCTAAAGGTACTTTCATAACTTCATCATTACGACGTAATTCAATATTATTGAATAACGTTCCAAAAGCAACGATAGTCTTCCTAAAAATTTCGTGATATGAATAAGTGCCTAACATTAGATTGTAGTGTCAGTAACGGAACCAATTGAACCGAATGGATTAGTTTCGGTAAAGTCAATAATATCGTTATCCAAAGTTTCAAAATCGTTGTTTTGATCAATAGAGTTAGCGGTATTAACATTATTTAGTGTGTTGTATGATGCAGTTGTCCAAGCAGCACCTGAGGTCTGTCCTGTAACCGTTTCAGGTATCGTAAAGACACCTGAACGATTAAAGACCTGTAACTGTCTAGTTGTAGAATCCCATGCTTTAACTTCAGCAGTCACGTTAGATGTACCTCCTGCAACAATTTCACCAACTGTGAAATCGCTAGACCCTCCAGTAGCAAAGTTAACTGTAATAGCATTAGCAAAGGCAGCTTCGATTGCATCGATCTCTGCGATTCCTGTGTCAAGATCTTCGTCACTGTATTCAAAGAGTTCACACTGACATTCCCAAACATATCCTTTTCCTAATTGATAAAATGGTTTTTCTGCTTCTACGAATTGTATTTCAAATAAATGCTTTGTTGTTGGAAACCAGATTAAGTCCCCTTCGTTTGGTCTCCCTTCGACGTTAAGCGTGACACTATCGTCCACATGCTCTTTAAATTTCTCACGGGAGAATATAAAAGTTGTCTTGTCTTCGATACGGACTCCAAATTTGCTAAGTAACTCACCTTGTCCTTCCCAT
>FUFK010038539.1_pt1 | contig 13235 bp, 10 predicted proteins | sample 1021851 | NCBI WGS metagenome assembly FUFK01 (sample SAMEA51879418, study PRJEB19060) | metagenome | reverse complement strand
ATATCTGCCAATCCAGGGTGAGCGATCCATGTGCCATCATGTCCATTCTCTGTTTCGAGAGTTTTATCACTAAGAACTTTTTCAGTAACAATGGCATTTTCTTCTGGATCTTTTGAAGGAATAAAAGCGGCCATACCTCCCATAGCAAAAGCGCCTCTTCTATGGCACGTCTTAATCAAAAGGCGAGAGTAAGCATTAAGAAAAGGTTGAGCCATGCCGACTTGATATCTATCCGGAAGCAGCCTGTCGCTATGGTTTTGAAAAGTTTTTATATAACTAAAAATGTAATCCCATCTTCCACAATTTAATCCGACAATGTGGTCTTTAAGTTCAAAAAGAATTTCGTCCATCTCAAAGACTGCAGGTAAAGTTTCAATTAAACAGGTAACCCTCACTGTCCCTCTGGGTAAATTTAACTGATCCTCTGCATAATCAATGACCTCATTCCAAAGCCGTGCCTCAAGATGTGCTTGTAGTTTTGGAATATAAAAATATGGTCCTGAACCTCTATTGACTAGTTCTTTCGCGTTATGAAAAAGATAATAACCAAAATCACACAAACAACCGTGAGGGTTCACACCATTAATCTCAATACCTTTCTCTTTTAAATGCAATCCTCTAACCCTACACATCAACGTAGCTGTTTCGTCATTGAGAGCATATTTCTTTCCATTTGAAGGATTTTCAAACGTAATAGTTCTTCTTATCGCGTCGTATAGATTTTTTTGGCCGTTAGCAACGTTATCCCAGGTTGGACTCAATGAATCCTCAAAATCTGCCATGAAGACTTTTACATCAGCATTTAGGGCATTTATTATCATCTTTCTATCAACAGGTCCGGTAATTTCAACTCTTCTATCNAGCANGTCGGCTGGAATATCTCTTACTTTCCACTCACTCGTTCTAACTTCTTTTGTTTCATCTAGGAAATCCGGCAAGTCACCGGCATTGAATTTTGCCTGTTTCTTCAAACGTTCCTCAAGCAAATCCTCAATCCTAGAACTAAATTTGCTGTGCAAATCTTGAACAAATTTGTTTGCTTCATCTGTGAAAATAATTTCGGTATTTTCGGGGTTTTTATTTTTAAATTTCATCATCTTTCTCTGCTAATTCACTGGCAATACCTAGGTATTCCCTAGGGGTTAGTCTTTTTAGTATCTCCTTATAATCTTCATTTTCTATGAGGTCTTCAACTGCTTTTAAATAGATATCTTTATCCATTTTCATTCCTCTTGATAATTTTTTTACTTGATCGTAACCGTCTTTTTTTCCTTCAAGTCTCAAAAAACTTTGTAGAGCTTCCGCCAGTAATTCATACCTTTCATCAAGATCTTTTGAAATTTCCAAGGTATTGGCTTCAAGTTTTGATAAGCCCGTAAGGGTTGAAGAAACTGCAATCTCTAAATATCCATATCCAGTTCCGATATTTCTCAATACAGTAGAATCAGATAAATCTCTTTGTAATCTTGAGACTGTCAACTTGTGTGTTAAGTGATTTAAAATTGCATTCGAAAGGCCAAGATTTCCCTCAGCATTTTCAAAATCAATCGGGTTGATCTTGTGAGGCATAGTTGATGAACCGACCTCATTATTTTTCATTTTGAGTGAGAAATAATCAAAAGCAATATAGCTCCAAATATCCTGAGTTAAATCAAGCATAATATTGTTTATTCTTTGGATGTTTTGAAATAGATCAGCCATATAGTCGTGCGGTTCTATTTGTGTAGCTACCTTCGTGAGTTCAACACCCAAATTGTTCAAAAAATCTTTGGAATGATTTACCCAATCTTCCTCAGGGTAAGCTAGCAGGTGAGGGTTGTAATTAGCAGTAGCGCCACCCCATTTTGCAAAAAACTTCTTTTCACTTAAAGAACTTTTTTCTTTCTTTAATCTAGTTGCAAAAACATTTAATTCTTTACCTAAAGTAGTGGGGGAGGCAGGCTGACCATGGGTTCTTGCCAACATTGCAACTTCTTTGTTTTTTTCAACCAAATCCTCAAGAGCTGAAATGATTTGTTCGATCCACTCTATAAGCACAATATGAGCATTTTTAAGTATTAATGCGTAACTCAAGCTATTTACGTCCTCAGATGTTAAAAAAATATGAACTAAACTTTGGATTTCCTCAGATTCTTCAAATTGTTCTGCAACAGCAAGTTCAACCGCCTTTACGTCGTGATTTGTTACATTTTCAATTTCTTTTACTCTCTCAATTAAGGTGTCTGAAACATTTTTGTCTAATGCATTGATTTTTTTCTTTGTCTGTTCTGATAGTAGTTCAGGCTTAAAATGAGTTAAAAAATAGTTGAGCCATTGAATTTCAACTCTAATCCTCTCCTTTATAAGAGCATGCTCAGAAAATATTTCGCGAGTTTGTTTGGTTTTATTTTGATATCTTCCGTCTAATGGAGACAAATTTTTAAGACTGTCATTCATAGACTTCGTAATTATACCCTCGATTTTCTGCCCAGTTAAAATAATTTTCTGAAATTCTCTCTTTAATTACTGCACCACCTAAACATACTTCGCCCTGATATATAACTGCTGACTGTCCAGGAGTAACAGCCGAAATGGGTTCAGAAAAGTTAATTTTATAACCTTGTTTAGTTTGAATTATTTTTGCTGAGACAGGCTCAGATTGATATCTAATTTGAACTTCACAGTCTGATTCGCTAATTAATTTTTCATTTATCCAGTGCATTTCGTCTAGATAACAACCTTCACTAAATAAAAGATCATTATCTGCTCCTTGTACTACAACAAGTTGATTTGAATTTTGATCTTTGTGAGCAACATACCAAGATGCCTGTTCTCTCCCTTTTACGCCTCCAATACCAATCCCTTGTCTTTGCCCAAGAGTGAAATACATCAACCCTTCATGACTACCTAATTTTGTTCCGTTCTCATCAACTATTTCACCAGGGTTCTTGCCGAGAAAATTTGAGATGAAATCGTTGTAATTATTCTTACCAATAAAACATATTCCAACGGAATCTTTTTTATTGGCATTAATTAAATTGTTATCTCTAGCAATAGATCGAACCTGTTCTTTTGAAAGCTCACCAAGNGGAAATAAAGCCCTATTGAGATCAATCCCACTTACTTGATGCAAAAAATAAGACTGGTCTTTAGATTTATCTAAACCCCTCATTAATTGAATATTATCGCCAGCGCACTCAATCCTTGCGTAGTGGCCAGTAGCAATATAGTCAGCCCCAGTATCTAAGCAATAATCTAAAAAAGCGCCAAATTTAATTTCTTTATTGCAGAGAATGTCTGGGTTTGGTGTTAAACCAGCATTGTGATCTGACAAGAATTTTGCAAATACTTTATCCCAATAATCCGCTGAGAAATTTGCTTGATGCAGAGGTATACCTATTTGATCACAGACCTTTTCAGCATCCATAAAATCCTCTTCAGATGTACATTCTATGTTTGGTGCGTTGTTGGTCCAATTCTTCATAAAAATGCCTTGAACGTCGTATCCAGCTGATTTAAGAAGCAACGCAGTAACAGAAGAATCTACTCCTCCAGAAATGCCAACTATTACCTTTTTTTGTTTTCCCATACTTTATTGCTGATAGAGTCTTAATATTTAATGTAAATGTAAGTATAATCAAGCCAAATTTTAGCTATGTCATCATCAAAAATTAAAGTTCCTTCCAAAGGCGAAAAGATTTCTTACAAAAATAATCAATTAGTTGTACCGGATAATCCAATTATTCCATTCATCGAAGGAGACGGTATTGGCGTAGATATTACGCCAGTGATGATTGACGTTGTAAATGCTGCAGTGAAATCCGCCTACAAGGGAAAAAGAGAAATAAGTTGGATGGAAATTTATTGTGGTGAAAAAGCAGTCAAAGTCTATGGGGATGACGAGTGGATGCCTCAAGAGACTCTTGATGCTTGCAAAGAATACAACGTTTCAATTAAAGGACCGCTTACAACTCCGGTTGGAGGAGGAATAAGATCTCTTAATGTAGCAATCAGACAAAAGTTAGATTTATATGTTTGTCTTAGACCTGTAAAGTATTTTGCAGGTACTCCTAGCCCTGTAAAACGACCAGATCTAGTAGATATGGTCATATTTAGAGAGAACTCTGAGGATATTTATGCTGGAGTAGAATTCGAAGCAAATACAGAAGAAGCAAATAAACTGATCGATATTTTGGGTAAGGATTTTGGAGTTGAGAAAATTCGGTTCACAGAAAACTGTGGAATTGGAATTAAACCTATATCATCTGAAGGCAGCAAAAGATTAATAAGAAAATCTTTTGAGTATGCAATTCAAAATGATCGAGACTCAGTTTCTTTGATTCATAAGGGAAATATTCAGAAATTTACTGAAGGTGCTTTTAGAGACTGGGGGTATGAATTAGCTAGGGATGAATTTGGTGGGAAACCACTAGATGGTGGACCTTGGCATATTTTCAAAAACCCAAACAACGGTAAAGATATTATTGTCAAAGACGTTATTTGTGACGCATTTCTTCAACAAATTTTGCATAGACCAGCTGAATACGATGTTTTAGCTTCTCCAAACTTAAATGGCGATTACATCTCTGATGCTTTAGCAGCTCAAGTTGGAGGGATAGGAATTGCACCCGGAGCTAATTTAGGAGATACCACGGCTGTCTTCGANGCCACACATGGAACTGCACCCAAATACGCAGGCCAAGATAAAGTTAATCCAGGATCGCTTATTTTATCCGCTGAAATGATGCTTAGACATATGGGTTGGGTTGAAGCAGCTGATTTAATCATTAATGCTATGGAAAAAACAATTCAGAAGAAAAAAGTTACATATGATTTTGCACGTTTAATTGATGACGCAAAAGAGGTAAGCTGCTCTGAGTTTGGTAGACTATTAATCAAGAAATTTGATTAAGATAAATGGCACAAGATGATTTTTCTACTGGAACAGTAGAGTTAGAAGAAGCAGAAGTTAAAATAGACAGACCTCCCTTATTTACAGTGGTAATCTTCAATGATGATTTCACACCTATGGAGTTTGTTGTGTATGTTATTCAAAAATTTTTTGGATACGATCATGCAAAATCTACAGAAATCATGCTCGAAATACACAGTAAGGGCAGAGGGTTTTGTGGTGCATTTTCTCAAGAAATAGCCGAAACAAAATCACAACAAATCAATCAATTTTCTAAAGAAAATGAACATCCTTTGAAATCAGATATTGAAGAATTAGGAAAAGATTAGATATAGTAATTATATGCTTTCAAAAGACTTAGAAAATACACTTAATTCATTGTTCAAAGAATGCTCTGATAATAACGACGAATTCGTTACTATAGAACACCTCCTTCTTGTTTTAACCAAAGAAGATTCTTCAAGGAGAGTTTTTGATCATCTGTCTATCGATATTGAAAGCCTGCAAAAAGAAATCAAAGAATATATTAAAAAAAATGTGCCAAAATCTGTTGAGAAGAAAGAAATTCAACCTACTTTAGCTTTTCAAAGAGTCTTACAAAGAGCAATTTTTCATGTCCAATCAAGTGGCAAAACTGAAGTAAATGGTGAGAACCTACTAGCAGCATTGTTTTCTGAAAAAGAGAGTTATGCAGTTTATATGCTGAGCAGAAGAAACATATCAAGACTTGATGTAGTGGAATACATATCTCATGGTAAAAATACTGCTGTTGAGACCGAAGAGAGCGTTGAAGAATCTCCAAAAGAAAAAGAATCTCATCCTGAGTTTTTAACAAATCTGAATAACCTTGCCAAAGATGGAGAGATTGATCCATTGATTGGAAGGACCGACACTTTAGCAAGATTGTTTCAAGTTTTGGGTAGAAGACGAAAGAACAATCCAATTTTGGTTGGTGAATCTGGAGTGGGCAAAACTGCAATAGCAGAAGGTCTTGCAAAAGCGATAGCGGATGGCAAAGCACCAGAAATTTTCAATGAATACCAGGTTATGTCTCTCGATGTAGGAAGCTTAGTTGCTGGAACAAAGTACAGAGGAGATTTTGAAAAGAAAATGAAGTCTATGATGGATTATTTAAAAAAATCAGAAAAAATAATTCTATTCGTTGACGAGATACATACAATTATCGGTGCCGGTTCTGCTTCAGGAGGCGCCTTAGATGCATCAAACCTTTTGAAACCTGCATTAGCAAGAGGAGACATTAAATGTATTGGGGCCACCACTTACAAAGAGTATCGACAAATCTTTGAAAGGAATAACTCATTATCAAGAAGATTTCAAAAAGTGCAGATTGAAGAACCATCAATTGATCAAGCCGTTGAAATCCTTGAAGGCTTAAAAAATAAGTTTGAGGACTATCATGGCATAACTTACTCAAAAGAAGCGCTCAAATCAGCTGTAGAGCTCTCAAATAAGTATTTACAAGACTCAAAACTTCCTGATAAGGCAATTGATTTAATAGATGAAGCTGGCTCTCAGAAAAAACTGTCAAAAACTAAAGGAAAAACTATCAGAAAATCAGATATTGAAGCCCTCATATCCAAGATTACAAAAATACCTACAATGCAACTAAATGCCTCTAGCAAAGAGAACTTAAACAGCCTCGAAGGCAACTTAAAATCTGTAATATTTGGTCAAGATCATGCAATAAATGACGTAGTTTCAGCCGTAAAAACCTCAAAAGCAGGCATTGGTAACGATGAAAAGCCGATCTGCTCTTTCTTATTCACAGGACCTACAGGTGTTGGTAAAACAGAACTTACCAAACAATTAGCTTTTTTCCTTGGCATTGAGTTTATTAGACTTGATATGTCGGAATTCATGGAAAAACACAGTATTTCAAAGCTAATAGGATCGCCTCCAGGTTATGTGGGTTATGAGCAAGGTGGTTATTTGACAGAGGAAGTAAACAAAAAACCGCACTCTGTTTTGTTGCTTGATGAAATTGAAAAGGCTCACCCTGATATCTTTAATATATTGCTTCAAATCCTTGACTATGGAAATTTGGCAGATAGCAATGGTCGAAGTATAAACTTTAAAAATACCATCATTGTCATGACCTCAAATACAGGTGCTGTTGAGGCAGATGGTGAGTCAGTAGGCTTTATAGAGCAGGGGACCGAAGATAAGTTTGAAAAGGCAGTTTCAAAAGCATTTACACCTGAGTTTAGAAACAGACTTGATGGGATTATAAATTTCAACAACCTCTCAAATCAAAACTTAGAATCAGTAGTTGAAAAATTGATTATTGATGTTGAAGCAAAATTGAATGAAAAGGGGATAGATATTGATTTTGACAGTGATGTTGTGAAGTTAATTTTAGAGCAGGGTTATGATCCAAAATTAGGTGCAAGACCCCTATCAAGAGCAGTGGATAAGCTTGTGAAAAAGCCTATCTCAACAATGTTGATTGAGGATAAAATCAAAAGAGGAAGTTCAGTTAAACTCTCAGTAAAGGACAAAAAAATAGTAGTCAAAGCCTCAAATTCAAAAGAGAAAATTACTTAGATCTAAAAGTAATGCGACCTTTGGAAAGGTCATAAGGGGACATCTCAACGGTAACAGAATCTCCATTAAGAATACGTATGTAATTCTTTCTCATACGGCCAGAAATATGTGCAGTGATGACATGATCATTTTCTAATTTCACCCTAAAAACGGTGTTTGGAAGAACTTCTATTACAGTTCCTTGCATTTCAATCGTATCTTTTCCTGCCATTGNGGCTATTTTACTGACTTATTGAGAAAAGTCACATTTATTTTTAGCTAAGTTAGAATGGTATTAGTAAAATGCAAAATATAGAATTAGAAGATCTCAAAAGTCTTACAAATAGCGATTTAAGTGAGGTTTATGATCTTAACCAAAGTCTTACACCAAAATTAGGATCCTTACTAAATACCCAACATTTAGAAAGACTCATCGAAATGAGNGATTGTTCNAAAGCCCTTAANNTCAANGGGAAAATTGCTGCTTTCATGATATGTTTTAGGGAAAATACTNCATATGAATCAAGAAACTATCATTACTTCAATGAAAAACATGACCAATTTCTCTACGTAGACAGAATAGGTGTGCTAAAAGGTCTTGAAAATAACGGTTTAGGTACGATTTTATATAAATACATAATTGAAAATTTCGGCAAAAACTTAAAATTATGCGCGGAAATCAATATAAAACCAATGAATAAAGCATCTATTTTATTTCATGAGAAGCATGATTTTAAAAGGGTTTCAGAGAAATTATTAAATGAAAATTATAAAGTTGTTTATATGGAGAGAAATGCAAGTTGAAGCAAAAAGAAATATCAATAAAAGCAAGGATGAAGTTTTAACGGAAATACGCAAAAGCGGTAATTTAGAAAATTATCATCCATTTTGTTCTGAAAATAAAACAGATAAATGGCCAGGAATTGGATCTATAGACTATGTGAAGTACCTAAATGGTCTTAAATATCGCAGAGAGTTTATAAAATGGGATGATACAGGCTATGTACTGAATATCGGTGTAAAGAAAAAATTAGCACAAGTAGAATGGCTAGTTGAAGGAAACGATAATAGTTCATCACTAAAAATTAGAGTTTCTCCTGTACTGCCTTATAAAAATCCAATAATTAAGTTCTTTTTATGGCATTTCTACGTCAAATACATGTTAAAAACATACCTAGAGAATGTTGTAGGAGGTTTTTCCGAATATATTGATACTAAGACCAGGGTAGAAAAGAATAAATTCGGAAAACATGCATGGTATTCATAATATCTCATATATTATGTTAAATAAATTAAATCTTCTTAATTACTAAATCTCTATAGTCCCGCATAAGTAAAGACTTTAAGGTTACACAATTAGGCTTTTATTTTACCTTATTAATTTAACATAATATATATTATGCGTAGTTATATATNTAGTAAAATATGTTGNAGATTNNGGTGCAAAAAAATTTTAAATGCCCTATTCTTAAATTTGTAATTTTTTATTTTTATGGAAATTTATTTTTTGAGTATGACAATTTTGACTTTAATGTCNTTCTACCTTGCTCAATCATTAAGGTCTGCAATTAATAACGGACAAACTGTTAGGAATATAGCAAAGTTGTTCTGTTCTATATTCTGTATTTTTGTTGCATCACTATTTTTGTATGCTCACCTTTCATTAAATTTTCTATCTTCAACAATTATCTATACATTTCATATATTTATAGTTATTTTTCAAATGGCTATGATTTGGTTCCCAAAACCGGACTAATTTGCCCTATTTTCGCCCTCTATAAGAGTATTTATGTTATGTATGACGAACTTATGCCTTAAAAATATAAAATTTGCGTTATATGCGAAATTTGAGCTCTATTTGGCCTTTTTTGTATTAATATCTAATTTATCGATTTTTATTAAGGATTTTTCTATGTGCAAACGTTTTTTATTTTTTTCTGCCCTACTTTTAACAAGTTTTATTTTTTCTGAACCACTTATGAAGCCTACCTCACTCTCTAAGGATTTATATGATGTCAAAATTCTTAATGGAGATTACAACGACAATATCTCTCATCCTGATGAATTTTTAGATTTTGAATACGGCACAAGAGTTGCAAGTCCTGCACAGATAGAAAAAGCTGTTCTTAANTANGCAANACAATCANACCGTNTAAAAGTNGTNGANTANGGTAAAACTCATGANGGAAGNTCTTTATATGCAGTTTTNATCTCATCTCCTTCNAACATANATAACCTTGATAAATTTAAANAATCTTTAGCTGANTTGTCAGATGCAAGAAAAACTAACGANAATAAGGCAAGATCTATNATTAANTCATTACCTGCAGTAGCATGGATGGCGTATTCAATTCATGGAAATGAAACATCAGGAGCTGATGCAGCATTAGGGATAATTTATCATCTTTTAGCAAGCCAAGATCAAGANGTAGTTAANATGCTCGAAGATATGGTTGTAATTGTCGACCCAATGATGAATCCTGATGGTCGAGATAGATTTGTAAAATCGTTAGAACAATATAGAGGCACAGCCCCTAATTATGATGATCAAGCGCTATTACATACTGGTGATTGGCCATATGCTAGAACAAATCACTACTATTTTGATCTAAACAGAGACTGGTTCTATCTCACCCAGCCAGAAACACAAGGCAGAGTACCTTTAATCAATGAATGGAGACCTCAAATACTAGTTGATGGNCANGAAATGGGTGCTCANGATACTTTTATGACNGGCCCTCCAAGAGAACCAATTAACGCAAATATTGATAGAGATTTGATTAAATGGGGAAATATTTTTGCCGATGACCAAGCAAGAGCATTTGATGACAACAATTGGCGTTTTTANACTGGNGAATGGCATGANGANCTNTACCCAGGCTANTCTTTCTACATTCANTTTAGAGGNAGCTTAGGNATANTATATGAACAATCAAGAATGTCAGAAGATGGTGTAAGAAGACCTGAAGGCACTATTCAATCATATAAAGAATCAGTTCATCATCANTNTGTAAGCACAATTGCTAACCTCAAAACTCTTCAAAAACACTCTAAGGCAATGTATCAAGATTTTTGGGAAGGCAGAAAATACAANGTNTCAAAAAATAGTGAATACGCNAATCAATCATTTGTGATANTNCCAACAAANAATAATGGAAGGTTAAATACTTTAGCNNAAAAACTNAAAGCNCAGGATATTGAAGTNTATATTAGTACCTCCCCTATTCAAACTAAGTCTGCCCTTAAACAGACCGGAGATNCGATAGAAAANTTCACAATNCCCTCAGGAAGTATGATNATNCCAAACCTTCAACCGGAAGCACCATTAATAGCTGCAATTCTTGAGTTTGATGCTGAGATTATTGAATCAGTACTTGAAGAAGAAAGAAGACAAACTTTAAAAAATAGTTCATCCATAATGTACGATACAACGGCATTTAATTTGACCATGATGTACGGACTTGATGCTGTAACNGTGCNAGAAAATATTCAAAANAATNTAAAGAAATGGNANCCTNTAAAAGCAGAAATAAATGTGGATAAAGATGCNCTCATGTGGGCAGTTAACGGTCATGATGACCGCTCAGTTGCTTTTGCTGCAAGGCTTATGGAACTTGGTGTTGAAGTTAGAATTATCGATAAAGATGCGCTTTTATCTGAGCAACCTTTACCACGTGGAAGTGTCGTAGTGATTGGTATGGATAATCCTGATTATCAAGATCTAAGCTCTGTTATTAGTTCAGTTGCATCAGGATTAGACTTATCTGTTGTATCAATATCTTCAGGCTTCGGAGCAGAAGAATTACCTGACTGGGGTGGCAGACACTTCAGNNTATTAGAGCGNCCACANATAGCGCTTATGGNCCATCAAGATTTTAGNTCCTATGATGTTGGTGTAAGNTGGTGGTCACTTGANCATCATCTTGGNATAAGACATAGCATGGTCAATGGCTCTTCATTGAATTATGGTGACTTAAGAAGGTATAACACAATTATTATGCCAAGCGGTTATCAAAACCTCTCAAATTCNGAAATNAATAGTTTAAAAGAATGGNTNAGACAAGGAGGNACACTGATCGCNCACAATGCCAGCTCTAGGAGCTTAAGCTANGAAAATGGGTATTGGTTCTGTANGNCAAGTATCANGCACTTTTGATAAAAGTGAGGAATACAATATGGATTTNCAAAGAGAATTTGGAGCTTTAAATATTGAGATTGATATGGCAGAGACCAATAAAAACAGAGTAGATCATGATGTTGAATATCCTTGGGAAGGAAGCTCAAATAAATACAATAAAGCTCAACTTGAAAAAAGAGATGAGTGGCAATCACTCTTNATGCCATCAGGTGCTTTTGTNGCTGGAAGAATAGATGATGAACATTGGCTAACCTTTGGAACTACAGATACCCTTCCCGTCTTATATTCTAATCTCCCTGTGCTCATGACTGGAGGCAATTCAGAAGCAGCAGTTCGTATAGGTGAAATAGTACAGAGTGATGAAGAAACCTATAGAACAATTAACTGGTCAGATATGCCACCAAATAAGGATTTAAATGTGAGGATGAGTGGTCTTGTTTGGCCAGAAGCTTCACAAAGAATAGCGAATTCAGCGTATTTGACAAGAGAACGAATAGGCCGAGGACAAGTTATTTTATTTGCAGGGGAACCAAACTTTAGAGGCGCAGCTTTAGGTACTAACAGATTATGGCTTAATGCGGTTGTTTATGGTTCAGGGCTGGGAACCTCAGCCAGAATAGAACCATAATTCAGGCAAAACTTTAAGTTTCAAGGAATTTTATAATTTCTTTTGCAGCATCTCTGCCATGAGCAATCGCATGAACAGCCAAACTTGAACCTATTATCATGTCACCACCAGCAAAAAATTTAGGATTTGACGTTTGATATTTGTAATTTTCATTATCCAGTGAGATAAGACCTCTGTCTGAAACTTTTATGTTATTTTCAGCAATAAAACTTTGTGGGTCCGCCTCATATCCGAAGGCAATTACGAGTTTATCAACATCAAGAATTTTCTCAGAATTTTTTATTAAAACTGGTTTTTTTCTTCCAGAGCCATCAGCTTTACCTAATTTAGTCTTGCCTATTTTGAGTTGTCTTACTGTTCCATTTCCAATGATTTCAAGTGGTTGAGAATTGAATAAAAACTCTACTCCCTCTTCCATAGCATGCTTAATTTCTTTTACTGATCCAGGCATATTTTCTTTATCCCTTCTGTACACACAATATACGCTTTTAGCTTGCTGTCTAATTGCGGTTCTCACACAATCCATAGCAGTATCTCCACCACCCAAAACCACAACTTTTTTATCTCTAAAATCAATATTTTCAGCATCTTCTTCAGACATTAAATATTCGGTATTTTTAATTAAATAAGGAAGTGCTTCTACTACACCATCTTTACTTAGACCATTTATATTGCCTTTTATTGATTCATATGTACCGAGCCCTAAAAATATTGCATCACTATTTTTTTCAATTTCATTCATTCTTTTTTCATCCACTTCAAAATTAAGCACAAACTCAACCCCCAATTCTTCAAGAATTTCTCGACGTTTAATGACTATGTTTTTTTCCAATTTAAACTCAGGAATACCATAAGTTAAAAGCCCACCTATTTGCGAATACCTATCATAAACGATACATTTGACTCCCCTTCTTATTAAATTTTCAGCACATGCAAGTCCTGCTGGTCCAGCACCAATAATTGAAACAGTTTTTTTTGAGGAGCTTTCTACCAGTTTTTTTGGTTTCCAGCCCTCAGATAATGCTTTATCCGTA
>FUFK010718300.1_pt1 | contig 13239 bp, 19 predicted proteins | sample 1021851 | NCBI WGS metagenome assembly FUFK01 (sample SAMEA51879418, study PRJEB19060) | metagenome | reverse complement strand
CAGGGTCCCGGAAGGGCAGAACACAGACCCGCTCCGAGGCAGCGGCACCGCCACGGGTTCTGGTCGCGAGGGTGGTTACCGGGGCCGGACGGTGACGTACCAGGGGGTGAGGTAACGGACCTCCAGGTTGAGGGTGTCGGCGAGCAGGGTCAGGGCGGTGTCGCTGTCGTTCGCCGGGAGGACGCCGGTAAATCGGCGCGGGCTGTTGGCGAGGGCGTCGTCCAGGGTCAGCAGGCCGGGGCGGTGGCGGGCCAGGCGTTCGACCACGTCCGTGAGCGGCGCGTTGCTGAACGCCAGGCGGCCGTCGGCCCAGTCCGGGCGCTGGCTTGTAGTGGCGGCGCGGGCGAGGACGCCGTCGCGATTGAGGTCCGCCTGTTGGCCGGCGGTGAGTTCCAGCTGCTCGTCGCTGTGGCGGGGCGTGATCGACACCTTGGATTCCTGCACCGCCACCCGGGTGAAGCCGTCGTCCAGGCGCACGCTGTATTCGGTGCCCAGGGCGGTGGCGGTGAGGTCGCGGGTGACCACCTGGAAGGGCCGCTCCGGAGCCTTGGCGACGGTGGCGAGCAGCTCGCCGCGCACCAGCTCCACGGTGCGGGTGGCGTCGCTGTAGTCCAGGTCGATGGCGCTGCCGCTGTTGAGCACCACCCGGCTGCCGTCGGGCAGACTCAGGGTGCGGATTTCGCCGGCGGCGGTGCGGTGGTCGGCGGTCCAGTAGGCCCAGGGCAGTTGCGTGCCGAGCAGCACCGCGAGCAACACGGCACCCAGGCCGGTGAATTGCCGGCGGCGTTGGCGGCGCCGTTCCTGGGGGGGCTCGGTGGCCTGCCACATACGCTGGATCTGCTCGAGCACCTGGCGGCGGCGCGGGTCCTTGGCCTGCCAGGTGTCGCACTCCGCCTGCAGGTGGGGGCGCTCGTCGGCGCCGGCGGTCTGCAGGGCGACCACCCATTCGGCGGCCTGCTGGCGGATGCGGTTCAGCTCGGACACGGTGCCTCCGCCAGACTGTCGTAAAGGCGCGCGTGGCAGTGGGCGAACGCCTTGGCCAGGTACTGTTTGACGCTGCTTTCGGAGACGGACAGGCGGCGGGCGATCTGCCGGTAGGTCAGGCCTTCGAGACGCGCCATCAGGAAGGCGCGGCGCGGTTTCTCGGGCAGCTCGTCCACCAGCAGCTTGAGCACCGTCACCAGCAGGTCACGGGCGGCGGCGATCTCCGCCGGCCCGCGCTCGTCCCGGGTCTCCACCAGAATCGCCACCTGGCGCAGGGCTTCCTCTTCCACCTGCCGGCGGTGGTGGCGATTGATCATCAGCCGGCTGGCGATGACCATCAGATAGGCGCGCGGATCACGAAGCGCTTCCAGCGACTGCTCGCCCAGAATCAGCCGCAGAAAGGTGTCCTGGCTCAGGTCCGCCGCGTCCTGGGGGCAGCGCAGCCGCCCGTGCAGCCAGTGCGTCAGCCAGCCGTGGTGCGCCGCATACAGCTCGCCCAGTTCCCGTTGGGAACCGGGCAGCAGGGGCTGGCTGTCGGTGGCGGCGCCGGACATAGGATTCGATTCGCATTTATAATTGAGAGTGATTATCAATTAAAGAATGAGAGGGTGCAACTCGTGCTGCTCAATAGCCTCGAGACGTGAGCAAGACGGGGCGGACCTGCTCAAAATCGCCCTTTTTTGAGCATCACACCCCAAGACACTCGTCTGAGTTAGCGCGGATCTGTATCGTTGACCGCACCAGTTAACCGGTGCTATTAATGGCTCCTATTCTTCTCTTGAGGTGCACACTATGTCCGTGAAGTTCTCGGAAGACGTTGTCCCGCTTTCGGATCTGAAGATTAATCCCGGCAAAGTGATTGGTCGGGTTCAGGAATCCCACCGCCCTATGTTGCTGACTAGCCGTGGTCGCGGGGTGGCCGTCGTTCAGGGGTTGGAGGATTACGAGAAGACCGCGGAGGAGCTACGGTTCGTGAAGGCGGTGGCACAGGGGCTTATGGACGCCCGCGAAGGCGATACGGTTTCCGTGGAGGAAGCGCGAAACGCTCTGGGTCTCAAGTAAATGGAGTTACGTGTCGCGCGCTCCGCCCTTGAGGACCTGAAAGCGATTCAGGCCTATTACGCGGATGAAGGGGTACCGCACATCGGCGATGAGTTTGTCACGGCCATTCTGGAAGATTCGGAGATACTGCGGCGTCATCCCGATGTGGGTAGAGTAGTGCCGGAATTCGGCATGGACCATATCCGGGAACGTATCCATCCGCCTTTTAGGGTCGTTTATCTGCGAACAGCCACGGAAGTCGTGCTTATCCGGGTATGGCGAAGCGAGAGGCAGCTCGAACTGCCGAATCAGTAATCGTCAGATCGAAAGCGGATGGTCGCCGGGTTTAACTTGATCAAGGCAAAGGGCAGTTAGTCATTTTGAAAATGGGGTGTAAATGACGATTCCGTTATCAACCTTGTTAAGTTTAAAGAACCTGGATCGCTACAAGCTGCATCTTGCTTGCTGGAATGGCGACGTTCAGCCTTTGGATGTGTTCGTCAGGAACAAATCCGAGTGGGACGATTGGAACAGGTGGCGCTCCGCGAAGGATGAGTTCAATCGAGACTATGTCATTGCCTTTGCGGACTTCTACCATGAACCACATGTCTGGCTCTTTGGCGGCATATACCGGGTAACCGGGCGCGAAGCGGTAAACTTTTCTCATAGTTATACCGTGGAAAGGAGCGAAGAGCACGCCGACTTGATCGGCCGACTGAAGGTGCATCTTCCCCGGCCAGCCAGGGGGCGCTCCTTCAAGCTGGAAAACTATTATCAAAACATGTCGGTGTCGGAGATACTCAGGGAGCCCTACACCGGTGAGCGTTTCCCCGGCTATGAAAGCATCACCTGCGATTTTCCGGAGTTGGAAGCGATATTTCGTGCCGTGCGCCCCGACTGGAAGGCGGCTCTTGAGAGCGTCAAAGGCGTTTACCTCATCGTTGATCAAAGTAATGGTAAAAAGTACGTCGGATCGGCATACGGGACCTGGGGTATCTGGGCACGTTGGCGGTGTTATGTGCAGACCGGCCACGGCTGGAATGATGAGTTAACGAAGCTTATCGCCGAAGAAGGCATGGATTACGCACGCCGGAACTTTCGTATTTCTTTATTGGAGTACAGGCCAGCCAGAACCGATGACAACGTGATTATTGCTAGAGAGAGCTTCTGGAAAGAGGCCGTTTTGTCTCGCGTACCCCTTGGCTACAACAAGAATTAGTCTATTCAATAAAAAGAACAAGGAAAATAAGCGTGAGGCACAAGGGGGTCCTGACCAAGTGGAACGACGATCGAGGCTTCGGATTTATTACGCCTTCGGGTGGCGAAGAGTCGGTGTTCGTGCACATCTCCGCGTTTGCCCGTGGGCAGGAGCGGCCGGTGCTGAGTCGCTCCCTGACCTATCGGTTGGTTCGGGATGAAAAGCAGCGGCCCCGCGCGGCGGACGTGCGTTTCATGGTCAGCCGCCGGCGGCCGGCGCGTCAAAAAAGCCGTGGGCTGATACCGGCCGCCCTGGTGGTTGCCGCCTTTTTCGGCGGATTGGCGGCGCTGGTGCCGCCACCGGAATGGCAGCGTCTCGCTGGCTTTTACACGCTGGGCGGCGTGGTCACCTTTCTTTTTTATGGCCTGGATAAGCGGGCAGCGACGCGGGGCGGCTGGCGCACCTCGGAGGCGCGGTTGCATCTTTTCGAGCTGCTGGGCGGCTGGCCGGGTGCTTTGCTGGCGCAACGAGTATTTCGCCATAAAATCCGGAAGGCGGAGTTCCAGGTGGTGTTTTATCTGGCGGTGGCCGCCAACCTGGGGGGCCTGGGCTGGCTGCTTTGTGCGGACGCTGGGGGGGATCTGCGTTCCGCGGTCGGTTTCACGCAGGTCACTCTAGGATGGCTGCAGGGTTTCGCCTCCTAACCTCAGGAAGTATAAGCCATGGCTTACAAACATTTGCGATTTCTCCGATAGTGCGGACGCCGCATATTCATGAAGCTGGGCGCTGAGCTATTTAGCGGACGGTCGATAGAATGGACTTCTGGCGAAGCGGCGAAATAAAGAACAACGAGAGTTTGAGCCGCTTCGAAGCCGCGGTTCTGGGTACGCGCCCCACGACCGCGTTGGCGGCCCTGGCCGCTGTCTCCTTCGTTATTCTGGTCTCGGTCATGTACCTGCCCGACGCCTGGCTGGACTCAGACTGGTTCCAGGTGCTGATGCCGGTTTCGTTCAAGCTCGCCGTGGCACGCTGGATCCACGCCGACGCGCTGGCGCGCGGATGGCTTCCATCCCGGGCGATATTTTATGTCTGCTTTACGCTGATCTCGGTGTTGATCGGCTATCCGGCTTATCTGTTGATGTCTCGGGGGTGGAAGGGCGCGTTGGTGACGGCGGGCAAAGCACTGGGGTTACTGGTACTTGTGTCGATTCTGGCCGCCGCTGCTTCTCTAGTCCTGGAGGCGGTCTGGGGCGTGCCCACAACGCATAAACCTTAATGGTCAAGTACGCAGGAACTATGGTGTAATACACTGTAGTTTTTCGTTGAGGATACCGCCATGAGTGTTACCACCGTTCGTCTTCAGGCAGAGGTTGAGCGGCATCTGGAAGCCATCGCCAGCCGCCTTCACCGCAGCAAAGGCTGGGTGATCAACCAGGCGCTCTCGGAGTACATCGAGAAACAGCAGCTTGAGCAAGCGCGTTGGCAGCAGACGCTGGAGGCCATGGAGTCCGCCGCCCAGGGGAAAGTGGTGGATGCCGGCGAGGTGCATGACTGGCTCGCCAGTTGGGGCACCGAGGATGAGCAGGATGCACCGGGGTCGGGACGGTGAAACTGGTTTACACGGACGTAGCCATTGAGGATTTGAAACGCCTGAGGGCGTTCATCGCCGTCCACAACCCGCCCTCGGCAACCAGGATAGCAGCGGAGCTGATCGACAGGATCCGCCTGCTGCCTGACTTTCCAGAGATGGGCACGCCGGTTGAACTGGCTCCGGTGCCTGAATCCATCCGCGATATCGTGTTTGGCCGCTATGTGGTTCGCTATTCGGTTCATGCCAGCGCCGTGATTATCCTGCGGGTGTGGCACAGTCTGGAAGGCGAACGGTAAGGCGATGGACCCGCGCTAAATCGATCATTATGACCAACGGGGGGTGCCATGGCCGCGAGCACAGTGGCGTTGTGGAGTTGCGGGCTGTTCTTTTTCACCGGTCTGCTGACCGGGGTTTGGAAGTACGTTCAGATCAGAGGCAGTGACAAAGCCCGGGCGCATTACTATGTGGACGTCGCCCACCGGGCCAGCCTGATGTACGCCTTCGCCTGCCTGGTGCTGGAGCGTTTCGCGACGCTCAGCGTCTGGCCGGAATGGGTGAACGTGCTGGCGGTGTTGGCGTCGGTGCTCTTCTTCGCGTTGGCGGTGGGCAGCTACATTCTGCACGGCGCCCTCAAGGACACGCGCAACCAGCTGCAGAAGCCGCACGCGTTCGGTTCCGGGTTTCTGCCCGCCTGGCTGATGACCGCCTTCATGTGGGCCCTGGTGGCCGGGGAGATCGGCGGCTTCCTGGTGCTGTTCGCCGGCTTCGCCGCCGCCTAGGCGACGCCGCCGGCGAGGGCGAGGGCGGATCAGTCGCCGCCGGTGGGGGTGACCCGCCAGATCGTGTTGGACAGGTCATCGGCGATGATCAGCGCGCCCTCCGGGTCCACGGTGACGCCCACGGGCCGGCCGCGGGCCTTGCCGTCGTCGTTGAGGAAGCCGGTGGCGAAGTCGATGGGCTCGCCGGCGGGTTCGCCGTTCTGGAACGGCACGAACACCACCTTGAAGCCCACCGGCACGCTGCGGTTCCAGCTGCCGTGCTGGCCGACGAAGGCGCCCTGGGCGAACTGCCCGCCCATGTTCCCATCGGAGAAGTCCACGCCCAGCGCGGCCACGTGGGAGCCGAGCGCGTAGTCCGGTTTGATGGCGCTTTCCACTTTCTCCGGCTTCGGCGGTTTGACGCGGGTGTCCACGTTGTCGCCCCAGTAGCTGTAGGGCCAGCCGTAGAAGGCGCCTTCTTGCACCGAGGTCAGATAGTCCGGCACCAGGTTGGGGCCCAGTTCGTCCCGTTCGTTGACCACCGCCCAGAGCTGGTCCGTGTCCGGGTGGATGGCGAAGGCGGTGGGGTTGCGCAGGCCGGTGGCGTAGGGCTTGTGCCGGCCGGTTTCCGCGTCGATCTGCCAGACCATGGCGCGGTCTTCCTCCACGTCCATGCCCCGTTCGCCGATGTTGCTGTTGGAGCCGATGCCCACGTAGAGGAATTCGTCGTCGGGGCCGGCGGTCATCGCCTTGGTCCAGTGGTGGTTGATTTTGGCCGGCAGGTCGGTGACTTTCTCCGGCGGGCCGCTGGCCCGGGTCTGGCCTTCCTCGTAGTCGAAGCGCACCAGGGCGTCCTGATTGGCGACATAGAGGGTGTCGTCGATCAGCGCCAGGCCGTAGGGGGCGTTCAGGTTATCGGCGAACACTTCCCGGGTCTCGTAGCGGCCATCATCGTTGTCGTCGCGCAGCAGGGTGAGCCGGTTGCCCGGTTTCACCGAGGTGGTGCCCTGCTTCTTGATGTAGCCGGCGATCACGTCCTTGGGCCGCATGGCCGGGGCCTTGCCGCCGCCGGAGCCTTCCGCCACCAGGATGTCGCCGTTGGGCAGCACCAGGGTCTGGCGCGGAATCTTCATGTCCTTGGCGATGGCTTCGATCTGGTAGCCGTCCGGCACCGTGGGCTTCTCATCACCCCATTCGGTGGGCGTGGAAATGTCCATGCTGGGCAGCAGCCCGCGGCTGGGTTCGGGCAGCGCCGGGTTGGGGCCGGTCTCCGGCGGTGCCGGGTCGCCACCGCAGGCGGTCAAGGTGGAGAGCGTGGCCAGCGTGAACAGCGCCAGCGCCGGAATCGAAATCGTCTTGGCGTGCATGGGCTTAAGTTGCATGAGCCACCTCCCGGGCGCGCAGGCCCGCATAACCGATCCAGCTGGCGATCAGCGCCAGCAAGGTCACCACCACCGACAACCACAGGCCTGCGGGCATGGCCGCCCAGCCGTCCTTCGCGTGGACCAGCGCGTTGACGAAGCCCACGGCCATCATCACCAGCAGCACGATCAAATAGGCGAAGTGTTTACCGGTGCGCTGCCGCCCGCTGACCAGGCACTCGATCAGCGCCCACAGCGTCACCAGGGCGCCCGTCAGCATGGCGCCGGCGATCAGCCAGGAGGCGAAGTTGGTCCACTGCACTTCATAGGTGGACGAATAGGCCAAGTCGCTGAGCAGCGCGCCCAGGAACAGCGGCAGTGGAAAGGCAAGCAGGATGGCGTGCAGCGGATGGAGCGCACGCGGGTAATCCATTACGTTGTTGTCAGCCATGACGTGTCTCTCGCTTTTTGAGGCTCTTCCCGTGCTACGCCCCTTTCGCGACTAATGCAAAGGGGAAAGCGCGTGCTCCATCAAATAGCCGGCGAATTTTAATATCTTTAATAGTTTGAGCGATGGCACGGCTATTGCTTCGGCTCTCGCCATGACTAAATACTCTGACCCCATGAACGAGCGCGTGGACGCCGTGCGGCGCAAGCTGGACGTGGACGTCTGCAGCCTCTACCTCGCCCATCCGGACCGGCAAAGCCTGGAGATCGTCGCCACCAGCGGCCTGCACCGGAGCGTGATCGGCAAGCAGCTGAGCTATGACCAGGGCCTCACGGGCAAGGTCGCCCGCACCCGCCTGCCGGTGGTGGCCCGCGTGATCCAGGACCACGCCGACTACTTCCATGTGGAGGGCTCCGGCGAGGAGCGCTTCAAGAGCTACCTGGGCATCCCCCTGGAGCACGACGACGCGCTGTACGGCGTGCTGGTGGTGCAGACCGAGCAGACCAAAACCTTCTTCCACCGGCATATCCAGGAGGTGCACAGCGCCGGGCGGGATCTGATGGCGTCATTGATGGTGCTGACTTAGCCTGATCAACCTTGACATACNATATATAGTATACATATCNTATTTGGTATGTGGGATGTATTCGAGCACAGGAAAGTGGCAAAGAGTCTGACGGCGGCGCCCGTCGAGGTTCGTAAGCGGTATGAGAAGTGGAAGGACATTGTCGCTATCTCGGGGCCGCAGGGACTNCGGGCGATCCGGGGGTTCAACGACGAGGCTTTGTCCGGCAAGTGGAAAGGTTTCCGGTCTTCACGACTCAACATCCAGTACCGCGTCATTTACCAGGTTCATAAGGATAAGGTGCTCGTACAGGTAGAGAAGGTCACTCCCCACGATTACGGGAGGCAATGAAATGAGTGAGTATCGTAAAGCGAAAAAGGGTATCGAGGTCTCCGTCGGCGAGTCCGTCCGGATACTGCGTGAGCTGCAGGAGATGAGCCAGAACGACCTGGCCACCGCCACGGGCATCGCGCAGTCTACCCTCTCCGCCATTGAGAACGACCGCGTGCGCCTGGGCGTGGAGCGGGCCAAAGTCCTGGCCCGTGCTTTGCGTTGCCACCCGGCGGTGCTGGTATTTCCCGGCTGGGATGTAGGGGAAGACTCCGCTGCCTAAACATCAAGACTCGATATCTGCGAGGCCGATTCAGACTGGCCGCTTCGTCCCCGCAGCTTCGATGACGCGGACAGATTCATCTCCTGAGATTTGTAACCTTTTGAATGTTCTGGTTTTATTGGTCTCTTATTGGGGATTTCAGTGACATATCGGGGGAGGCAATGAGTAAAAAAATAATCAGGGACACCCTGGAGAACGAGGAACGGCTCAAGACATTCGCGGTGCTGAACGAGATGACGGTGGAGGCAGCCAGGGAAATCCTGCAGCGCCTGCTGGAGAGGCCCGGGATTTCCGACGAGGTGAATAAGTACGTCTTCTCGGAGGACCGCAGCGACGAATTCAGAGGCTACGTCGCCGGGGACGAAAAAGGCTACCAACGGGGCCATGAGACCGGTTTCTTTAAAGGCGTGCTTCTGGGCGCCCTGGCCGGGGCCGGTGCCGTGGCGGCTTACGTCGTCGGCAAGAAATAGAGGCGACCAGGCCGGCGGCGGGGCGCGCGACGGAGCCCGCCCCGGGGCCGCCGGTCAGCACGGACCAAGACGAACCGCCCCAAAACCGGGATAATGGCGCCCACTGAAGGCCATGGCGCGCCACACTCCTTAATCCCGGTAGTTTCCCCATGCAGATCAACGTCAATTTCCTCGACAACCTCCGCCTCGAAGCCAAGTTCGACGACTTCACCGTGGTCACCGACCAGCCGATCCGCTATAAGGGCGACGGCTCGGCGCCCAGCCCGTTCGATTACTTCCTGGCGTCGTCGGCGCTGTGCGCGGCCTATTTCGTGCGGGTGTACTGCAAGGCGCGGGACATTCCCACGGACAACATCCGGCTGTCGCAGAACAACATCGTCGACCCGGAGAACCGCTACAACCAGATCTTCAAGATTCAGGTGGAGCTGCCGGAGGATATTTCCGACAAGGACCGCCAGGGCATCCTGCGCTCCATCGACCGCTGCACGGTGAAGAAGGTGGTGCAGACCGGGCCGGAGTTCGAGATCGAGACGGTGGAGAACCTGGACGAAGACGCCCAGGCGTTGCTGATGACCGGCGTGGACGGCGAGGCGCGCACCTACATCGAGGGCAAGGACCGGCCCCTGGAGGAAACCATCGCCACCATGACCGGGATCCTCGAGGACCTGGGCATGAAGATCGAGATCGCCTCCTGGCGCAATATCGTCCCGCACGTCTGGTCGCTGCATATTCGCGACGCCGCCTCGCCCATGTGCTTCACCAACGGCAAGGGCGCCACCAAGGAGAGCGCGTTGTGCTCGGCGCTGGGCGAATTTATCGAGCGGCTGAGCTGCAACTTTTTCTACAACGATCAGTACTTCGGCGAGGAGATCGCCAACAGCGCCTTCGTGCATTACCCCAACGAGCAGTGGTTCCAGCCCGGCCCCAACGACGAGCTGCCCGAGGAGATTCTGGATGCCCATTGCCGGGCGATCTTCGACCCCGAGCGCGAACTGGGCGGCTCCAACCTGATCGACACCAACTCCGGCAACGAAGCGCGCGGCATCTGCTCGCTGCCGTTTGAGCGCCGCTCCGATGGCGAGACGGTGTGGTTCCCGTCCAACCTGATCGAGAATCTTTACCTCAGTAACGGCATGAGCGCGGGCAACACGCTCGCCGAGGCGCAGGTGCAGTGCCTGTCGGAAATTTTCGAGCGGGCGGTGAAGAAGCAGATCATCGAGGAAGAGCTGGCGCTGCCGGACGTGCCGGAAGCGGTGCTGGCGCAGTACCCGAATCTGGTGGAAGGCGTCGAAGCGCTGGAAGCCCAGGGCTTCCCGGTGCTGGTGAAGGACGCCTCCCTGGGTGGCCAGTTCCCGGTGGCCTGCGTGGCCCTGATGAACCCGCGCACCGGCGGCGTGTTCGTGTCATTCGGCGCCCACCCGAGCCTGGCGGTGGCGCTGGAGCGCAGCCTCACCGAGCTGCTGCAGGGCCGCAGCTTTGAGAATCTCAATGACGTGCCGTTGCCCACCTTCAACAGCCTGGCGGTGAGCGAGCCGAACAACTTCGTGGAGCACTTTATCGACTCCACCGGCGTGGTCTCCTGGCGCTTCTTCAGCGACAACGCCGACTACGATTTCCACGAATGGGACTTTTCCGGAAGCACCCAGCAGGAAGCGGAGAACCTGTTCGGCATCCTCGAGGACCTGGGCAAGGAGGTCTACATGGCGGTGCACGAAGACCTGGGCGCGCCGGTGTGCCGCATCCTGGTGCCGGGCTATTCCGAGGTCTACCCGGTGGAAGACCTGGTGTGGGACAACACCAACAAGGCGCTGGACTACCGCGAGGACATCCTCAATCTGCACGTCCTCGACGACGACCAGCTGGCCGATCTGATGGAGCACCTGGAAGAGAGCCAGATCGACGACTACACCGACATCATTACCCTGATCGGCGTCGAGTTCGACGAGAACACCGTCTGGGGCCAGCTCACCGTGCTGGAGCTGAAACTGCTGATCAACCTGGCCCTGGGCCAGCACGAGGAAGCCCTGGAGCGCGTGGAAGCCTTCCTGCAGTTCAACGACAACACCGTCGAACGCAACCTGTTCTACCGCGCCGTCAGCGCGGTGCTGGAGATCATTCTGGACGACGAGCTGGAGCTGGACGACTACCTGCGCAACCTGCGCCGGATGTACGGCGACGACACCATGGACGCGGTGGTCGGCTCGGTGGATGGCAGCGTCCGCTTCCACGGCCTGACGCCCACCAACACACGCCTGGACGGCCTGGAAAAACACCAGCGCCTGATCGAAAGCTACAAGAAGCTGCACGCCGCCCGTGCGGCGAGGGCGGGAATCAATCTGGCTGGCTAATCGGCTTGGTTTGAGCCACTCAGGAAAAGTGTTCGTGGGGCATCATGCGCTTATGCAGAATGCGCACGATGTGCACGGCGCCGCACGTTGCTCGCGCCCCCAGCGACGTTCCGTGTAGCGTGCGATGGCGCGTAGATCCGCTTTGGCCTTCCTGGAAAGCGTAAAGGTGGGCATCAGGTGGCGTCTTCTCGGTCCAGTTCCTCAATGAAGCTATCGTAATCGTAGTCGGCGACGCCGCTGTTTTCGCCGTCCTGGAGCATTTTCCGGAGGGTGCCGAGGCGGGTCTCCGCGTCCTCGAGCAGGCGCAGCCCCGCTCGCACCACCTCGCTGGTGGAGCTATAGCGTCCGCTGTTCAGTTGCTCCGCGACGAAGGTGTCGAAATGCTCGCCGAGGCTGATGCTGGTGTTCTTTGGCATGGCGCACCTCGAAAGTACCAATAATTGGTATTATTCTGCCTCCGGAGCCCAACCCTGTGCAAGATGGCGAAATGCTCGACGAAGTCGGGGCAGGCGCGGCGCCCGGATAACGGTAGGATGAGGATCAAACCGGAGGAAAGACTATGGCAGCGCCCCTGATCCCGATTCTCAAAGCCGTCGCGCCCTACGTGGCCCAGATCGCCACGATCGCGATCCCCGCGTTCACGTCCCGTGGCGCCGAAGCCGGCCAGGCCGACCCGGTGGTGGCCAAGCAGATCCAGGAGCTGCAGGAAGCCGCCACCCACAACGCGGAAGCCGTGCAGGTGCTGGCGGACAAACTGCAGCAGGCCCTGGACGGCATGGAGATGGCGGCCAGGGAATCGGAGGCCCGCTTCGCCAAATACAGGCTCGCCCTTGCCGCCGCGCTGGTGGTTTCCGGCGCGTCCCTGGCACTGAGCGCTTTCCTGTTGTTCAGCTAGGCCCCGTTAACCCGGACAGGAGAGAACCATGGATTCCAGAACCGAGCATCGCGGCGCCTGCCTCTGTGGCGCCGTCAGTGTCACCGCCCGGGCCAAGAGCCACAACATCGGCATCTGCCACTGCAAGATGTGCCGCCAATGGGGCGGGGGCCCCATGTTCGCCGTCGAATGCGAAGAGGCGGTCACCTTCCAGGGCGAGGCGCATATCGCCACCTTCCGATCCTCGGTGCTGGCCGAGCGCGGTTTCTGCAAAACCTGCGGTACCCACCTCTTTTTCCGCTTTGTCGAGGATAACCACTACGCTCTGCCGGTGGGGCTGCTGGACGACAGCGATGCCTGGACGTTGACCGATCAGATCTTTATCGACCGGAAGCCGCCGTTCTATTCGTTCGCGGAAAACACCAGGAACCTGACCGAGGACGAAGTCCTTAACCCCTAGGCGCGCCTTCTGAACGCCGGATGATGAAACGCGTTAACGGTGTGTCGCGCGGTACGCGGACGGCGTCATCGACGCCTGTTTCCGGAACGCCCGGGTGAAATTGGCGGCGTCGCTATAGCCGAGCAGTTCGGCGATGCGGGCGATGTCCAGCCCGGGCTCGTCGAGCAGCTTGATGGCGTCCCGGAGGCGAATCTTCTCCACCAGGGAGGAGTAGGCGGTGCCTTCGGCGTGCAGCTTGCGCCGCAAGGTGCGCGCGGTCATGCCGAATCTGTCGGCGATCACGTCCAGGGTCGGATAGCCGCCCGCCTGATACCCCAGCGCCTGCTGCACCCGGGCGCTCACGTCCTGATCCCTTTTCAAAAGACGCGCTTCGTTTTCACATTGCCGCACCGCCTGCCGGTAACCGGTGGCGCTGGCCAGCGGCAGCGGCGTTTTCAGCAGGGCGGCGGGGAAGCGGCACTGAACCAGTGGCATGTCAAAACGCAGGGTGCCGATCATCTTGGAGGCTTCATGCTCGCCGCGCGGCGG
>FUFK010044178.1_pt2 | contig 13240 bp, 19 predicted proteins | sample 1021851 | NCBI WGS metagenome assembly FUFK01 (sample SAMEA51879418, study PRJEB19060) | metagenome | reverse complement strand
GAGGATTACCAAGCCATTCACGATTGGTTTGATGACAGTAAAAAACATATAGCTACAGTAGCACACAGGGCTTTGCGACATCACACTGAGGGTTGCTTTATGTGTGAACAAGTGTTCGGCACTACGATAACCAATAGTGATGGACGTAAAGTTCCTGTTAGATTGATAGCTGAAAGGCATATCACTGAAGATTGTGGCTACATTCCAAAGGTATCTGACTGGCTTGATGCTATTCGGATAGAATCTTGGATGACAAAAGGCTATCTTAAATAGTACAAAGATAGTACAATAATAGAACAGGGTAGGCAATAACGTCTACCCTATCATTAGGAGGAACAATAATGAAAAAGAGAGAGAAAATAGCAACTATGAGTTTATATGACCTCATGGCTTGCGAAACTGTAACAAAACAATACACAAAATATACAGATGAGTGTTATCAAAAGAGTCTGCAAAGTTTACCAGATGACTATAAACATTCATCAATGGTCAATGGTACCAAGTGTGATCTATCATACAATCAAGGACAACGTGATGCATTTCTACATATACGAAATGTGTTATTAAATATAGGTGGTGACATTGGATGTCTGATTGATGAACGTTCAGAGGAGATGCATCAAACACATCTTGATGAACAAGTAATGGCTAAAGAAAATGAGTTGTGATAACTTTCGTAAGTTCCATCGCAACAATCCCAGAGTATTTCATTTAGTTCTTAAATATGCATACATGCATAAGAATAAAGGACGTACTCACTACAGTATCGAGATAATAATCAACGTGATTCGTCATCACGTTGACCTCGAAACTGTTGGAGATCCATTTAAAATCAATAATAACTANAAGTCTTTCTATTCTAGAATGGCTATGCAGTATATGCTTGATGATAAATTCTTTGCAACACGTGACAGTATTGCAGATGATTGGAACTATCAAGAAGAAATAGACGTATATAACAGATGGCTTAATAGTCAGGAGAAAATATGACAGTAAAAAAAGCTGAACAACCATTATCACCAATAAGAACTGCAATGATTAAACTAAATAATATCATTCCAGTTGAGGTAAAAGATGATGAAAAAATTAGTGATGCAATAGATTATTGTTTTCAAAAAATAGTAGAAGCAGAATTAATTTTATTTCATTGTATAGACCGTGAAGCATTGGATAAATTTTTACAAGAAAAAATACAGGAGGAACAGTGAGTAGACTAAAACCAATGACAGAGGAGTGGGAGCCATCAGCTTCCACTCTACAAAAAATGCAAACTAACTATCCAGGAGTAGACCTAGACTATGAACAAGAAAAATTCGTTGACTATTACCTCAGCAATGGAGCGACTAGAGCAGATTGGAACGCATGTTTTAGAATGTGGATCAGACGTTGCGTTGAATACAAACAGTCCAATGAAAGCAAAGGGCATACTGCAACAAGTACCGGAGAGATTCAGAATCGAAGGAGTCGAATCTCTGGAGTTGCGCAGTCAAGAGATAGCGGATCATCTTCATCTAAAGTCAAGAGACTTCGTGATAGACAAGGAGATTGATGAATCTGCAATGGCAATGATAGATGTCTTTGCTCAGACAATGCACAAAGCTTCACACAAAGGTATTGCACTTACACTTGAACGTGTTGCTAGTACATTTCAGGTAAAGGTGCCTGATGAGTTTGGTCTTCATACGTACTTCGATATACTTGAAGTCTATCCACAGTTTGTCTTGGATTATGCAGCACACAATCTGTTGTGTACTTATTCATATCCAAGACTACCTTTGCCAAAAGATTTTATTGATATTTGTAACCCTTACTATGAACAACATAAGAAGTGGCTTATCAAAACTGTCAATAACTTTCACTCACTGCACAAGATAAAACTATCTAATGTAGAACAAAAGTAGTACAATATAGACATAGGAGGAACTATGACAAATGTAATATCTTTTCCTACACAGGAAAAAACATACAACAGAAACGAATACATTGGTGGATCTGATGCAAATCGTTTGTTGTATAGACTTGATAAACAAGACTGGGAAACAGTTGGTCAACAATGGGATGCTTTATATCTTGAAAAGATTGGCAAACAGGATCCTGAGGATTTATCGGAAAACATACGCGTACAAATAGGTATTGCTACTGAACATCTAAATATACAGTGGCTAGAACGTGAACTAAACCAGGAGATAACAAGAAATGTTGTTGTCAAACCTGATGGATTCATGGCATCAAACTTAGATGGTGTAACAAAAAGCATTGAGCTTGTTGAATGTAAGCACACATCTGAACGTAATCGCATGGATATAGTAGCAGAAAACTACTACCCACAACTGCAACATTACATGATGCATACCGATACAGATATGATACATCTTGCAGTTATATTTGGTAATGCACGTTGGGAATCTACAATAATAACTAGTGATCCAACATATCAAATACAACTAAAAAGTGTTGAAACAATTTTTTGGGATTGTGTTACTGACAAAAAACTACCTAGTAATCATCTAGACAGTTTGTTTGGTGCAAAAATAAAAGCACCAACTAACATCAAACTGAGCGGTATGAGAAAAATAGACTTGTCAACTAACACATCATACAAAAAAGCAGTAAAGCAATATCTTGAAACTAAACCATACGTTAAGTTACATGTTGAAGCTAAACATGACATCAAGGAACTTGTTCCTAATGATGCATACGAAGTTACAGGCGGTGGCATTGTCATCAAACGTAGCAAAAATAACAGACTAACCATTAGGGAGGAACAAAATAATGGCGAATAATAATAAACTAAGAAGAGATTTTGCAGAAAGTTGGGAGCTAGGAGCAGATGACTTTTGGCAAATGCCTTTCAAAAAAACTCAATACTTATTATCTCATGACACATTAGAAGATATATATTTTCAAATGTGTACAAGAGAAGATATTACAATTCAATACACAGGAAAGATTGTTGAAGCTAATAGTCAATTTAACATTGGTATTGAAGGTCACTGTATATATAAAGGACCACAATGGGGTGTAGTTGGCAGACCTTACATTGAAAGAGAAGTAATAACTTTTGGTGAGGCAGGTCCAGGAAACTGTAAGCTTGGATATTATTGGGCTATGGCTGAGAAAAGAGCAATGGATAGAGCAATACTAAAAGGCATTGATGCTTATAGATTATTTTATTCTAACGTTGAACTTGATGATGAAGTCAAAGATCCAGGTAAACCTGCACCTGACACAATAGATAAAATAAAGGAGTTAACTAAACATGGCAAATCTAAATAAAGTAACTGTCATCGGTAGACTGGGCCAAGCCCCAGTCGCTGGTGATACACGTACCGGTAAACGATATATGAAACTATCTGTTGCTACTAATCAAGGTTATGGTGATAAGAAGAAAACAGTATGGTGGAATATAATCGTCTGGAACTCTAACATTGTAGAGAATCTTGAATCTAAACTAACCAAAGGTATGCAGGTATACGTTGAGGGGATGCTTGAGCAAGATGAATATGATGGTAAACCTCAGTTTCAAATTGTTGTAGGTTTTGGTGGTGAGATTCTTATGCTTGATTCCAGAGCAGAAAAAGAAGAAGAATCATTGCCTGAGCCAAGAGAAGATGGCATACCGTTCTAATGACTAGACAACAAACAGAAGTATTTAACTACATCAAAAGATATATTAATATCAGTGGCTATAGCCCAACCTACAAAGAAATAACTGAACATTGTAAGTTATCTAGTAGGTCTCATGCCTGGAAAGTAGTTGATGCTTTGATTAAAAATGATCTTATCTCAAAGAAAAACAAAAAAATTTGTTTAGTAAATGAATAAGAAAAAAGAAATGCAGAGGATATATGAAAGCCAAAAGGAAGATGGCTGTATCCTCTGTAAAACACTGGGACAAAAACAGACAACTCACACCGAAATCCACCACCTAAGAAGCGGACAGGGCATCGCCCAAAGGGGGATACGTTGTGTGCCATTGTGTGTCAAACACCATAGAACTCATGAGGGGTTTCATGGTCTAGGTCGCAAAGGGTTTGAAAGAAAATACAATATTTCAGAAGAAGAACTCTTGCAAGAATGGGAATCACAATCGGAGATTGATGTCGACTGGACATTATTCTAGTCCAAAAGGGCAGAGGAGGAACTCACTGCCCTAATGGGTTATCTGATCTAGCTTTTATCTCTTCAATTTTAGCTTTGATTACTGCAATCTCAGCTTTGTTTATTGCGATATCTTGCTCCAGAGGTTTGATGTCTGGTGCAGATTTAGCTTCTAACACATCTACTCTCTGAATCAATTGTCCTTGAAAGACAAACAATCCACCGATAGTTATAACTAAACCTATAATACCTGCTATTGTTTTAATATCCACGTATTCTCCTGAGGTGTTCTTCTGCTCTTATAACTTCATCATTAGCTTGTTGAATTTGTTCTTGACGATTATCCATGATGTCGTTATAAATGTTTTGATTTTGAGCATATAGATTTCTATTGTCAAAATATCTTCTTGTTTCATCGTAAGCACCTCCATCAATATTAACTTGATTATCAAATATACTTTGATTCTTCAAGCTATATGCATCTAGTATATCATCATTACTCATAACTTTAGCAACTAAAGTCTGAGTGGCAACTAACTGTTGATCCACACTTCTCACCGTGCTTTCAACTTCTCTTCTAATATCATCTACACTTATTTGAATAGATTCATTATCCACTGCTTCAACTTCTGCATCGGTGTTTTCTGCACTTCTAACGTCTGTATTGGTCTCGGTGTTGGTTGTGGATTCTTCTCTACTTGCGACTGTTGTTTCTTCATTGGACTCTCCTCCTGGTGCATTTGTCTCGCTAGAGACGTTAGCATTTCTTGGTTCGCTTGTGCCTCCAGGCTCGGCTGCAACTTCTGTTTCTTCGATTGGTTCTGGTTCTTCTGTAACTTCAGAGACTTCTTCAAAGCTTTCGACTTCTGTTGTGAACGTCTCGATGGCCGTTGATTCTTCTTCATATGTTATCTCCTGAAATATATTCACAATACCTGTGTTTATTTCTTCTATTGCTACCTCTTCAACTAATATCTCACTAAATAATTCTGTAAGTATTTGAGGTTCTTCAAAAGGTATAAATTCTTCTACTATAAATTCTTCATAAATAAATAATTCTTCTGGACTAACCGTAGTTAGTACTTCTTCTATTTCTTCAAATGCTGTAGCTATAATTGCTGTTTCTTGAACTGATAATACTACTGGATCATAGGTCATAATGACCGATATATTGTCTACGTTAGGACCACCCAGATTAGCAGGAGCATTAGCATCAGAGCCACTAATAAAAATATTTCCAATATTACNGAACCANTNCCTGTATACGNNACANTNTCNNTAAAATCTTTGCCATTAATNCCTGTAACATTTGTTCTCTCCTGTGTCGTTGTCGCTAACACATTTTGATCTTCATCTNGTATTTGTAGTCTGATAGTAAATGTGTCAGTAGCCCCACTTCTCCAACCACCTACACCTCCNTCACCATTTTGTACTTCTACACTAGAGTTNAGAGTGATGCCATTATCAAGCATTTGTTGAGTTATTGCTTCTGAAGCGAGAGGAAAAGTCTGCTCAATACTGCCATAGTCTCCAAACTCTAGGTCGTGTCCTCCTGGACAACAATCTCCTATTCTTTGTGCATCACCTGATAATGTCCACCCTGTAGTGCCATTATCGAATGTACCATTAGTGATAAGGTTTTGTGAAGTGTCTGCGTTTGCTAATAGAGGTAGCAGCAGAATCCAAATGTTTTTCATTTCCTAGTTCTTCCCATCTTTGTTTAGCTTGTTCACCAATCAATCCATCTATAGGACATGGTGTTCCTGCATCCATCATAGACTTCCATACATCTTTGTCTTGGCACATCAATGATATCGCTGCAACTTTCATACCCAGGCCATTGAGTAACTTCGCTTTCTTTCTGCGAGAACACTCTTCGTCATGGTAATATGTACCCATACTTGTACTGAAGCCAATAACAGTCATGCCGATAGAGAGGGGGATGACACAACTGTCTTGGCCGTAAACTGACATAGCAGGTGCTGATGATGTATTTACAGCAGTCTTTTGATTCGTTGAATTATTTGTCGTATTAGTGGTTGTAGTGTTCGAGCTACTTCCCGACTGATATGTAGTGCTAGATTCGTACCCGCCCGTGATAGCTGTGTTACTTCCCGCATTATTGGATTGTGTATTTGTTGTAGCCCCGCTGGATGTGACATCTGAGACCGCATCTTCTATTGCATATCCAAGTATTATGACTATAAATATTATGATTGCTAAAAGTATTTTATTCATCAGCACTTCCATTTACGCAAGGCCAACGCTTTTCTAGTTGGTCTTCCCTTGCTGTCTTTCATTGGTCCTTTGACGCCTGACATCCTAGCACAAAAACTTTTTCTTCTTTTGGCTGCTTTGGAACCTGGCTTGACTTTACCTGTTACAGGTCGTTTTAAATTAGAACCCTGAGTCCTTTTGAAATACTTTCTGCCTGCCTCGTTCAGCCCGCCTGTTTTGCTTTGATATCTTTTTGCTACCATTAGTCATCCTTAAAAATTATATATAAAATTAACATGACACAAAAAACTGATATTCCATAGTTTAGTGTGCATAGTTCAGGTTTCATATTATCTCCTTGTCGCAGCAGAGCCAAAATAAAAACCCGCTACTGCTGATAAAAAGTGCGTGTCTGCTGTGGTAATAACTAAACCGCTGACACCTTGAAATCTCATTACTTCTTCTGCACTACCAAATATCCACCAACCAGTTTTTACTTCTTCAAGATACATAAGATGTACCTGTAAGCTTGGGTCAATTAAAGGTACAACTTTTGGTAAAACTATGATAGATAATACTGATAACAATGCCATCCATCTGCGGGTTACACTTTGAAAGTGGCCACCATGTTTTCTTGCGTCATTAACAGATTCTTTTTCTATCTCTGCTCTTTGCATAAGATACTTTTGTTGGTCTGCTGCATCTTTAGATTTTTGAGACCATATAGACAAAAGCCCAGTAAATAAACTAGAACCTAGCATTGTAATTACTTCAAAAGGTATCATTATTCTACTCCTTGAGCTAAATCTTTAAAATCATCTAAACCTGATAATTCAGTCAATACGCTTTTTGTTAATATACCTTTTCTTACTTGGTCAGATACATATTCTCCTAGCTCGTCTCCTGATTTATTTTTCATTTGGTCTAGCAAATATCTTGCTCTTACTTTTACTGTAAGTTGTTTTACCCTTGCGTCAGTTTGCGTCAAGCCTTTTCTATAGTTTTCTAATTTGTTTTGTAATCTTTTGGTAACGCTTGGTGTTAGTTGTCCTAATTCTAAAGCCTCTCTAATTACATCAGAAGCTTGCTCAGGCTTGTTTGCTTCATCAGCATCTTTTATTTGTCTAAATAAGTTAGAAGCTATTCTGCCGTCTGTTGCTCTTTCGGTGTTATCTATTCTTGTAAACTCTTCAATCTCTGATTGATATCCTGCTCTATCTTCAAATTTCTTTTTATAACCACTACCAAAGAATCTACGAGCTACAGGTATATCTTTTGGTTTTATACCTTCCCATCCTTTGTTATATGCATCAGCGGTAACATTAACTAATCTTCCCATTGTGCCACCGACACCTCCCGTAAACATTTGAAACAAGTGTTTTATATTTTCAGGCGATGTTTCTATTCCTAATGCCTCAGCAGTTTCTGCCATAGAGTATGCAAGCTCGCCACCATAGGTGTCCATAGTATGAGAATACATTCTTTCTTTTGCTGCCATAGGCCTTGTCTCCATCCACTCAGGTCTAATAGTTCTACCAAGTCCGTCTTTGTTGTTTCTCAACTCAAAGTATGGTCTAGCAATTGTTGGTATCAAGCTACCCCCTGTTGGATTATATGTATCTCCTATCTCTCTTATGATATCGCCTGCTGCTTTGCCAGCCTCATCAACATTTATTTCTCCATTTATTGTCTTTTGTGCGTAGTCTGCTGCGACAGCAAATGGAACCATAGAATAACCTATAGGTATAGAAATATATTGTGGGCTTCCATCATCTTTGACCCCTGTCAAAAATACTAAAGTTTTATTTTTTATAAATTCACTACCCGATGTAGTTTTGAGTTTTTCTTCCCAATCAGGGTCTACGCTAGTATTCCATTTATTGATAGCATACTTTAATCCCATAAGAGTTCCAAAAAATCCTACTGCAAGTTTTGGTTTGCTTGCTAAGTTTTTTAAAAATACTTTACTAGCTTGTAAGGCTGGGTTAGCAAAAAGAAAAGTTGCTCGAATTAATCCTTTTTCTGTACCACCTAGTGTAGGGTCGAATGATGAATCTCTTGCTGCTATTGCTGCTGCCTGTCTAGATTTGCCTGATTGTCTAGCTAGTTTATATGTTGCAAACCTAGTACCATCTTCAAACATGGTGTTTACTTTGTTTACCCAGTTTCCTATAGCGTTTGCAGTTCTTCTTCCGCTCCCTGCATCTAAGTTGTTAGGTAAACTTTTTATCTCATCTATAATTTCTTGTCTAGTGCTTAGTCCAAGACCACCAACATTACCCCCGTCTTCTACAAACTCGTCATAAAGTTTATACAACTCTCTGTCTTTTGCGGTTTCTGCTGGAACTTTATTTAATTTTTTTCTAATAATACCCATATCTTCATTTATTGCTTTGAACGGATTGATAGTTCCTAAGCCAGGTTTTGAACCTAATCTTATAGTGTTGTTGACTAAAGCCTCGGTTCTATCTCTAAACAAGTTAGGTATTACAAAATCAGGGTTAAATCTTGTGTAGATACTTCCTAAATATCTGTTTGCCCCTGAAGCAAAGTTGTAAATCATTTGTGTAATCGGCCCCATATCTTTTTGTGGTGCGCCTTTGAAAACCCTAGCTAGCTGTGGGTCTGCAAAATCCATATGATACTGTTCGCCATTTCTAAAAAAACTTAATGTTGTGTCTCTATTGCCTCTACCTTTAGCGTAGTTTTTACCATCGAATTGTTTGAGTATGCCTTTTGCAGCATCTCTATTTATAGGATTATCTACTAAGTCAACAAAAGCTAAGTTGGTTTTATTAAGTTCTGCTTTTCTTGCAATGTTTGCTAGGTTTTCAGTAATATTTTCTCTTATAGATTTGACTTCTAAATCACTACCTATGTCATCATAGATTCCTGATACTTTAATATCGTACGGGTCTGAAGCAAGAAGTTGTGTATCTTTGTCTAACTGTCTCGTTAAAGGAACATAGTTTTCTCCATATTCTCTTTTGTATTGTGCTAATTTTTCTTTTGACAAAAGACCACTATCTAGAGCAAGGTTGTTTGTTCTTTTTACTTGGTCTCTTAAAATGTTTATAGAGTTATCTAAATATCCTGTAAGTCCTCTAGACTCAAAGTCTTTTATAAATTGATTTGCAGCATCGGTAGACATACCTGCCTTGCCTTCACCTCTTAGCTTGTTATAGTCTAATGCATATTTAGCGTGTAGATAATTATCTAGGTCTGTACTTAGTTGTTTCGGAGTAACTCCTAACCTGCCTGATACTCTAATAAGTTCATCATCTATAAGCTGGCTTTCTTCTGACAAAACTTTTAAATTATTTCCTATCTTTGATTCTTGCAACCTTCTTTTTGAATAGTAATCTTGTTGGTCTTTTTCTATGGCTACGCCTTTTTCGTTTTGATATTCTCTTACTTTTAAGACACCACCTTCATTATATTGACCATCAGCAGAAGTATCTTGTAATCTTCTTGCCCTTATAGCTTCATCTGATAACTGTTCTCTAACATTTGTTAATTTTTCTTTAGCAATGCCTTGATATATTGTTTCATCTTCTTCACCAAGATTTCTAAGTCTGTTGTATGTTCTTGTTAAATCAGGGTCAGAGTTTTCTCTAATAACTTTAGACATAAGTTCAGCAGGACTTCCGCCATACTTTGTAAGTAGTCTAGATAAGCCAGCGCCTGTCAATCCTAACGCTCCACCTAATGCTCCACCTGTTAGTCCAGCAGTAGTTAGTTCTTCTGCTGTTGGCATTCTGCCCTCATCAATCAAAACTTCACCAGTAATACCACCTGCACCTATACCAGCACCTAAAGCTCCTTGCCTTACCAAAGCATCTTGTACGGCTCCAGCTCCTTTTGCTGCTTTCAAGCCAGGTATTAAGTTTATGAATGCATCTGCTACTAACCTGCCTTCTGATATGTCATCAGGGTTTGTAATTTTTTGTGCTGCGTATGAACCTGCTGCACCTGAAGCTAATGCTCCAATAATATAAGTAATCGGTCCACCGAATGCTGACGCTGTTCTTCCTGCTTCTGATATAGCAACTTCTGCTGCTAGTGCTTGAGCCATTTTGCCAACACCTACATCTCCTGCTGGGGTTGGTCTTATAGTTTCTTCGTCAGATAAAGATGGTGCCTGTAAGTCTTCGGGCAATACAAAAGAACTTTCTTCATCTTTTAGTTCATCAGGTAATACAAATTCTACCACTTCAACTCCTTATTCTGTATATCCTGCTTTTTTAAGTTCGGATACTATTTGTTCATCAGACAAACTAGGGTTAGCTTTTTTAGCTGATTCTAAAACTTGGTCTGTAATCTTTTTTTGTGATTTATTTATTAAGTTTCCTAAAATATCTGTTGCGTTTGCATCAGTTCTACCACTATAACTGTATGTTCCGTCTTTATTTTGTGATACATATATTGTAGCAGTTTTGCCTAAATTTTTCTGACCCTCTGCTAATGCTTGTGCGCCAGTTCTAAATTTAGTTCTAGCCTCTGACACAGTTGCAGCGGATGTCAAAGCTTCTTTCGCTGTACCACCTTGCAATAAAGTTAGTCCTGCTCTAAGTAAAGCAGCATTTAAAACTTCTTTGCTTGTAGCGGATGTTGTTGGAGATATAATTTGACTGAATCTTGCTGAAGGCTCTTGTTGTTCTTGTACGCCAACAGGTGTAGCGGTAACAGTAGGCTGTGGTTGAACTTCAGTATCACCTGACAAAGCATATGAAGCCCCAGCTACTGGAGCAGACAATATTCCTGCACTTCTTAGTTGACTCATTGTTCCTATTTCAGGCGCTCTTGTTCCTACAAAGTCTTTTGGTTTTGTAAACCCGCCCGTAGCTCGGCCTAATCCTGCTGCTACATTTCTTACAGGCGGCAAGTTAAATAAATTTCTTAAAGCTGTTCTTGCTGCTGTTCCTGTTAATAAACCTGCTAATGGTAAAGCCATAATTATCTCCTATTTCAATAGACCGCCATAGTATTGATTCAAGTCAATTGGTTGTAATCTAAGTCCTGCTGATGCAGACGGCATAGATATTGGACTTAAATTTATTTGTGCGGGTTGCGTTGCATCTAAAAGCCCTGACAGACCCTGAACTAAATCCATTGTTTCGTCAGCAGACATGTTTGAAAGTTTGTTTGACATATCCGAAAACATACTCATAAGGCCAGTTGGCTTCATTTGTCCTGTTTCTAGATTGTATGCACCACCTATTCCTTGCTGCAACTGTTCTTGTGTTACTTGTCCAACATTGCCCATTGGGTCGACTACAGGAACTGGCGTTGTTTGCCCTTGTATTTTTTGTAAGTTTTGTTGAAACTGGGTTGGAGCTGTAAAAAACCCTTGGTTACCTATTCCAAAAAGACCTGGTATATTAAAAAACTCACTCATCTAAATAGCCCTCCTATTAATCCTCCAGCAATAGCCCCTGGCACGCCACCGATAGCTCCTATTTGACTACCTAGGGCAGCACCTGTTGCTGCTCCACCTAAAGCACCTCGTAAAAAGCTAGGCCTGTTGCTTGCTCCCATTGTAGTTGCTGTGCCTGGCAAAATGTTACCAGCTACAATGTTTCCGTATTGTTGTAAATTTGTAATAGGAGCTGCTTGTTCGAATGCAAATCGTTGCATAGCTTCTGTTATAGGTTGTTGCGCTCTTATATCTTCTGCTCTACCAACTGCTGCAAGTGTTTGTGCAGGTTGAGTAAAGGTTTGCATAATGCTAGGTGCAAGTCCTAATGTTACAGCTTGTGTTCTCAACACATCTCCATACACATCACCATACAATTTTGATGCAACATCGGCTTGTTTCTGAGCAACATCTCTTATAACTTCTGCTTCTAGTATTGCTTGTCTATCTCCACCTAANTGTCCTGCTTNATTAGCACCCCTTCTTGCTTGTTGCAATAATCTTGCTCCTGTTTCTTCTATAGGTCTAAGTTGTGCCTGTAGAGATTGTTGTAGCATAGGGTCTTGGAATCTTTGCGCAGGACTCATTAATGCTTGTTGGAAACCTGGAACGATAGAGCCTAAACCAAAAAGGCCTTGTGCTGCTGCTGCTTGTCTCGTTGCATCTTCTGCTGCAAGTGTTGTAGCACTAGGTGCTGCAAAAGTCCTGCCAGGAAAAAACTCTTGTGGTCCTTTTTGGAACTGAGTTTGTGCTTGTTTATATAAGTCTGTTAGATAAGGTGCTTGTATTGTTGATGGCTCATATCTTGTTACTTGTGTGCCGCCACCGCCACCACCTCCACTTCCTCCACTCATAATGTGTCTCCTTTAGTGTATGGTTGTAAGTTCTTTTCCAAGAACTGTGTATGTTTGTTCATATCCATATTTCTCCAATTTCTTTATGAATCCTTTTCTGCAAAATGTTTCTATTGCATGACAACCTTTTTCTTCTGCCCATGCTTCTATTACTGATATTGAGTGCATCCACTCATCAAATCCCACTCCACCAAGAGTAATAATTCTGCAAACTTTTTTCCTTGGGTGTACAAGAACCTCTGTCGTTCCAACACCTTTTATGTTCGCATCGTTGTCAAATATTACCCACAGCTGCATTTTAGCTTCTTTACACAGTTTGTAGATGTCCTCTGTAGTCATCTCTCCCTGTCCTTTTTTTTGTACTAAATCTAAGTATGGAACACAAGCATCCCATACCTCATCAATTTCTTGTGATGGTATGCCTGTCAAAAATGTTGTCATAGCTTTGTATAGTTCCCTGCTGCGTTTACAAAATAAATACCTTCGCCACTACCAGGGTCAAAGTTGGTGCCATCAGCATACACAATGTCTCCTTGTTTTTTTCTAGCAGGTGTTGCATTTTTNACNTCNATNAANGTNGTNGGNNNTTCTTNTAATGCACCTTGTAGNTTANNTAANTCCTCNAANANATANNTTGGTAAATCTTCAGGNT
>FUFK010072291.1_pt1 | contig 13241 bp, 18 predicted proteins | sample 1021851 | NCBI WGS metagenome assembly FUFK01 (sample SAMEA51879418, study PRJEB19060) | metagenome | reverse complement strand
TTATCTGGTAATACATTTACTTGGAAACCAAGTGGAACTGATCAAGAATATTTCTTAGGGCAGCAAGATACTGGTGTAATCGCACAAGAGGTTGAAGCACTTGGTTTACCAGGCATCACAACTACAAGGGATGATGGAACAAAGGCAGTTCGTTATGATCGATTAATTCCTGTTCTCATACAAGCAGTCAAGGAACTTTCTGCGAAAGTTACTGCACTTGAGGGTTCATAAATAACTAAAAAAATAACTGATGGCGAATATTAAGAAGAGTTTTAATTTTAGAAACGGTGTTCAGGTCGATGATGACAACCTGAAGGTAAGTGCTACTGGTCTGGTTGGTATCGGAACCACAGTGCCAACAGAGGCTCTTGATGTTCGTGGTAATTTAGTTGTATCTGGTGTATCAAGTGCGGTGACTGCACAAGCAGGTGTGATGACAGTTACAACATTAAACCCCTCAGAGATTATTGGTGCTGGAGTAAGTATAGTAAGTGGAATAGTTACAGCAAGTTCAGGTATAATCACATTTTATGGAGATGCTAGGTTCTTGCAAGGTATGCCTACATCACAATGGGAAGATACAAACACAGGTTTAGGTGTAAGTAGTATATACAATACAGGTGGCACAGTTGGTATCGCAACTACAAATCCAGTGTTTACCTTCCAAGTTGGTAATGATCCAAATTCAGGTCAAAGTGGTGTTGGTATTGGTTCGTTCGGAGATATAAAAGTATCTGGAGTAATTACTGCAACATCATTCTCTGGTAATCTAGATGGTAATATAACTGGTAATATTAGTGGTGGTACAGTGATTTCAGGGGTTTCTACATTCAGTGATCTTGTAGATATGAATTCTGATTTAGATGTTGATGGTCATACAAATTTAGATAATGTTAGTGTCGCTGGTGTGACAACCTTTGCGGGAATAATTGAAGGAGTAGCAGGACAAAATAAAATTCCAGCTCTCTATGCAAATTTAGCAGCTTTACCCAACGCTGGTGACTATCATGGAATGTTTGCTCATGTTCATGCAACTGGTAAAGGATATTATGCACATGCTGGTAATTGGATTGAGTTGGTTAATAAAGATACTAGTGGTGATGTACCAATAACTGGTGATGTTGACGTAACAGGAGCTATCACTGCAACAGGATCAATTACTGGAAATCAAGTTACAGGTACAACTTTAGTTTCAACTGATCAGCTCAGTGCTAGACAAGCAACATTTGGTGGTGGAGGTGGATTTTTATCTGCACAAAATGGAATATCTGCAAAAAATCTTCGATTATCTTATGGTGTGGCAGGTATCACTGATAGTCAAATCACATCTGTTAGCACACCTCTTATTATTGGACCATCACCTAGCGGACAAGATCTTAATCTAAAAGGACCCACTTTAATAGATGGAACAAATCCCAAGTTAAATGTACTAGGTAATATAACAATTAATAACACATCAGGTAAGGTTGGTGTCGGAACTATATCACCAATAGGTGACATTCAAGTCAGAAGATATACAGGTGACGCTGAAATTCAAGTGACTGCAGAGACAGGTGCATCTAGAGTTAGTCTTGGAGTAGAGCCAGGCACAGGTCAAACTAATCACACTGAACTTAGATATAATCTCACAGGACAAAATCAATTTGATGGAACTGAGTCTTTCTCAATAGTAAATTTTGGTAAAGGTAATTTTAATTACATGATGAGTGCTGCTGATGCAAATGCAGCAACTGGTAATTTCTTCTGGATGAAAGGAAATGGTTTATCTGGAACCTTGATGACTTTGACACCAACAGGCCGTTTGGGTATTGGACTTACAACACCAACAACTGCCCTTCACGTTCTAGGTGCTGCAACGGTTAGTGGTAGTCTAACAATAGGTAATAATTTACAAGTTGAAGGTACGATAAATTCTGACGTTGCTGGTAATGTTACTGGTGACTTAACAGGAAATGTAAACGGTAATGCAAATGCAGCAGCTGGTATCTCAACATTTAATAATCTTTCAGTTGCTGGTGTTTCTACATTCAACACACTTAAAGCAACAAACTCTATAGGTATTTCAACCGACCCCACATTACCATTAACAATTAACTCTGGTGCTACTCAAAGATTTTTTGTTGCTGCGAATGGTAGTGTTGGTATAAAGACGACAGACACACAAGGAAATACATTATTAGTCGCTGGTTCAGTGATGGGTCAGATAATAGGTGCTGGTACAACTCAAGCATTATCAACTGTTGACTTCTCTCTTGCTGGTCAAGGATTAGGTGGAGATTTTGCTAATAAAATGTTTATGATACCACCAAAAGTTACTAATGCACAGAGGGGTAACTTAGCAGGTTTAGTATCTGGAGCGATGATTTATAATACAAACTTAAATAAATTACAAGTATATAATGGTTCAGCGTGGGAAACTGTAACTAGTTCATAATGACTATTAAAGCATCTGGAAATCCATTAGCATTTACTGAGATCGAAGCAGAGTTCGGGGGAACTCCAGGTCGAAGTTTTGGAAAATATCGTAGAGATGATCCAGCTTTTACTAATAAATCACCCTCTGGTAGTTCTTTATCAAATCTTACATTAGACACTGGAATTCCCGCATCTGGTGAAATTAAATTCAGTCAGTTTTATGGTAAAAAACTGAACATGGTAGTTGACTATTATGCTGACGTAGCAAATTTAAATAAGCAAGCAGCAGGTAATAACACTATGGCTGCGACATGGAGATATCAAAATCAACAAGAAAGAGTCAAAGTAATAGGGGGATTTAGATCAAGACCTTTAGGATCAGTTGCTAGTAATTACACTTTGACTGCAGGAGATTGGCAAGGTGGGAAAAAAATATTTGTTAATGTAAATCAAACTGTTGGTGGTAGAAAAGATGGTGTTAGATCTGATGTTGCACTTAGAACTGGAGTTTGGCCATCAGGAACAGAATTGCAGATAGACATTGGACCATCAGGTTTTTTAACTGGTGCTGGTGGAGATGGTGGTGCAGGAGGTTCATATGATGGAGGAAATGGTGGGACTGGCACAAGTGCATTAGGTGTAGAATATGCTGCAACTATTAATAATGGTGGTGTAATAAGATGTGGATATGGTGGCGGTGGTGGGGGAGCTGGTGCTGCTAATGATCCATCTGATAAAAGTACGACAGACTTTGGACGATCTGGTGGTGGTGGAGGTGGAGGAGCTGGTCTCCCTGCTGGAATTGGTGGTGCTGAAGGAACTGGTGGTTTCAATGGATCTGGTTTAATAGATGGACAAGCTGGTAGTAATGGCACCATAACTGCTGGTGGTGCTGGTGGTAATGCTGGATCAGAAGGAGGTGCTACTGGTGGTCGTGGTGGAGATGGTGGTGATATAAACGATATGCCACAAACTGGAAGTCCTGGAATAAGGGAGGATGACAGAGCATATACAGATACTCCAGGTGATACAGGAGGAAATGGTTCTGATGGTAGGGCTATATATTTTAGCAGCACAACCGTTCGAGACAATAGCACAGTTACAGGGAATAGTATAACTGGTAGAAGAGGAGGTTCTGTAGCTGAACCATTTAATTAATTATTATGCTCACAGATTTTATTTCAATTTATGAAAATGCAATATCACTTGAAGATTGTAAGAAATGGATAGAATATATTGATTACTTAAGAAAAGAGGGATTAATTACACAAGAGAATAGTAAATTACATGAACGAGATCATGAAACATTAAACTTCTCAAATGATGATGCATATGACTTAACTTCATCTGATAAATTAGTTAGAAGTTTTTTACCATCAATAAAAAAATATGTAGATAATTACCTTCAAGATTATAGTCTACTGGGTGAATCAAACTTTTTATTATATGATGTTAAAGCAAAAAGAATTCCTGTTGCTGGTGGATTTCATAAATGGCACTATGAAAACGCATCCCATGAAAGTGCTACTAGAAGATTTGTTGTTCAGGCATATCTTAATACTATTAAAGAAGGTGGTGAAACTGAGTTCCTATATCAAAATAAAAGAATTAAAGCAGTTCAAGGGACATTACTAATTTGGCCAGCAGGATATACTCACGTTCATCGTGGTAATCCACCCATAGGACAAGATAAATACATACTCACATCGTGGGGTATGTTACAACAATGAAAATGATATTTAAGATAGAAGAATATTTACCTGATACTAAACAGGTAGTCATAAGATATTGTCGTCAAAATGCACCTAAACCTATTTCAGAGTATCCTGCCAAAGCTGTATCAACTGATAATTATGACACTTCATTTGACAGTCGTAACTTATTAGAATCCATAGCACAATATGGATATACAAAGGTTCTGGCACAGGAGGATAAAGAGGAAATTTTACCAGAAAATATACCAGCAGATGTTCCAAACAGTTTAGACATAGCTGATTATGTTGGAAAGGTATTTTGTGTAGAAGACAGATATGCNACAGAAAGAATGAGATCGAGAAAAATGAGGAGGGTTGATATCGAATGAGCACATTTAATCGGACATATCGAGCACCTAAATTTTTTCTGTGTATTCATACAACAGATGAATATCATATTGAATTAGAGAGGGCAGAGAATAGACACTCATATTATTCTTTTATTTGTAGAGGAACAGGTATCTTACATATCTTAAGAGATGGTAAATTTAAAACTGTTGAAAGTCAAGGTATAAAAAATTTATTTGACGTATCTGATGTGATTGGTTGTAATGTAGTTGGTGAAACTTACGAGTCAACAAAATGTATTTCATTTAATATTTGGGATAAATCTCAAAAATGGAATGGAAAGATGTTGGAGACAGGGAAAATAAAATCAGATAAGGAATACTCCTGTATAATATCTTTTGAAGGATCGTGTTTTATAAATGGAAAAGAGATAATTGAAATGGATTACGCTGATTTAAAACAGTCAAAAGAATATGATATAGTTGTTCCAGAGGGTTCATCAACTGCATTTTTTGAACTATGTTCATAAGAGATAAGATTTTAGAGAATAAAGATAGAATACAAAACTTTCTTAACAATCTTAATTGTGATGANGAAAGGTGGTTGATGTATAATTGTGAGAGAAATGAAAATCCTGTGATAAGAAATTACTCAAATGAGATGAGTTACAAGATAATGAAAAGAAATACATGGAGATTTCGTTCGAGAATGGTATATCTAAAAGCCATGGAGGATATGATTGTATCGCAATATCAATACAGTGGATCACAAATAATTAAATTTGATCAGATGGCACTTGAATTAGACAAGTATGAAAAGGTTGAGAATGGATATTTAAGNACAGATATACTAGGAGATGTNAGTGAAGTATTTTCTGATAAGAGAATATATACGATACATTATATTGAAGCATTAGGACCTGTTGACCCACATACAGACCCGTGGAGTTACGATAGAGATTATTGCAACGTTATATTTTATGACAAAATTCCAGATGATGTTATACTAAAGATAAAAGGTGAAGAAATTCCAATTCAATCACCACAATTTACAAATTTTGGAAATGAGTTACATACATATGAATTTGAAGAAAGACCATTCCCCCTTAAAATATTGCATATAGATCACGAAGATGAAAGGATTTCTTGATACATCTAAATTTAATGTATGCTCTTTTTTAGAAGATAACTATAATATCATTCTAGATGAGTATAAAAAATTTAAGTTTAACATAGTTGAGGATAATACGTCTGATGAAAATTGGATGTGGTGGAAGCTGGCTTATGAACACTCTCTAGATATTACAAAAAACTTTCGTCAAGACTTAGATTGGGATGAAATATCATTTGCCCCATACAAAAGATCACATAGTTGTTATGGATTAATATTAAATGAGCAGAGTATATGGGAGGGTGTTTTACTCTCAACAAAAGCAACACATAACTTTAACTTTCTACCAGAACTAAAAACCACAGAGATTTGTAATCAATACTTCTCAAAAACGTCAGACTTAGTTAAACAGTTTGATGAGGTCACATCTGTTATGATTGCTAGATTTCCCTCTAATCGTAAAATACCCAAGCATAAAGGTTACAAAGAGATTATAAGAGTGCACATGGGTTTAGTCGTGCCAGAAGGTGATATTGGATTTGGTGTAAGTGATCAAACGACAAAATGGCAAAATGGTAAATGTCTTGCATTTGTTGATTCTTCTACTCACTATGCATGGAACAATACTGAACAAGATCGTATCAATCTCATCATTGATTTAGATAGGAGAAAAGTAATTGGAAGTAAATGAATTTTATGATGATACTTCACCTGAGATATGGAAGAGAGTAATTGGTAATGATTTACATTATCATGTTGGTTGGGGTGATGGAGATATTTTATACAATGCGATCAAACATCTGTATCAATTCATTGATGAGAAATCAACAATATTAGATTGTGGTTGTGGATGGGGTGGCACAGGAAAGGTATTGAAACGGGATATGAATTGTGATGTTACGGGTGTGACCATATCACAAGTACAATCGGATTACATCTCAGATAATAATTTATTTCCTGTCGTTCTATCTGATTTACATGATTACGTTCCAAGTAGAAATTATGATGTTTGTTTATTTGTAGAATCATTCTGTCATTTAAAAAACCCAAAAAAGGTGTTAAATAATCTTGTAGAATATACTAAAAAATTTATTATAAGAGAGTATTATCTTAAAACAGATGGTTATCCTCAAAAATATATTGATAATTGGTTGATGAATATGTATACTAAAGATGAGTTATCTTGTTTTTTTACAGAACTAGATTTTAAGATGACTTATTTTGAGGAACATTATGATGAAGCTCTAGAACCAACTCTAGATTTGTGGTTGCATAATCTAGATAAAGTTGATAATATAGAGAAGACAGAACATATTAAACTATTAGAATTGAGTGCAAGATATTTAAAGCAGCACAAAGAACAAATATTAAAAGACATAGGTTTATCTACTTTTATTTTTGAAAGACATGACTAAACTCAAACTATCAAGCAATAAAGAAAGTGTTCTCAACGAGATAGGTGATGGAAAATTTAATCTAGATTTTGACGGATATATTCTACATCTTAAATCGTTTATTCCAAAAGAGCAGTGCAACCAGATTGTGTCAAGTCTGAGGGAACTAGAAAAAGATAAGTCAACTCCATACACAGATGGTTTATTGAATAATAATGCTGATACTTATTTTGACCCAGACATTCCTACCATAGATGAAGTATCAAAAAAGATATTTGTTGATGGATTAAAAACATATTCTGAAAGGGTGAGAGCATTTAATTGGTCTTATTATGGGACAGATACTCTTCACTATTCTGAAATGATTATTAGGAAATATAATGAGAAATCAATTTTTGATTATCACCACGATGATATTATATCCGAGATATTCCCACATTGGTTTTTAAGAAGACAAAACATATTGACTTGCATCGTGTATTTTAATGATAATACTGAATACACAGGGGGTAAATTACAATTTGCAAGTTCAGATAAGGAATATACACCTAACATTGGTGATGTTATTATTTTTCCAGCTAATTGGATGTATTATCATAAGGTATCTGAGATAACATCAGGAACAAGATATTCAGGTGCATTATTATTTTATTTTGGTTCAAGTAAAAAAATGCCTAACGCACTATCAAAGAACTGGTAATGATTAGATATAAAATGTTTGAGAGAGAAATTACAGCAGGGGAACATCGCTCCTATCATGTTTGTGTGAATAATTTTGGAAACAATTTTAGTTCTAAATCTAAATTTTATCCTATAGATGAATCTCTATCAAAGATTAATGAAGATTTTACAGATTATGAGTGTAATATTACATTAGCAAATCACACTTCTCCGAATGATTACTTTCATATATCATATCTCGCTAAGAATCTTTATCCACCTTACATTCAAAAAAATATTTTAGACGCATTTAATATTAAAGTTGATTTTCCTGTCATATATTTTACAAGACAATATCCTTATGTCGATAATTTTAAGGTTGGTTTTGATCATAATACATATCAAAAGTTTAATTCTAAATTTTATAAGCAGGTAATGGATATAATAGTTAAATTAAATAATGTTCTTAATGGTATAAATGCCATCATATTAGCAGGGGATTTTGATAAGGATGGTAATTTTATAGATGAAACAATCAATATCGAGATAATTCCATATCAAAATAAAGAAAATTATTTTAATATTAAAGATATATTGTTAAATGATTTTTCAGTAGTTCCAGATAAAATAGGTAGGTATGATAAGATGTTTGATAATTATGTAATTAATAATTTTTGTTGGCATACTAAGATAAAATTGTTTAGTGATAGAGAACCACTTGTTAAATTTTATAGAACCTATCCACATAATCCTTTCATAGGATACCATAATTACAAATGATTACTAAGTCTGACTTGCAAAAAATATATCAATGGGGATTAAAAACAAAGTTCCCATTGAAATTAGCACCTACAACGAAGGGATATACAAATAAAGATATTTTTATTTGTGGATTGAAGTTTGTTCGTAAAAATGTGAACATTCGTAAGAATTTAATGGATAAAGAAATATACGATATAATAAAGAAAGATGATATACTATATGCCACTTACTCTATATTTCAAGGTGGAACTATTCTGACACCACACTTAGACCCAAATGTTTATCGTGATCGTTATAAGAGAGTTCAGATACCATTAAGAATACCAGATAAAGATAAGTGTTATATGACTTGGATAAATCATGAAAAAATTTATTGGCAGAGTGGTGTAACACAAGTGTTTCCTGTTATGGACTATGTGCATGAAGGACATAATTTATGTGATGAACCAATGGACTTTATTTTCCTTGATGTGAAGTATGATACCGAAGTAGAAATCTAAAAAATTCTACATACTCTGTATGGCTTGTTCTGAAAGCTCTATAATTTTTTAAGACCCCGACTTGCGAAGGGGATTTTTTTATGCTATAATACTGGTATGAAACCAGTTATTAAGTATCAGGGTGGGAAGTCAAAAGAACTTTCCAGAATTAAAGAGATTGCACCAAAGACAATATACAGAGTGGTAGAACCCTTTTGTGGTGGGTCTGCGGTATCTCTACATTATGGAGATACTTGTGTATTAAATGACATCAATAAAGCAGTTATAAACCTATATCGAGAGGTTGGAGGGGATAATTATCCAACTATACAAAGAAGAATAGATGAAATNAAAACCTATGGTCACGATGAACTGTCAGAGGTATATTATTCTTCAAGAGATATTATTAATGACCCAGATAGTCATAGTAATGTTGACCGAGCGATTGCATATATTGTAATGAGACAGTTGTGTTTCTCAGGCATGGAAAGATATAACTCAGAGGGTAAATTCAATGTGCCTTTTGGACACTACAAGAAGATGAGTTGTAATCTATCTCCTGATCATCACAACTTTTTTAGTAAGAAAGCAACGATATACAATAGGGATGCGATTGATATTATTGATGAGTGTACTGAAGATGATTGGATATTCTTAGACCCACCATACTTAGATCGACTTGGATATACCACAGGGGATGGTGGTAACAATCTACATCTAAGACTTGTACACGCTATGAAGAATACAAAGGCAAAGTGGTTACTTATTCACTCAGATTGTGAGTTCTATCGTGAAATGTTGAAAGACTACAATATTATTACAAAGGACTTTAAGTATATGCAGAACTTCGGTAAGGACAAAGATCACTCAGGTTCAGAGGTCAAACATCTATACATTACCAATTATTCAACTGTCACAAGCAATTCCACAGAGGAGAGTGTATCTGCTATAATATAATTATTGAAAGGATATTAATGCAACTAAGACCACATCAAGAGCAAGCACTACAGGCAATGACTGATAATGANAAAGGACAAGTCATTGTTCCGACTGGTGGTGGAAAGACAATGTGTATGATTATGGATACTGTTAGACAGTTAAAAATGTATGGCACAGTTGTAGTCGTTGCACCACGCATATTACTTGCAGAGCAACTCTACAAAGAGTTTATGGAGATTGTAGATGAGAACCTCTACGATGTATCTGCAATGCACGTTCATAGTGGTAAAATCAAAGGTGTATTCAGCAGTACAAACCCACTTGAGATACAATCATTTGTCGAGTCAACATTGAGTGGTAGAAGAATTATATTTACAACTTATCATTCACTTCACAAGATACAGGATAGTGGTATCAATGTTGATACTATCTACTTTGATGAAGCACACAACTCAGTACAGAAAAACTTTTACCCTGCTACTGAATACTTCTCACACAATACTCATCGTTGTTACTTCTTTACAGCAACACCAAAGCATACAAGAACAGTATATAAAGCAGGTATGAATAACACAGATGTTTATGGTCGTGTAATATGTCAAATCCCTGCACCTACACTTGTCAGGGCAGGTTATATTCTACCACCAAAGGTTGAAGTATATAAGTCAAGAATACTCAAGAAAGATGAGTTAGTTGCTGATAGAGATTGTGAGCAAATGATCAATGCGATTGATAATATTCGTAAGGACAAAGTATTAATATGTGCAAAGTCAACAAAGCAGATTGTAGGTCTTATTTCACGCACAAAGTTTGTTGACGAACTTGCATGGAGAGGTTATAGTTGGATGATGATAACATCTAAGACAGGTGCTATCATTGATGGAGAGAAGGTATCAAGAGAAGAGTTCTTCGATGTACTCAATGCTTGGGGTAAAGATGCTACTAAAAGATTTGTAGTTCTTCATCACAGCATACTCTCAGAAGGTATCAATGTCAATGGTCTTGAAGCAGTATTGTTCATGCGTAATATGGACTACATAGGCATTAGTCAGACTATCGGTAGAGTTATTCGTAAGGGTGCAGAGGACAAAGTATTCGGTCTTGTGTGTGTACCTGTTTACTCTAATGTTGGTATCACTACTGCAAGAAAGGTTGAAGCAGTTGTTGATACTATATTCAACAAAGGCGAAGCAGCTACTACAGTTATTACACGATGAGTACAATAGTTTTAGTTACAGGTGGATTTGACCCAATACATAGTGGTCATATTTCATATTTTAAAAATGCAAAAGAATTATATCCACATACACCTTTGTGTGTTGGTTTAAATTCTGATGATTGGTTAATTCGTAAGAAAGGAAAATATTTCTTACCGATGGCAGAAAGAAGAGCAATCGTCAAGGAACTCAAACCAGTTGACTTGACGATCACTTATGATGATACGGACAACTCATCTAACATGGCAATCTTCAAGTGTTTACAAATGTATGATAAAGTGGTATTTTGTAATGGAGGAGACAGAGTAAACACAAATGTACCAGAGTATCGCAAATTTTCAGAGAATGAAAGAGTTATCTTTGAGTGGGGTGTTGGTGGCGATGACAAAATGAATAGTAGTAGTTGGATTTTGAATGAATTTCTAAAACGATGAGAGATACAATTTTATTTGGAGATTGTCGGGAGACACTAAAGGAGTTTGATGAACAGGCAAGAATGTGTGTAACATCTCCACCTTACTATGGTCTTAGAGATTATGGTGGAGAAGAAAATCAAATTGGTCAGGAGCAAACTCCTGATGAATTTATTGATCAATTGGTAAACGTATTTAAGGAGGTTCGCAATGTGCTTACAGATGATGGAACTTGTTGGGTTAATCTTGGGGATAGTTACTATAACTACAGACCTGGCAAAGGACAAGGACTACCAAGACAAACTGTCTCAAGTACTAAACAAGACTTACCAGATATGTGTCCTCGTAGAGGAAATCGAATCGAAGGACTTAAAGAAAAAGACCTTATCGGAATCCCATGGCTCTTTGCCTTCGCAATGAGAAATGATGGATGGTATCTGAGACAAGATATAATATGGCATAAACCAAATCCAATGCCAGAGAGTGTGAGAGACAGGTGTACGAAGTCACACGAATATATATTTTTGTTCAGTAAAAATAAAAAATATTTTTATAATAATGAAGCAATCAAAGAACCCGCAAAAGATTGGGGAACAAGAGACAGAACAAATGGAAAATATCACAACGAAGGAACAGGACTACAACCACATTCGGGACTTACAAAATCATATCCAACAAAGAATAAACGATCTGTCTGGTCAGTAACAAATAAACCATATCGTGAAGCACATTTTGCCACATATCCACCTGACTTGATTGAACCTTGCATACTAGCAGGGAGTGAGTTAGGAGACATAGTTTTAGACCCATTTATGGGTAGTGGCACAACAGCTGCAGTTGCAAAGGCACTTGGTAGAGATTACATAGGATGTGAACTACATGAAGACTATGGTAATCTTATTCAGAAACGTGTCAATGATTATCAGACAATTAATAAAGTGTCACAAGAACCTAGCATAAACATCTTGGATATTATATAATAGAAGAGTAAACAAAGGAGAACTATGAAGTGTAGAGTACAACTCTATGTTGCAGGTCAGACTTTCAATGAAGAAGTCAGAGCGGTAGATTACGAGGAGGCAAAGAGAGTAGCTCTTGCAAGAAATCCTAATGCCACAGTTGTAAGTGTTACTGCTGTATTTTAATGGCAAGAGGAGATAATTACCAATCTTTTTATCCAACCAAAAATCTGACATTGCTTGATGCAAAGGTAGGACAACCCAATGGTTGGGTATCTAAAGATGGTATGTGGGCAGCAGTTCCATCAAATGGAAGAAAGTTTGCAATCGTACACAATGGTGTAGTAGAACACTTTTCAAAAAACTATGAGTGTGCTATAACATACATAAAAAAGGGTATTCAAAAGGAGAAGAAAAATGCACGATCAAAACTCAATTGATGCAGTTGAATCATCTGCACAAAAGTATCAGCGAGCGTTAGACTTGTTTACTGAGTCAGTACTAAAACCTGACCACGATTTGCGTGGTTGTGCATATAATCAAGGATGCTATGAAGATTTGATGGAGATAAGAGAACACGTTTTAGAATACCTTAAGACATTAAAAGAAGTGACCTATCACACTAACCCAGACGAAAGTGATGACTTAGAAACTGCTAAGTTTATTCAAACAAAACCACTTACTAAGTGGAGATAAATGAGAATAGGAGTAATGTGTTCTGGTAACGGAACAAACTTCGAGAACATAGTTCGTTCTTGCCGANAGGATGAAGTTGTATTGATGATATACAACAAAAGGAACTGCGGTGCTAAGAAGAGAGCAACAAAGTTAGGCATCCCGAATGTTTGCAT
>FUFK010042187.1_pt1 | contig 13241 bp, 27 predicted proteins | sample 1021851 | NCBI WGS metagenome assembly FUFK01 (sample SAMEA51879418, study PRJEB19060) | metagenome | reverse complement strand
ATACAAACCCAAGGCTTTGAGCCGCCTGGATCAGCAACGAAATAGCGGGTGACTGGTACTCCATCATTCTGAATAAATGGAATCTTTTCATGGGGTATGACATTGACCTCTCTATTAAATTTTGGGAAACGACCCTCGACTGCTTTGGAAGGTATGCCATATAATCGGGCAAGCTTTACCTCCAAGGGTTGCTTTGAATAGGTGCGGATTAATTCGTTTGCATTCACAAACGGACTCATCTCAGACCAAAAGTAGTGAATCCTACAATCTGGCCAGTTTGCAGAGACTTGTTCAATGGGTAATTCACGGTTCAGTAAACTGCTGTATTTTGTTTTCACCGTCTCTGCACCCTTCAATAAACTATTAATCAATGGGGTGTAACCTTGAAGTGTCGTGAATGATAAAATCAAGCGTCCCGAAAAGTCAGTCAACCTAGCAAGTAATGTATTAAAAATTGCCTCACTTACCTCTTCATCACAATGAATTGCATGTGCGGACCAACCCTCAAAGATTTGCGGGTCTGCCATGTACTGGCGATAGTTGTTAAAACTTATTGTACTTCCCCGCTCCGCACCTGGTGTACTGGGTGGCAGGATTGCCTTACCGGAATTAAATCCATTCTTTTGGGTGTATTGCAAAGAATGATTGGTACTCTTCTTCTTTGCCCGTTTATATCGTGCAGGAAGTGCCTCCCAAATATAGCGTTGAGCGTCCGCAATACTACGCTCCTCAGATACATGCATACTGCGAATCTCAGCTTCTGGAATCTGTTGGGCTAAGTGAACCAAAAGCCGAGAGCAGAGAGTAGACTTGCTACTTCTATTGCCGCCCAAAATTACATGGATTTTATCCTTATCCCACCTATCCATCACCCTACGCCAACCAGGTAATGTCCATCCCCATTCAATGGGATCTTCTTTTTCGCTGTTTGGTTGATCAATTATTAAGCGGCTCAACATCTCCGCCCGTTCCTGCGGTAGTGCATCAATCTCATCCTCGCTCAATGCACATGCTAATTCACCCTTCTCAAACTTTAAATCATCCGTCCAAGGGATGCCAAAGTGAGCATCGACTTTATCTGCGTAGGTTACTCTAGGCATGACTCAATACTTCACATCAATCCCGCCCTCGATGTATTCGGGGTGTGACTTCCAGGACTCATTAATATTAAGGCGTTGAATCTTTATATACTCTTCAAAATAAAACATAAACGCTTCCTGGTCTTCATTTTGTTGAGCAACTTCAATCTCTTGGAGTATCATAATTTCTGCCTTCTTGTTTTCTGCATCCCGTCGAATGATTTCAGTAATCTCCGCAGACCAGTAAGGTTTTGGTTTTTGGCGAATACAGGAGGTGAAAAGTAAAAGTAATAGTATCCATCTTGACATTAAAACTTCCTCAACTTTTCCTGCTCCAACGCATAACCTAATCCATGCCCCAAGTTAGTCTTGTTATCCTCCTGGATTAATTCATCCTTCCACGCCCATCCCTTGAAATCCAAAGTGCTTCCATCCACCACGCAAAGAACATAAACATCCACATCGGGATTTACTTTTAAGGTACTCAATAATCGGGCAGTCTTATGCTTGGACGCTTTGACGTCATAACGCTTTCCACTCGACATCACACCATCTGCGGAGCCACTCCGTGGAGTTAGTCCTAAATCGGGGAATACATTCATCTTCTTCGCAAATCCATACTCCGCCATCATACCCATCACATCCGCTTCCGCACCATCGTGATCACCCATCTTCGCATCNCGCACCCCGTTCCCACGGGCAATGAGAGTGCGCATTCTGCCCACCATCTGGCAGACTTGGATCTCATCGGGTTGGAGGGTTAATATCATCCTCTTGCCTGTATCTCCATGCCCACTATGATTGCCGTTTCGAGCGTTTGCGTCCCGAATAACCGATTGATTTCCCAGCCCTCGAAATCCGTTCCAACGTCTCTTGGTCGAATTTCGACGGTGTCGGACCCAACCTTCTCAAGAAACACCGTGGTAATTTTTGTACGGATAGTGGTATTGCTCGCCCGTATTTTTTCCAAAAGATCGGATTCCATCCTGGTGGGACTTTCATTATCCATTACTCTCCGCCTTTGCTTCAATGACTTCGCTGAATAAATCACAGCATCTCTTCTTTAACTCCCTGTTCTCCCTCTCCAACCGCTCCACCTTTTCCTTCAGTTTAAGATTCTCCTCGGTTAAGCGCTCCACCCATTGAGGCCAGTTCTCCAGTTTCTTACCAGTTGGGGCATATAAATTCATTCATCATCCTCCTCCCAATCTATATCGCTCTCGAAATCTATAATTTCTTCTTTGTAATATTCTTTGACCGCAGAATTTACACATTCCAGAATCTCAATGTCATGGAGATCACTCTCCTCTTCCCATCGTCGAAAGGTACATTTCAATTCATGGATAAGTTGTCTATTTGCTTCTGCCATATGCTAATTTGAACCGATCCGGTAATTCCCGCTTCTGATCCTTTCGTACCGCAATTAGATTTCCATCCTCATCACGCACATAATTTCCACTTTTATCACGAACAAAAAATTCAACCTCATTCTTTTCCCAGAACCGAAGCCAACCCGCTAGTGCTTCTTCCCGTGTAAGAAAAGCATCAGCTTTCATCCTCTTCCTTATCCTTGCATACTAAGCATTCCCAGTCCTCATCATAAGTGATGGGTGATCCGCATTCCTCGCAGAAAACATCGGGGTGCCAAGGGCGATCAAAGCATCGGGTCATTTGTCTAAAACCTTTCCTATCTGTTTCCCAATCCACTCAGCCACATTGACGGTGACGGCATTGCCCATCGCCTTATATCGTGGACCATCTGCCTGTTTGACCACCTTGCCGGTAGCCTTCCACTCGTTCCCCTCGAGGATCAGTTCCATCTTCTCGGCTGTCCAATTATCAGGGAATCCCTGTAGGCGTTCGCATTCGATTGGAGTGAGTCGGCGGACTGTTAGGTTTTCTCGGACTCCCATTTGCAGATTGCTCGACTCCGAGTTCATCTGACAATTTATCGTCCCACTAATATCACCCTCCCATGTCGCCTTGTTTGATCGGTCGGATGCGGTAAATGCCTTAGCTTCTTGGAGTACAGTAGGTAAATTTACACTTGGGTTACCTTCCGCCGCTTTTAAAGTCATGCTTTTATCGCCCGTTATATCGCAGTTGTATAGGTCGCATCCATGAGCCACCCCCACGCCTTCCCCGCCTTGCAAAACATTAACCTCGGTATCACCTTGCTTGGTTTCCGCCTTCAATGTTGGGCTAATTTGTTTTAATTCAATTTTGTCTTTAAGTCTTAATTCCGACTTTTGAAACGCCACCCCCACGCCTTCCCCGCCTTGCTGGCTACGCAGAGTTACCGATACATCCTCGGAAGCCTTGGGGGTTGTGTCTCCGTTCCATGAGACGACTGCGGGTTCTCTGCCCCCGCCTGTCATGCAATTTAGAGAGGGACTTACAACCTTTTTTATATCACCTGTAACTCTTGGCGGTCCGTCCAAACTCTTAGGCTCAAAGGCAATACCTTCTTGTTCATAAGCAACCCCATGCTTGTCCAATCCATTAAGGGTAAAAGCTACATCCTTATTTACTCCACTACCTTGCGAACTCTGCGAAGTCTCTCCACCTCCTTGAAGGCAGTAGGTTTCTTTCTGCTCGATTACACCTCCAATATGATTTTTGTCGGAGGCGGCAGATGATAGGGTTTGCGAGGTGTTTGGATTGACTGAGTTGTTATAGAAATCAACCGCTAGAACTTCTGATTTGGATTCAGCTTTTGGTATAAAAAAACTTTCGGCATTCTGTACCATTTGATTGTTGGTATGCTTCGCAAGTTCACCAGTTATAGTGGCACAGACTTCAGGTAACTCTAACTTGTGGCCACCCTCTCCAACGCCTTTTGTAGCATCTCCGGCAGTTCCTTTCCCCGCTTCTCGGCTCGGCGCAGGATACCCTGGCAGGCTTTCGGTGATAGCGAGTATTTCGTCAACGGATTCGCCTCCAAAATCTGAGACAATGAACACGCGCTTCCGTCTTTGCGCCACACCGAAATATTGGCTGTCGAGAACGACATATCCTGTCTCACAAGCCCCGCTGTCGAGTAGCTCTCGGATGCACCTTGCAAGTGCGACACCATCATCTGCGGAGAGCAATCCACCGACATTTTCTGCCACCGCAAAGCGTAGCCCGCATCCTCGGGATCGCAGTTCCCGAATAAGTCTAGTTGCTTCATAGAATAATCCTGATCGTTTTCCATCTAATCCCTCTCTTTTACCGGCCACGCTCAAGTCCTGGCATGGAAATCCGTATGTTATAAAATCCGCATCGGGCAGATCATCCGCCGATACTTTTGATACATCGCAGAACAGGGGAACATTCGGCCAGCGATGCTTTAATACACCCGCCGCATTCTTATCCCATTCCACTTGGGCAACGCATTCATGCCCCGCCTGCTCCATGCCAAGATCGAATCCACCAACCCCAGCAAATAAACTGATAAACTTACCCACGAACCACCTCCCTTAGTGATGGCATCATTTCCTCAATCTGATCCACCATCCCTTTGATCAAAGAGTCAAACTCTCTCATCTGCGCGATTTTACGCCTCGTATAAATTACACAAGTGTGATGACGATCAAAGATTTCCGCAGTTTGCTCAAGGTGATCAATGAAATAACTTGAGTAATACATCGCAATCTGACGGGCCAATGCAGGTTTTGCCTTGCGTGTACGACTATTTATTAAATCAACCGTAGTGCCACATACCTCTGCACTTAACTCCTTTATCCGATCTGTGAATTCAATCGAAGTCACTTCACAATCTCCCACACATCCTTCTCCAAATGCTTCAACGGAATCACTTCTCCTAATTTTAAATACTTATCCGGTTTGCATCGAAACCGTCCATGACTCCCATCCGCAAATTCAACCAACCTTAAAAACTTATTCTGCGGGATTGCATATATCTTCCCCATCCGCTCATCACTCTCCTCCACTATCCTGCGAACCTCTTCAATCGGAGCCTTAACCTCCTCAATCATTTCATCCACCTCCGCAAGTTCCTCCTTTATCTCTTCCTCCCCTTCCATCTCCATCAAATGCGCAACCATCTTTCTCGATATCCGATTGCCATGAACACAAGTACGCATCGTACTCTTCTTAATCCCCATCATCTTCGCAAATTCATCCCTGGTAATCCCATGCTTCCTCAAAATCCGCATACAATCTTTACCACTCAACTTTGTCCCCATTCGTACTCTTTTGTAGTTTACTATCGACAAGTCAACACTTTTTCTCAAAATTATACAACATGCCAAGAGGGATACCCAAAAAGCTCAAACCATTCGATGAAAAGCTAAAGTCCAAAGTGATCACTTCCGCTGCCCGTATTGCCGCACGTCAATCAAATGCAAAGAGAGAATCTGAAGAAATGGAATTATCCGCAGAACAGGAAGAACATAGACTACGAATTAAAAACGCTCTCAAGTACGGTATGGATATGACCGAGCAACAATTTCTAAATGCAGTATCCAAGAAGCTATCACACATGGTGGCCGACTCCCTTAACGATCTTCACGATTCAATCGATCAAATACCACCCCAGAATAAAGCCTATGCCGTAGGTATGCTATTCGACAAATTTATGACCGTCTCCGGTAGACCCACCAATATCACCGCATCCGCAAATGTAAAACTGGGTGCGTCAGATATGTCACCCGATAAGGTACGCTCCATCCTAAAAGGGGCAAAGAAGGCCGCAGAAGCCATGCCAACCGAAGCATCCAAGGAAAAGGTCATAGAGGTGACCGATGAAAAATAAAGGCACCCTATACGAGCAAATCTTCTTCCATGAAGCACTTGCGCATAATTATGAAGTCTTTACGCCATTAGGGGATTATCTACCCCAAGACTGCTTAGTTATGAATCAAGCAGGGAAAATCTATAAGGTTCAAATCAAAGGGACCGCAGATAAGGTTGCGGATAAATCACGCGGGGGAATGGGCAGGTATATGATCACCACCTCCGCAGGGGCATCACGCAAGGAAACCATCGACCCATCCAAAGTCGATATCCTCGCAGCCTATGTTGCCGCAGTTCCAACCTGGTACATCATTCCCATACTATCTCTTGACTCTGCCATTCGGATTTCGCTATATCCACACAATCCAACATCCAAGGCAAAGCATGAGAAGTACCGAGAGGATTGGGACTGCTTTAAGCAATAGGATATGCTGTAAGGTGTTGCCTATCAACACCACCGAAGTTTTTTTCAGAAATAAACAAGCAAAAATGCGTGACAATGGGCGGAGCTTTGCGGTGGGGGCGGAGCTTTGCGGTGGGGGCGTTATGGCGAAAAATTTCGTGGGGGGTGTGATGATAATATAGAAATTAGCGCGGACGACGGCAGACCCCCTCCCCCCCCGTCTGGCATATAAATTGTTGTTTTTGCGTAGTTTGTGCCATAGCAGTTGTTTTTTAATATACTGCTAANGCCCTAGAAATGGGGGCTTCCAGCTTTTCACTACTCAACCAAGGGTAAACAAAGCCCTAAAATTGCACGATTTGCGATCTCGGAAAAGCAATAAATCAAATAACGCATCATCGCATCATGATATGTTGATATGTTATTCCGTGGAATGGAAAAATGTTACTCTGAGTAGAAATGGATTAAATTGCTTTAACCTTCTTCCCTTCCATACCCCTAAAACTGATCTCGTCACTTTTTGTAGTTTTGTGCTTGACGCGGTTTCAATCTTCTTGTTTTCTGTGCAAATCCAATGAGCGCGGCAATTCCGCCAAGCTCCTAAAACACAAAGATACATTATGAGATACTCACCAAAAACAAAACAAGGCAGAATTGAGGCAAGGGATCGTCGAATTGCTCAAATGATTGAAAACGGATGGGAATATGAAAAGCGCAATGATTGTGAACTCATCATTCTTACTCATGCTTTTTCCAACCATTGCGTTGCTATGGGATTCAAGGGAACAGCTTATAAACCATGGTTTTATTATCGTTTTCGAAGTACTGAAGCGCGGATTGAGTTCGTAAACAAGCAAATCGAAACTCTCAAAAGCCATGAAAGCAAAGGAAAAGCTTCGAGAAAATCACCCCCTGCAAGCGATCATTTCATGGTTGGAGATGTTCTTTATACTTCATGGGGATACGATCAAACCAATGTAGATTGGTATCAAGTCACAAAAGTAAAAGGTAAATCAATATGGCTCCGAAGAATTGCTGAAAATTCAAGTGATGTAGGTAATTGTTCAAGTGGCTATACTCAACCAAGAAGGTATGAATTTATAGGAGCAGAATTTCGCAAGACCGTTCAGAAAGATGGTTATGTATCTGCGAGCTTTGGAAGTATGAGAAAGTGGGATGGCAAACCAAAATATTGTTCTTCTTATCATTGATCCCTTGATACTACAAACAACTAAATTTATAGACATTGAAATACATTACTCGATCTCATTAATCATCCTTGCGCCTTGGTTCATTTTAGGCGCTTGGGAACTATTACAAGCAATACTTACAAAGAGAGGAAACTAGCATGACAAGAACACAAGCAAACCGAGCTTATCTAAAAATGAAACGCAAACTTATGGAACGCATGGGATATTCAAGTATTGATATTCCAACACTTCGCAATGTGCATCCAGAGTTTATGTATGCCAAGCAAAGGTTAATTAATGCAACAAAGGAGAAACTCGCATGATACACGCATCTAAACTTTTCCCACAAGCTCTTAAAGAAGCCTTCGAGCAAGGTGAGAGAGCGCGGAAAGAGAGAGAGAGAAAGGAGCGCAAGGCGGATGATCGTGGAGCGATCCGCGCTAAGCGTAAAGAGCGCGCACGCGCAAAGCAATTAACATTCAACCTATAATAACAAAGAAAGTAATAATATTATGAATGATGACATTGAACAAATAATCGCGGATAGCGACGGATTAAGCCATTTGAGTGATGGCGAGATGATACAAACATGCGAAACACTCGCGGAAGTTTTTTCGAGCGCTAGTGTTCGAGAAATTGAGAACCTCATCGCATTACTTAATCAAGCAAAAGAGAAAGCGGAGTTTTGAGCATGAGCGATACAAAAAAGAAAAATTACCCTTTGTCGATTAGCGTCCACGGTTCACCATTTGATCGCGGAGGGGCTGACTATTATTACTCACGTGGACGCAATCCCCATTACTACCCAAATGGCACATATCATGAGCCAAGGATTGAACTTAAAGATATGTCAAAAGAGCAGGTCAATGAGTACAATGATGGATATAATGAAGCACAAAAATTAGGATTTAAAAAGGAATATTAAAATGAATGATACAAAAGAGAAACACGCCACACACACGCCAGGACCTTGGGTTGTTAAGCACGATAAAGAGGGTCTTCCGTTTATCGGAGTTGCATCAGACCCGTGGACATATCCTGGAACGGTTGCAACGGTTGAACAAGAGAAAGACGCGCGATTGATCGCGGCGGCTCCGGAGATGTTGGAGATGTGCAAGCTATTTGAAGAATGCATGTCGAGACATATTAGAGCGGAAAGGAGAAAGCTATTAATGATCCACGCAAGTAAACTCTTCCCCCAAGCGCTTGATCGTATCCACGATCACTTGGAGCGCGTCAACGAAACCATTGATGGTAAGGATGGATATGATGCGAGCTATGAACTAGCAAAGGTCCGCGAGGTACTCGCCAAGGTAGAGGGGGGTGAGGGATGAGGTTGTATTTGGTTTCAAAAACATTTGAGAAGTACACCCAAGAGGGCGAGGAGATAGAGGATGGCTTTGTTTTCGAGGAGGAGAAATGCACTTTGCGTGAAGCGCTCGATCATGTTGATTCACTTGGTTCAATAGATTATCACGATTGCGAAAACTTCTATCCTTGTGACATGGACCAAAACTATAGGACGGGAGAATGGGAAAGAAACGCGGTGCATGTAAAGTGTATCAGCAAACCAGCACAACGGGCTTTCGATAAATGTATAAACAAGGAGATACGATAATGAGCGAGGAGAAACAATTCAAATTTAACTACACTATTGATACGGCAGATTGGGGAAGTGGTTGCGAAATGGACAGAGAGAAATGCGAGGTACTCGCCAAAATAGAGGGGGGTGAGGGATGAATATACTTGACGAAATTTACGAATACGCCAAAAAGCATGGCATTGATTGGACACCAACGGGCGGAGGATGCGATTTCATTATCCGCACTATTGGTAGAACTGAACTAAAGCTTGCTGATCCTGAAGATACGGGATGGTGTCCCGATAGTATTGATGATGAATGCGTTGTTTGCATCGAGAATAAGGCTAATATGAGCAAAGAGGTAAAAAANTTTCCTAACTGCCGTGAAGCAATCAAATGGATGGCCGAGGCCAAGCCATGACTAAGCCAAACGAATCCGATACCATTGCCCGCATGTGCGTGGGCCTTAAGTTTGCAGAAGAAATAACTTCCTAACCCTATACCCCCTCAAAAAAGGCTTTTACATGCAAACATGAGTCTTTACCCTCGTAAGAGATNAAAACGCCTTNTNGGGTACAATGCTGTAGCTTAAACGGCATTTCTGTAATTTATCGTATTGCTTTGTAGTTAATAAATATCCTCATCATCATAATTATCGTTCAAATGCCCTTCAGGTTTAAAACGCCCTAAGTTTTTCGTGAACATGAGTATGCAAGCAAGATCATTTTCTCCATTTCGATTCTTTGCAACATGAACCCGTATCTTTTCATGGAGTGGATTTTCTTTCGATTCGGAACTTAGGAGAAAGCAGGAATCACAATCCTGCTCAATACTTCCAGAATCCCGTAAATCGGAAAGCATAGGCTTACGGTTTTGCTTTTCCAACTCTCTGCTCAATTGAGAAAGGGCAAGGATTGGAATCTCAAGCTGCACCGATATTTGTTTTAAGCTCCGAGAAATGTGGGTGACTTCTTCCACCCTTGACTTGTAACCTGGTGCGGAAAGAAGTTGAAGGTAATCAATCACCGCCAGTCCGATATCTCCCTTCGCTCGCTCTTGGACGAGAAAGGCGCGGAAGGAATCAAGGGTGGATTCCGCGTCATCCTTAAAGGTAATAGGCCAATGTCTCATTCTTTGCTTTGAGTCTTCAAGCTTCTTCTTATGAGCGGGAAGTAGGTCTCCCTTTCGGCACGGACGAGAAACCCCGCTTTCACGNNAGAGCAATCTCCCGGCACATTCTGCGGCACTCATCTCAAGGGAAGCGTAAGCTATGCGGTATCCTCGCTTTGCAATCTCATGGGAGAAATGGATAGCTAAAGCGGATTTACCAATTCCTGGACGGGCGGCGAGGACATAAAGTTTTCCAGGGTGGAAACCTCCGCTAAGTGCCTCATCTAGCTTTGGGAAAGATGTGGAGATGGCGGAAGAATCCCCCGCATCAATGGCGAGAAATTCGGAATATGCTTCATTAGCGGCTTGTCCAATCTTGACTTGTCCAGTTCTTCTGGTTAGCGCCTTGGCAACCTTGGTGTTAAATATCGAAGCTATCTCTTCCGCACTCTTTCCGTCTTTGAGAAGATCCATTGCATGATGTATGGAATGCTCCGCAATTCTTCGGTTTCTGGTTTGCTCAACCTGCTCCACATAGCGGTCCACTTTTCCACCTCCATGAAGCTCAACTAAATCCAACGCTTCTGCTTTGAAATTGGGTAGCTCAATCGCAACATCCACCTCATTTAACGGTTCTGAGGATGAGGCTAAGAGTTTAAAGATTTCGCGATGGGCTTCGATTGTGAAGTCCTCTTCTGTCAACCTCTCTACTGCGGTGGCCGATGCTCGGCCGCTATCATCTGCAAGACATGCCGCTAAGACTGCCTGTTCTGAAACTAAGTAATCCACTAAAGATATTTAAGCTTCGGCTCCGGTTGTGGCATTCGCTCCTTAATCCATCCACGACATGCGTTGCGAAAGGTGGCTTCCCAATCCGCCTGGGTATGTCCCTTTCCTTTCGCCCAGTCGATAAACATCGCAACGGCAATGCTATGATCTAAACCTTCGCCTTCAGCTATGCTACGGGGTGGAGAAAAATCATCGGAGATTGGGGTAGTCTTATTCTTTCTAGGCTTAGAATTGGATTTGCCACTTTTTTGGCAATTAGCGTTATATATATTATTAATATTCTTGGAAAGAATATCCGCGCGCGCGAGGGATTTTACTAAAAACCTCCCTAAAACATCCCAAATATATCCCGAAAATACGGCAGATGGGGTAGTGCCGTAAAGTCTACAATACTCTTGTAATATATCATTATGCCACTTGGGTATGCGTAGTCGGATTTCCACCTTATCTTTGTTTTTTTCGCTCATCTTTGCCCTCCCATCATGGTGTTAAATAAGGTGAGTAACAGCCAAAGAAATGTGGCACTTGCGGCAGTAAACAACAATGCAAATATGATGTATTCTGTGAAGTTTCTCATGGTTATTTACTCCTTATTACTGAACCAATTGCTAAAGCTTGAAAGAAAGCGATTGTTTCTTTCGTTGGAGTGACTCCATGAACACGATTCACTCGGTCCCTGACTTTTAGACGTGCAGTTACCATTTTTAATACTTGTGCATTTTTCAAACGATTGTAAGTACACGCTTTTCTGTATTCTATTTCTCGTTTTTCCTTATGAATACTTCGCTCTATCTCGCTGTAATGTTTAAGGACTTCGTGGTATGCTCTTGATACAGAGTTGTTACGGCATCTACCATTATCATGCTTGAAATATGGCATACCATTGTAATGGTTCATCCTATATTTAAGCATAAATACTTTACCGCTTTCATCGTGCAATGGCTCTGTGTACACTCGGTAGTAACCAGGTTTATCTATAATCCAAAACCAATTTCTGCGCCCTCTATACGGATTTGCAAAAGGGCATTTGACATAAACCTCAATACAAGGATTTCTATACTCTCTTGATTCCCATGTTTCCGGATTGTTGTAATGTGTATTTATTTCTTCCTGCGAAATATATCTGAGTGGGTGATAACAATTTTCAAGCGTCCATGAATTAACTTNTAGTTNNNACNTNAAAGGAATTTTTTCATTATCCTTTANGTCTTTATTATGCAGTCGATATACAAANCCANANGAACTTTCTGTGAGTTCTATCGTAATCTCTTCTATTTTTGCACTTATATCTGTTGCGCTTGGATCTCATAGTTGAGTAAGCAGTTGCTTCATTTCTGCCCTTGTAAGCTCTGTATTTTTACGAAATATAATTTTACCCTTTTGAAAATAGTACGGTAATTCTTGTGGCTTTAAGTCCTCTTGTAGTTTGTTGTTTTCGATGTATGCTTTTTGCTCACGCAATGAACGCAAATCACCATCTCCAAACAATTGAAGAATCTGCTCACTACTTGCATCTAATGCACTTACCTCAAGCACATCTCCGCCAGATATAAGCAGTTCAAATTTTTCTCCTTCAAAGACACGATTCTGTAAACTATATGGTAATCGCTTTACGATATTTGTTTTTTTCGGGTCAGACATACCACCAAGAATAAGTTTTGGATGTATCCATTTTCTGCCAATAGCTTCAAATTGTTTCCATGCTTTGGCAGGTACAATATCACTAAACTCAAGTTGCATCTTTTCTGCATTACTTGGATCTTGATCGATTGCTTTAACATAAACTTCACCTGCTCTTACGAATCCATTTATGCCTGATGTAATAGCCTGTTTAAATTCAGCGATTAATTCTTCTGTTGTAAGTTGTAATTCCGTTATCATTTTATTCTTCCTTCCATTGTTGTTTATTAAGAAGAGCCACTAGATCACTCAATCGACAAGTGAACATACTCTCCGAGTTATTTTTTCTGTGAATTACACAGGGAGGCTTGTCTCCTGCGTCACGAATTGATTGTGTCATGGCATCATATAGCATTAGACGCTCAGTTCTTTTAGCCTCGATATGAAACGGGAACTCCTCACTTACCACATCAGGACTATCCCCGCCACCGGAGAATTGTTGTCCTCGGCGGCTAGGGAATCCATTATCGGATAAGTAGTTTGCTAGTTCTCGTTCGTATCGTTTGCCCTTATTACGACTCAGTTTCCCCATCACCGCAGTCCTCTGTGAAGGTTATTGTAAGATCGGGATCACTAACATTGTCCAAATCTTCACCTTCAATCAAGGCGAGCATTTGCTCTATTACCGCCATAGCCACCACAACCGCGCCGTTAAAGTTGGAATCTTC
>FUFK010044683.1_pt1 | contig 13242 bp, 12 predicted proteins | sample 1021851 | NCBI WGS metagenome assembly FUFK01 (sample SAMEA51879418, study PRJEB19060) | metagenome | reverse complement strand
GTGAAATTTGGACCAAATTCATTAAATCTTTTATTAAACTCAAGTAGTCTTAAATTACAAAAAGTGCATCCCGCAACTCTATAAAAAGTCAATAAAACTTTTTTGCCTTTAGTATCTGATAAATTAAATTGATTACCATCATGTCGGGGTAGGGTAATTTCTTCTAATTTATCTCCTTTTTTTATTTTCATACATAATCATAATACTATAAAAATAATAAGTTAATATTAAATTTTAATGACAATAATAATTATACTAAAGTTCATACATTACCTTGCAATAGTTTTTTCAGGCGGTGTTTTGGTTGGTGGTGGAGTAATACAGTCTGTTTATGCTAAGGCAAATCAAATTCCTGATTTAANNACAGCNAAGATNTTNAANTTACTNGGNTANATNGGTNTNATATCNCTNATTNTNTTATGGATATCNGGAATTNTNCTNTCAATTAATNTNTATGGNGGCTTTATTATTAATAGTGCATTTACAATCAAATTAATTGCTGCAGGTTTTCTTTTAGGCCTATCTGCTTATATAAATTTTCACGTTTTTAATTGCTCTAAAAATAATTTACCACCTAACAAATCTATAATAAAAATAGCTACAATGAGTGGAAGAGGGCTTTTAGTAATAGTTTTAATTGCAGCAGCAATTGCATTTTATTAATTTATAATTTTTTTGCTGCACTAGTTTCTTTTATATTTGTTAGCTTTGTATATCTATCTATCATTTGCGTTGTCTTATGACCGCTTTGAGCCATAATTTCATGAGTAGGTACTCCATTCATTCTAGCNTGAGTAATCGAACCTATTCTTAAGCTGTGACCAGAAATTTTATCACAATTTTCTATACCTGCGTCCTCAGCTCTTTTCTTTAAAATTAAAACAAAACTTGTGTCAGTCAAACTTACTTTTTGATTCTTATTATTAAGAATATATTTTTCTATATTATTAGCTTTGTTAATTTTATAAAAGAGTGGACCTGAATCAATTAGTGCTACCTCTAACCAATTCTTTAACGCAGATACGGGACAATAAGGTGAATTATTTTTAGGTAAATAGATCATTCTTCCTTCACCTTTTTGATCAGTCTTAGAAAAAGGTATTAATACTTGAACACCATCTTCTTCAAAATTTAGATGTTCGTATTTCATGCCTAAAAGCTCAGATCTTCTACAAAAACTATAAAAACCAATTAAAATAAGAGCTCTATCTCTTATATTTCTAAAATCTTCGTTATCATTTGGAATTTTATCAATAATTTTTTCAATATCTGCTTTTAACAACTCTCTTGCTTGACCAGATTTATTATTTTTTTCATCTCTTACAATTGCACTAATTGTTTCAGAAATATTTGGATTTTTTCTATCAAATTGAAATCCGTTAACTCTATATTTATATGTAATAGATGCTAAGATTCTTTGTATAGTGGAAGCTTTATAGGCAGTAGAGGAGTAGGGGTTGTTATTTACATTTTCTCTACCCGGTATGTTNCTCGATCCTTTAAGTATTTTCGCTTCTGGATCTTCATGTAGCCAATCCATATAATTAGCTGTTAATGCGTAAGCGCTATCTAGATCATCAACATCTAAAGGACTGCAATTGTATTTATTTTTNCAATAATCTATAAACTTTAACCAATCTCCTTGATATTTATCCTGAGTATTTTTAGCTTTGGATTTTTCCTTTAGCTTACTTACGTTTTCATTTAGTGATATTTTAACCATATTATATATTACGATAATTACAGTTATCGTAAATAATAGTCAAGTGTTAAATATAATCACTATAAATCAATTATTTATATATATTATCTAAATATATTTATAATATTACAAACTAGATATAGATTTTCACGTGTAATAAAATACTGTATATAGTGTATCAAATGGAACAATTACCNCAGATTTCAGCTGATTCCCAGATCTTTGTNTTAACGGGTGCTGGTATAAGTAANGAGTCTGGGATTGAAACTTTTAGAGACTCTNATGGNNTNTGGAATAATCATAGGATTGANGATGTTGCNAGTCCNGAAGGNTTCTATAGAAACCCTACTCTTGTNTANGATTTTTATAATAAACGTCGAAAAGAACTNAATTCAGGAATTAAGCCAAATAGNGCCCATATTCTTCTTCATGAATTAGAAAAAACATATAAAATTCATATAGTTACACAAAATATCGATAATTTGCATGAGATTGGAGGATCATCATCAATAATTCATATGCACGGTGAGCTAAATAAGGCGAGATGTATAATGAATGATAANCATGTGTTTGAGTGGANAGAGGANCTAAATGAGACCCANAAATGCNNTAAATGCGNCTCTCAAATGAGACCTCACATTGTATGGTTTGGTGAAATGCCNATGCAAATGGATGAAATTCATGATTTGGCCGAACAATCTAGTCTATTTGTTTCTATAGGCACTTCAGGACAAGTCTACCCTGCTGCCGGTTTCGTTTCGATGTTTAAAGATATGCGCAAACCAACAATTGAATTAAATTTGGAGCCATCAAGTAATCAAAATCAATTTGATTTTGCTATTCATAAACCTGCTACAGTTGCTGTTGAAGAATTTAAAAACTTACTTTTAAAGAATTTAAAAAACTAATTTATTCACGTTATTAAATTTTTTTTAACAAAAAAATTTTTCTAGAACTTTCTTTATAAAGAATCATTCGCATTAATGTTTTTATGACAAAATTAAAAATTGATTATTCTGATGCTAGAGATTGGTATGTAACTGGAGATAAGGAAGAAAAAGGATATAGTTACCCTTCTCTATCTGAAATAGCTCGAGAATTTAATTATTCGCTATCTACACTAAGAAAGAAAGCTGCAAATGAAGGCTGGTTAAAACAAAGAAAAGAAAGATTGAAACTAAAAGAAGTAATAAGCATGAGAAAAGAATTTATGGGTAAGGCAGTAAAGTTAAGCAATGTTTGTTTTAATGCTATTACTGCTGCTGAATTTTTAATAAATAGAGTAAATGAAGAACAAAAAGAAATTCAAAATGGAATAAAACCTTATGANATTCATTTAGCNACAAAACAAATTTGGACTTTAAAACAAGCCATAAGTTTAATAGAGAAATCACAGGAAACATTAGATTTAATTGAAAGAGGAGAAATGTCNCCTATTTCAAATATTGGCTATATTTAATTAATTTAATCTATCTCCTTTTTTTGAATTGCAGGAATAACAAAGAGATATGAGTAAAATAAAAAAAATAAATTTATTCATTAAGTAAATTTATTCAATTATGGAGAAAATTTAAATAAAAAATTAAGATAAATGATTATTATAATTTCCCATATTATAGTTGCATTACTTGCTGTCTTTCTTGGTCTCCGTAATTTACTATCAAAAAAAGGAAATTATACGCATAAAGTTTTTGGATGGTTTTGGGTTGTTTCCATGGCGTATGTATCTATCTCTTCCTTTTGGATTAAATCATTAAATGTAGGTCAGTATAGTTTTATTCACTTACTAAGTATTTGGACATTAATTTGTTTAGTTCTAGGCATTTATTATATCCGGAAGAAAAAAAGAAAACTGCATTATTCTTTTATGATCGGCCCATATATTGGTCTTCTCATAGCTGGAATATTAACTCTTTTACCTGGCCGTTTCTTTGATGAAGTTTTTAATCTTTTTGGTTAAATAAATATTAACAACCTTAAAAGTTTTGTGATTAAGTTATATTAATAATCGCTGTCTCTAATATTTTAATTGCTTCCCGCATGTCCTTTTCTGAAGAGAACTCTTTTGGGTTGTGACTTAGACCATTTTTTGAACGAATAAAAAGCATTGCAACATTACATAAATCACTCATAGCAGAAGCATCATGAGTTGCCCCTGAAGGTAATTTAAATACTGTTTGATTATTTATCTTAAAAGATTTTATAAGAGTATTCATTAATTGTTTGCTACATAAAACAGCTGATTGTTCATACGTTTTAACAATTTTAAATTGCAATTTTCTTTTTTTGGTAATTTGATGAATGATATTTGATATTTTTTTTTCTATATTTAATCTTTTTTTATTATTGATACTTCTAAATTCTAATACTGCATTACTTTCTGATGGGATGGCATTAGGGACATTTGGTTTATTATGAATTTCTCCAATAGTTATAATTACATCATCATTTTTTTTTGCAATATTTTCACAGATAAGATTAATTTCATTAAGTCCTAGTAATGAATCTTTTCTATAATTAACTGGTGTAGTTCCAGCATGCGATGAATACCCTTTAACAGATAAATTAAAACGTGAAATACCAGCAATACCTGTTACGATACCAAGAGGTAAATTTTTTTTCTCTAATACAGGTCCTTGCTCAATATGTGTTTCAATAAATCCGATAATTTTTTTTCTATCTCTTTTTAATTTTAGAATTTTTTTCTCTGAAAGATTAAAACTTTTTAAAGCATCATTAATAGATATATTATTTTTATCCTTAAGGGACAGATACTCTTTTTTTAGAGTTCCCGCTAAAGCTCTTGGACCAAGTAAAGCAGTTGGGAAACGCATCCCTTCTTCATCAGCAAAAGCTAAAACTTGAACATGAAAAGGTAATTGAATATTTTTTTTTTGAATATTTTTTATAGTCAGTATTGGTAAAAGAACACCCATAATACCATCATATTTTCCACCGTGTTTAACCGTATCCTGATGAGACCCAAGTAATAAAGTTTTTGCTTTTTTGTTTTGTGATTTTAATTCACCTATTAATGTACCCGCATCATCAATAGAAACAGTTAAGCCAGCAGCTAACATCCAGGATTTAATAATTTTTAATGCCTTTTTATGTTCTCTTGTAAAAGAATATCTAGTCACCCCAATTTTATCTTGAGAACATGTAGCAATGAGATCTAATTGTTGTTGTATTGTTGTCATTTATATTTGTATTGATTATTTTTAGTGGGAACTGTTTTAGTCCATTCATAATATTTATCTGATGTGACATCTTTTAGTAATTTTTCTAGATCTTTAAGTGGCTGATTAGAATTATCAATTCGCAGCGTTAATGGTGGTCTATCAGCATGAAGAACTAATAGACAAGATGATTTGAGTCCACGAATATCACTACCCTCATCCTCTCCTTTTTTGAGTGTATTTATTAGTTTGGTTGCTAAATCACCCTCTTGTTTTTTAAAAAAATCAACCATCGAAGTTATAACNTTTTTACTAGCAAGCATGTTACCAGCAATAACTAAATTTTTTTCTGAATGATGATGATAATAATCAACATTATTTTTACCCGTAAAACTATGAGTATCACCCTTTAAGGTCATGCATGAAAGTTGACGATATTCTTTACCATCATCATTGCTAATAACTTTTTGAATCGTATCTTCCGCGCTTTTACCATCTTTTAAATAATTTAACGATTTTTCTCCCCAAATAGTGCTGGCAGAGGCACCCTGAGATGCACTTAATCCTGAATCTAACGACCCNCGAAGAACCCANCCACCAACACAATAACTNCCTGTAGTAGCAGCTCCACCTATTTCATTCGTTTTNANATCTNTTGCTAATATTGAAAAGGTCATTTGTTTTTCTATCCTTTTTTAGAGAAAATAGCCATTATTTGTTAATTGCNNTTANATAAAATTATTTTAATACAATATTAATTTTCAAGAGTTCTTTACAGAAAATTGAATTCAAATTAGANGTTTTTTTTAATTATAAGGAGGAAATATGAAAAAAATATTAAGTTTTTTTTCTATTTTAATTACTTTTGTATTTGTTTCTGTAAGTTCAAATGCTGCGCCACTAGTAGTAGGACAAATTGCAGAACCTAAATCATTAGATCCTGCAACAGTAACTGCAGTAAATGATTTTAGAATACTAATGAATGTTTATGATGGTTTAGTCCGTTATAAAGATGGAACACTAGAAGTTGAGCCAGCATTAGCTGATAGCTGGACTATTAGTGATGATGGAACAGAATACACGTTCAATTTAAGAAGTGGAATTAACTTTCATGACGGATCAAGCTTTAATGCTGATGCTGTAAAGTTTAATTTTGATAGAATGTTAGATGAAAATCATCCTTATCATAATACAGGACCNTTTCCGCTATCATTTTTCTTTTCTGCNATTGAGTCAGTAGATGTTATNAATAGCTCTACAGTTAAATTTACATTAAATGCTCCGTATGCACCTTTCTTATCAAATTTAGCTTATCCAACAGGATTAATTGTATCTCCAGAAGGAGTTAAAGCAAATGGTGCTGATTTTGGAAGAAATCCAAGTGGCACTGGTGCTTTTAAATTTGAAGAGTGGAAATCAAATGAAGCTGTAGTTGTTTCACGTAACGATAGTTATTGGGATGGAAAAGCTGGTGTTGAAGCAGTAATTTTCAGACCATTAACTGATGGTAATACACGTGTAGCTGAAATGCTTTCAGGTGGTATTGATCTTATGGTTGAAATTCCCCCAACTTCTCTAAGTGAGTTTAGTGGTAGTGAATATTCAGTTGTCGAACAGGCTGGTCCTCATGTTTGGTTCTTAATTTTAAATGCTAAAGAAGGTCCTTTTGCAAATAAAAAAGTTAGACAAGCAGCAAACTATGCTATCAATAAAAAAGCTATTGTGGAAGATGTGTTAGAGGGAACTGCAGCAATTGCAGCAGGCCCAACTCCACCTGCTTTTGCATGGGCTTACAATGATAGTTTGGAGCCATATCCATATGATCCGGACAAAGCTAGAGCTTTAATCAAAGAAGCTGGAGCTGAAGGTGCTACTCTTACTTTTTATGTAACAGAGGGTGGATCTGGTATGCTAGATCCTGTAGCAATGGGAACAGCAATTCAAGCTGATCTTGAAGCAGTAGGCTTTGATGTAAAAATTGAAACTTATGAATGGAATTCATTCCTTGGTGTAGTTAATCCAGGTTTAGAAGGAAAAGCTGATATGGCAGAAATGGCTTGGATGACTAATGATCCAGACACTCTTCCTTTCTTAGCTTTAAGAACTGAGTCTTGGCCTGATCAAGGTGGATTTAACTCAGGTTATTATTCCAATCCTAAAGTTGATGAATTGTTAAATGCTGCAAGATCATCAACAGATCAAAATGAAAGAGCGAGATTGTATCAAGAAATGCAAACTATTGTTCAAGATGATGCTCCATGGGTGTTTGTAGCAAACTGGAAGCAAAATGCTGTAACTAATAGTTCAGTTAAAAATTTCTCTCTACAACCTTCTTTCTTCTTACTACTTAAAGACGTAGTAAAAAATTAAGGTTCAATAATCTTTTACCAAGACTATTTTTATAGTCTTGGTATAAAACTTCATGCAATACTTATTACAAAGATTAGTTTCTGCTGTTCCGGTTGTATTAGGTATATCCATCATAGTTTTTTTAATTATTTCTCTAATACCAGGAGATCCAGCTACAGCTATTCTAGGTTCGTTTGCAACACCTGATAATGTTGCAAAACTAAATAAAGATCTGGGATTAGATAAAAGTTTATTTGAGCGTTATTTTATATGGCTTGGAAATTTACTACAGGGTGATTTTGGAAGATCTTATTCTTTAAATAGACCAGTTCTAGATGAAATTCTTGAACGCTTTAATGCAACCTTAATACTATCTGGAACAGCTTTTATTTTATGTTCTTTCTTTGGTATTATTATTGGAACAATTTCTGCAGCAAGACAGTATACTGTAACAGATAAAATAATTACCTTACTTGTCTTAATAGGCATCTCTATACCATCATTTTTTTTAGGCATGATGATGATTTTATTTTTTGCAGTTAATTTAAAATTATTGCCAGTATCAGGCATGTATAAAGTTTGGGGTGGAGGTGATTTACCTGATCTTATTAATCATTTAATAATGCCATCAATTGCCTTAGCTTTAGTTGCAACTGGTGTAATTGCAAGAATTGCACGAAATGCTGTATTAGAAATTTTACGGCAAGATTTTATAAGAACAGCAAGAGCTAAAGGTGTTGGAGAAAAAAAAATACTTATTAAACACGTGTTAAGAATAGCAATTGTTACAATTTTACCTGTACTTGGATTACAAGCAGGGTTTGTTCTCTCTGGATCTGTCTTTATAGAAATGGTTTTTCAATGGCCAGGTGTTGGGCGCATGCTTGTAGATGCTATTTTAAAAAGAGATATTTTATTAGTTCAAGGTGGTGTGTTGTTTGTTGCNATTTGTTATGTATTTTTTAATATAGTAGTTGATTTACTTCAGCGCTACTTAGATCCAAGAATTTCCTAATGATTAATTTTTTAGTATTAATTGCAAGAAATAGATTAGCTTTATTTGGAGGATTATTTTTATCATTAATTATTTTGCTATGTTTAATTACACCTCTATTACCTTTGTATGAACCAAATGTCATCGACACACCCAATAGATTTAAATTGCCATTAGAAGTAAGTAATTTACTTGGAACAGATCATCTTGGAAGAGATTTATTATCACGTTTATTATGGGGAACACGCCTAAGTTTACTTGTAGGATTTTCTGCTGCACTAATTGCAGCTATTATTGGATCTATATTAGGAGCAATAGCTGGATACTATGGGAATAAAACTGATAATATTATTATGCGCTTTGTAGATGTATTAATGGCATTCCCATATATTCTTTTAGCTTTAGCTATCGTTGCTGCTCTTGGTCCAGGGTTATTTAATGCTATGATTGCCGTAGCACTTGTCAATATACCATTTTTTGCAAGAAATATCCGAGGTGTTACTGTAACAATTGCTAATCAAGAATATATAGATGCAGCTCGTTTATCTGGAGCAAGTAATTTTAAGATTTTAATATTTGAAGTTTTACCAAATATTCTACCTGTTATTATTGTAGCCATATCTACAACTGTTGGTTGGATGATTTTAGAAACAGCAGGTTTATCTTTTTTAGGATTAGGCTCTCAACCACCTCAAGCAGATTTAGGCTCTATGTTAGGAGAAGCTAGAAGTGCACTTATTACAAAACCTCATACATCATTTATTCCAGGTATTATGATTTTTTTAATTGTAATGAGTATTAATCTGTTTGGTGATGGTATAAGAGATGCGCTTGATCCACGGTTAAACAAAGGACAACTATCAAAAATTCAACCAACAACTAAAAAGAAAAAATACCTCTCATCTTTTGTTAATAAAGAAGAAAGTATTCTATCTGTTCAAAATTTGAGCACTCAATTTTCTCTTAATAACTCAGAGTATTATGCCTCTAATAATATTTCTTTTGATTTAAAAAAAGGAGAATGCTTAGGGATAATTGGAGAAAGTGGCTCTGGAAAATCTGTAACTGCATTATCTCTCACTAGTTTAGTAGCTTCACCACCTGGGGAAATTACAGGTGGTCATGTTGTTTATAAGAAAAATGATGTGATTGATTTAAGTTATAACGAATTAAGAAAAATTAGAGGAAATAAGATTTCATACATATTTCAAGATCCACTTTCAACTTTACATCCTTTAATTAAAATTGGCGATCAAATTGTAGAGGCACTTGAGACACATCACGGTAAAGATAGTTCGCATTTTGATAAAGTGAAAAAATTATTAATTGATGTACAAATTCCCAATCCTGAAATAGTAATAAATTCATATCCGCACGAAATATCAGGAGGTATGCGTCAAAGGGTAAGTATCGCAATAGCATTAAGTAATGACCCTGAAATTTTAATAGCAGATGAACCAACGACTGCTTTAGATGTAACAGTGCAAGCTCAAATATTAAAAATTTTAAATAACTTAAGACAAGAGCGATCACTATCTATAATTTTTATTTCACATGACTTTGGTGTTATTTCTCAAATTTGTAATAGAATTATTGTAATGTACGCTGGTGAAATCATAGAGCAAGGTGATGCAAGTGAATTACTTAAAAACCCAAGACATCCGTATACAGCTTCATTAATTAAATGTGTGCCTCAATTAGGTGACTCAAAATCAAACTTACATTCTATAAAAGGATCACCTCCTTTATTAGATAATTTACCCAATGGTTGTAAATTTGCAGATAGATGTAATCTTAAAAAAGAAGAATGTAATAAAAATAACATAAGCTTAAAATCTTTAGACAGAAGAATGGTAAGATGTCTTTATCCAATAACTAATCAATGAAAAAAATATTAGAAACAAAAAACTTAACAAAGATTTTTAAATCAAAAAAAACATGGTTTGGAAATGAAAGGAAAATTCACGCCGTAAACAATTTAAATATTTCATTAGATGAAAATCAAACTTTAGGAATTGTGGGTGAATCAGGATGTGGAAAATCTACATTAGCAAGAATGTTAGTAGGNTTAATTGATTCAACAAGTGGATCTATTAATCTTTTTGATAAAAACATAAATGACTATTCCAAACTCGATATTGCAAANAATATTCAATATGTGTTTCAAGATCCTATTAGCAGTTTAAATCCCAGAAAGACAATTTATCAGTCTCTTGTTGATCCATTAGATAACTTAACAAATTTAAATAACGTAGAAAAAAAAGAACACATTTTAAATATATTTAAAGAAGTTAATCTTAATGAGAATTTATTATATAGATATCCCCATGAGTTTTCTGGTGGGCAGGCTCAACGAATTGCTATTGCTAGAGCATTACTAGCAAAGCCCAAGATTATTGTACTTGATGAGCCTGTATCTGCTTTAGATGTGTCAATTCAATCCCAAATTTTAAATCTTTTAAATCAGCTTAAGGAACAATTTAATTTATCTTATATCTTTATTAGTCATGACCTAAGCATTGTTGAAAAAATATGTGATAAAGTATCGGTAATGTATTTTGGATCTATTGTAGAAGAATCTGATTCTAATACAATTTTTTCCAAGCCTCGACATCCTTATACTCAATTACTAGCTAACTCTGTTCCATTAATAAATAAAAAAGTAGACTATAAAATTCAATATACGGAATTGCCCGATCCTAGTAATCCGCCAATAAATTGTTCTTTTTATGAAAGGTGTTCTGTGAGAAAAGACAAGTGTAATAAAGAACAGCCCACATTATTAGGCAATCATAACAAAGTTAGTTGCTTTAATCCTTTAGGTTATTAAAATTAATAAGTTTTATTAATTAATAATCAACAAAAAAATTGCCCTGACCCTATANATAGTAAGTTCTTGCAATAAAAAAATTTATTTTTTTAATTGATTAATAAAGTAAATAAATAATAATCCATTAAATGCCCAAATAAAACAAAGAGCGATAACATTAAAAGTTAATCCAAATGTTTCTGCTGTAAAGCCGATTATAGCTGGTCCTATTAGAAAGCCAGAGAATGCAATTGTTGTGATATTTGCTGCAGTGATTGATATACTTTCATTAGTATATTTTAATCCTTGCATTAAAACGACTGGATAAAAATTTGATGTTGAAAGAGCAAATAAAAATACTGCTAAAATGATAATATAAATATTTGCAGTTAAAATAGAAATAAAGAAAATCAAACAACCGACTAAACCAAAATACCCTGCTGCAAATTTTACACCATAAGCATTAACAATTTTTTCACCATAAATTCTTCCTATAAACTCCCCTCCTCCCCAACAAAGAATTGATAATGATGCTACGTACAATGAAGCATTAAGATCTCTTTTTAACCATAATGGTGTCCATTCTAGCATAATACCAACAGTACCCATGAATATTGCTAAATTTAATCCAAAGAACAAAACCTTTCTTTCAGGAATTTTAAATTTAGCTAACTTTTCGTAGTAATCATTTTCAGAAGATAAACCAAATATAAATGTTAGAATAACAATTAAAGTTAAAAAGAATATTAAACCTATAAAAATATGTGGTGGGTATAAATTTAAATAAAAAAATAAACTTGCAAAAATGCCACTAATAATAAAACCAAAACTAAATGATGCCTGTTGGTATGTTTGATAAATTCTTTTAGTTTTATTTTCAATAAAGTTAGTACTACTCGCAATTGTAGGAAAAATTAAACCTGCAGCTATCGATAAAGGAATACTGGATAAAAAAAAATTTTGTATGTTGCTAGCAGTTATAAATATATAAGGAAATATTGCAAAACTCAATTGACCTAACATTAAAGTTTTAGTTGTTCCAATAATTGGAACAATCACTCTTCCTGATATTTGACTAAATATAAGTTGAAGAACGGCAAAAATTGTAAACCAAATTCCTAAGTCAGTTTCTTTAATTCCAACTCTGTCAAATAACCATGGGATATTTGTTACAGTTATCCCCCAAGTAAAAGCAAGTGCAAAACCATTTAAACAAATGGCAAAGAATGCTTTTCTATACATAATTTTTATTAATACTAATCAGTAATTGTTACAATATTATAAAACTATTAAGTTCTAAGAGTAGTTTNAGCTACAATAATTTAGGTATTAGTTTAGAAAAAAAATAATATATAATTATTTTGATGATTTTTTATCTTGTAACACCGCTAATTTTGATTTTTGCTAGTTCTTTAGGATTAATCATTAATCCCTCTTGGTCAATTTCACCTTTTATCTGGGTTTTCATATTAGTTCCAATTATTGACCTTGTATTACCTTACTTAAGTAAAGATGATGTTGAGCTAAATGAAAGTGTGTTTCACAATTTTTCTATTTTAATCGTTCTACCCTGTATTTTATTTTTAATTNTATTNGGTTTAATNGTTGTTTCNNANTCNAGTATNANTTTATTAACTGCTGCTGCTTTAGGCGCAGCTGTAGGTATGTCTGGTGGTTCTATTGGAATTACAACTGCGCATGAACTTATTCACCGAAAAAATAAATTTATGCGAGGTATTGGAGTATTTTTATTAGTTTTATGTTGTTATGGGCATTTTCGTATAGAACATATTTATGGCCATCATTTAAATGTAGCTACGAAAGAAGATCCCGCTACAGCTAGAAGAGGAGAAAATTTTTATTTTTATTTTATTCGCTGTGTAATCAATAGTGTGATTTCATCTTGGAATATTGAAAAAAATATTCTTGATAGAAAAAGATTAAATACTTTTAGTTTCCAAAACAGAATGATTCATTATTTTGTATTAGAATTTTTATTTTTAGTATTCGCTTATTTAATTGCAGGTATGAATGGTTTAGTTTTTGTTATCTTTCATTCTTTTGTCTCAATTATCTTATTGGAGTTAGTGAATTATATTCAGCATTATGGTTTAGAAAGAAAAAAAGAAAATGGAAGATACGAAAGATTTACAGATCTCCATTCCTGGAACAGTCGTCACATCTCTGCTAATTGGTCGACATTTAATTT
>FUFK010068742.1_pt1 | contig 13243 bp, 18 predicted proteins | sample 1021851 | NCBI WGS metagenome assembly FUFK01 (sample SAMEA51879418, study PRJEB19060) | metagenome | reverse complement strand
AGAAGAACAAAAGACATTTATAGAGGAAGAGTTAGATAGATTAAAGTTTGACTATTTTGAACTTAGCCCACGTAAGATAAAGCTGGATGCGCCTCTTACTAATCAGGCACAGGGTTTGATGGGGCAGTATATGGAGCGTGAGATTGCATCATATTTTGCATCACCTGATTATCAAATGATAAACAGCGATGTTTTAAAACGAGAACTACTCAGACGTGAAATAATGCAAAAAAGAACAGAGGCTCGTAACAGAGTTATGAATATACCAGAGGATCTCTCTGATACACAAAATGCTAGACGATGGAAAACTGCTTTTAATGATATAGGGGCAAAAGGACAGAATCTGGTAAACCACATGTTCCAAGAAGTGTATGGTGGCGATAAGCTACTTGACCTGATAGAAAAATCAAAAGACCCGGCACAAAAAGCAAAGCTGTATCAAATAGGTATAGACATGTACAAAAGAAACTTTGGAACAAGAGAGATGCAAAAGATAGACTAAGGGCTATATACAATCACACAGATCATTAGCCAGCCCCATGCCAATCGCATACAGGAGCCAGCCAACGATAGCAGCAAACGGTGCGTACCTAACGATTGTCACCATCACCTTGTAAACGATTCCTAGCTTTCCTGTCAGCAAGTTTGTCCAAGTTGTCTTCCATGATTCTACCAAGATTCATATCCACTTCTTTTGCAAGCATGGCGCAATACCACATAACATCTCCAATCTCGTGACCAATAGCATTTAGTTTAGCATGATAGTCTTCTCTATCTGCACCGTCACGTATTAGCTTCTTTGCTTTGTTAGCAATCTCACCAGCCTCACCAGCCAATCCTAATGTTAGATATTCTATTGCTTTATCACTTGGGAATATTGCCGTTTCTGCAGCCCGTCTTTGGTACTCCGTTGCTGTAATATTACTCATGTACCTCTCCTTCATCCACTGTTCAGCTTCTTCCTTTAATCCCATTGTACTTACCCTTATCTNAGATTCTCATAGTAAGCATCGTTCCAACCACGNTGCCACTCACGATACTGCATAGTGTTTGGGTCAAGGTTAGGACGGTTCTCTAGGTACACTTGCTTACCATTCTTAGTGACTAACCTACCGCCACGNTTAAAGGCATCNTAGCCCCACTGGTATTGTATACGCAGTGGAGCATCATATTTANTCAGATTGTTTCTTCTCATCACCAGACTCCGTTGTTTTAGGGAAATACTTAACAAGCATCTCCAGCTTGTCGTGGTAGTTAGCAATCTCTTCTAATTCTTCTTCGATTGCAGTCTGTATATCCTGATGCTCACCAATACCGACAGGATTGGTCAACAGTATTTCTACGTTAGCCTTGTGTTTATTTATATGCCCAACTAAATGGCTAGTCTGGGCATCTATTAACATATCTCTCATACCAAACTCCTTTCTATGCTGCTGTTAAATCTACTACTTCACACACACCTGCAGTACACGCCAACTCACGTCCACCTGATGTAGTGTCTTCTTTCTCAAACTCTTGCAACAATGACCAGTCTACATTCTTTGGCATCTTTGTCAAGAACTTTTTGTAGTCATCCTTATCTATATCCTGATAAGGTGCTTGCTGATATGTGTGCTCACTGAATGGCAAGAAACTAATACCAGATACCTCATCAAAGTGTTCATACACCCAAGCACCTACATCCATCCACTCGTGTTCTTTGACAGAGATAGTCACAGATGGTTTGTGTTCACACCAATAACGCTGATAGGTGAGCCATAACTCTAGCTGTTCTATTGCATTCATCTGTGTACGTGTGATAGCACCCAAGGGTGACTTCATAGGAAAGCTGAACACTGTCGTTGAGTCGGGTTTCATTACGTCAGGTTCAGCAGGTATACCCTGTGACACAAGGAACTGTGTCAATGGATCTTTGTTGTCGCCGCGCACGGTGCGTATGTAATATGGGTTGTGTCTAGCATGTATGCCTGATGCAGCATCAGTAAGCTGCGACACAGTGCCACTAGGCTTCACACAGGTAACAGCAGTTGCTTGGGGTATATTAAGAGACTCTGACATTTCTTTATTAGTGCGAACAGCCTCATCTTTTAATATACCTAACAAGATAGGTAACTTATCGCCTGCAGTGGATGTCATAGCGTTATCCATGATGCCTGTTAACGAAACGCCCAGCAAACGCTCTTCTTCTGTGTTGTCCTTCCATACTTTGCGTAGATATTTAAAGTTAGTCAGAGTGGCTTGGAATGTGCCAAGTATCGTGGCAAACCTCACCTTTTCTTTTAANGTATCCATAGTNTCNCTNTCACGAATAACTACTTCAGATANNTTNCAGAACTGATAAGGGCGTAGTATAATCTCAGAGCAAGGGTTGCAGCCAAAGTCTTGATCAGCATCACGCCGACCATTTTTAGCAGCCTGCACCTGTGCAGATTTTCTATTAAAGATACCACGCTCACCTGACTTGCTATCATACAAGGATAGCCACTCACGCATAAACGTGCCCATCTCTGGCTTACCTTTGTATGCCACAGAGTTATTAGCTAACGCACGTTGACCTTCGTTCTCCCACCACTTACCTGACTTGGCATGTGCCATCTGATCATCGTTTAGATTAGACAAGCTGATAAGTGCGCTACGGCGAACACCGCCTACGACTACAACTTCACCAATCTTACACATAATATCGTGACACTCAATTGGGAATAGTCTACGGCCTGCTGCTCTCTTAAACTTCTCAACACAGAAGTCAAACAACTCTACCAATGGTTGTGGGCCTGATGCCCTGCCACCAAACGTCTTGAGCCTTGCACCTGCAGGGCGTACCTCTGACACATCCCATGCGGGTATCTGCCCAGCATAGAGCATAGCGATGAGTTCTTTTAGAGATTTTGCCCAACCGGGTCTGCTGTCACCTACTTTAATAATCGTGTCGGTCTTATAAAAATCTTCTGCTACCATAGGCAACTTCTCAATGTTGTGACGCTCTACGCTAAAGCCTACACCTGTGCCACACATAAGTATATACATAGTTTCATCAAACGCACGTGGGCTATCTACAGGTACGTATGAACAGTTGTACCCACCAACGTGGCATCTGTCCAGTGCGGGGCCGCTGGTCATCAACGCCCTCATGCTTGGCATGATAGATTGATTTAACACGGCCTCTTCTAACTCTGTACGTAATGCATCAGAAATTTTATATTCGTGCTTTTCTGCAAGATGCTTTTCCATGTAGTCAAAGTATCTGCACACAGTTTCACTCCATGTCTCTCTACGTTGCTCCTCTTCTTTCCAACGAGCATAACGTGACAGTGCTATAAAGTTTTGGTAATCTGTAGGTAATTGATTGCTTCTCATCTTTCACTCCGTAATTGTTTTTATGTTTTTTATATAAGCACCGTCTATATCATAAAAATATTCTTGGATGCCTTCCTCTAATTCCTCTCCAACTTGTCCGTCTGCTGGCACAGGATACTCTTCGTCATCTATGTCAATAGTTATGTACATTCTAACTCTCATCACACGTCTCTATTAACTTTTCTAAATACCATGCAGCTTTCTGTAAATCCTGCTTTCCATTCTTGTACCTGTAACGCCATACATATTTCATTATGTTTCCCTGTAGATAATATTCAAAGCCATCATCAGTAGCAGCGTGTATAGCGTCTATGCACTCGACCCCTTGTTGATTGTAATGAGGTGGGCTATTAACCATGTCAATAACATTATCACTCTGAGCATTAGCTTGCTTACGTAACAATTTTTGCATAGCGTTTTCTTCTTCTAGTTTAGCTTTCATATATGCTTCATGTCTACTCATGCTGACCCCTCCGTATCTGTATCAAACTTTATATGTATGACGTTACCATCATATGTCTTTTCTACATCCTTTTGACCTTCTATGTCAACTTCTTCTTCTTCTTTTAAAAGAGCATACTCGTTAAACATTTCTCTGATTTGTTCTACTTCTTCCATTATAGGAACCGAAGAACACACCATCTTACTAAAGTGTATCAACTGATTATAATCATCATCGTCTAATGGATTCTCAGGGAAAGTAACAATGGTTATGTCTACTTGTCCTGTCCATGAATTTTCATCATCTAACATGGGTCTAATTCGGATAACAAAATCTTCTTTAGATATATTAGATAGTAAACCGTTACCTACCATTGCTCATCTCCTTTTTACTTTTGTACCCATAAACTTTATAAATTTAGGGTGTTTGTTTTTACCTTTCTCCTTTAACCAATCTTCAGGGATTATTCTGTCGTAATATTGAAACCCATGTTTTATACACCACTGAGCATAACTTGTCTTTGCTCCTTTTTGTAATTTACATTTGCTGTTTGTAAATACAAATCGGATATCTAATTCCGGGTGTTGCTTCTTTATACACTTATGCTTTCGTCTATCTGCGACAGTAAACCTACCCTTTGTTTCTATTATTATGCCATTAGGTAGCACAAAATCTGGAGTATATGTTCTGTACGCTAAGTCTTCCCATTCAATCTTAATACCTTCATACACAAACTTTATTTTTAGTTCGTGTAGATATTCAGATATTTTTAATTCTAGACCGCTACGATACCCATATTTTCGTGCTACCCTAAATTGTTTATAAGGTGACACTATCTTAGATCACGCCAATTAAATGCAGGCAAATCATAACGATAGCTATAACCGCGATAACCAAGGGATTTAAGTTCTTCTTGAATAGCTTTATCTGCTTCATTACGGGTTGCAATAGCATCACGAAGCCCAGCAGTTTTTCGCTCACGATATTCCTTACGCAAGTCATTAAGACGAGACTCACATTCTTTAATTTCGTCAACAAGCGTTTCAAGTTCAAGTTCTCGTACATCCATTTAGCACTCCTTTCTTAGTTCTACATATGCCACCATAGGGGGACTTTTTGCCTGTGATTTTACAGCAGGTCTTTCTACCATGTTAGGCCAACAATCAAAACGATAATTACAAAACTTACAGTTAGTATTGAGTATCGTATTACCTGTCTCCTTACCTCTAAACTTCTCTGGTACTGGTTGAAAACATCTTTCAAACTTATTCTCCTTTATTGTCTGTACTGTTTTCTTTATACTTTGTACCTCTTCGTCTACATTTAAACCAGTAGCAGGCACATATTTAAACTGCCCATTGGATTTATTTACAGCCCACCAGCCGCCAGCTTTCTTGCCGGATGCTTTTGCGTATCCAGCTAACTGGGCCACATACCCGAAGCCATCACCGCTGGCAAGACTATCATAGGACTCAAACTTGTTTCTGTATGACCAGTCTGAAGCNGATTTAATATCATCAACTGCACCATCAATGATGAGGTCATAACTACCAGAAACGCTGTCATCACCAAGGTTAAGAGAAACTTTATCCGTGTCTTCATATTTAACTCCCGCTTCTGTTAATAATCCTTTGAAGACAGCCTCAACGATGTCTCCAATCATCATGTTTATTATGAAAGTAGAGGGTGGTGGCATAGCCGCCTCTGGTTTGTTTTTGTCATACCAAAGTTGGCAAGCGGGACGACCTACATTAGACATACGCAATGTAAAGTCACCCCGGCTCTTACCAGCACCCCCAAACTGACGTTCTGCAGCAGCCATCACATCTTTACCTATCTGCTTAATGGTATCCTTAGACATAGTAGCCTTGCCAGAGATAGCATTCTGTAGATATTGATGTATGGCTAGTTCAGCAGGATGATTCATATTAATCACCAGAGCCTTCGATTTCGATGAAGTCCTCTACAACTTCAACGTCCTCATCCGACATCTTGTTACGGGTAGTCTTATCCCACTCAGAACAAATGTAATCATTGTAGTTCTGTACCCATGCCATGAAATCAGCAAACAAGTCTTGATCTGCTTCTTGCAGCTTAATCTCATTCTTGGCATCTAGTGTGGGGATGGGAAGATAGAACACAGCACCTGTAGGTATAGTACGTTCTTCTGTTGCTAAACTAATGTTGTGCTGCACAGGAAGACGCTGCATCTTACCTAACTTAGAAAAAGGTTCACCCATCAGTTTAAATGCATCACGATTATCAATCTCCCAAATAAACGGGACATCAACACACTCGCCAGCCTCACCAGACTCATAACGAGCATCATTCATGCTGATAGTTCCAAAGATAACACGAACACGTTTAATCTGTTTGATTAAATCTTTTTTGTCCTGAGACAAAGCGTTGTAGTCCTGTATATATCCAGCAGGCTTACCACAGTTAAACGTGCCCATGTTATCTTTCATATCTGTGTTCATATCATTAGACATTATAGTCTTTTGATATGTGCCACGTGGTTCCCCCGGCTTTGCACCATGATTAGAGTGAAACCTCTTATACATGAAGCGTTGTGCAAACGGACGAATTACAGCACCCTTACTATAAAGTATACCATTAGAGGGTACATCTAATCGGTACACACCGCCGTTGACAACTTCTACTTTCATAGCCGTGCCATCAACAACTTTCTCACCCATGATAGGGCTATGTTGTATTTTAAGACGAGCAAGCATATTAGCTTTCTTGTCTCCACCAGAATCAATACCCATGCCCATGGCACTCGCCATAGCTGAGAAATTGTCCACATCAATATGCATAATTTCAGTACTCATTTAATACTCCTTTCTCTTGAGATGCATAGTTATATCATGCCACGTCTTTAGTGTCAAGCCAATTATCTCCTATTTTTGATTCTAATAGAAGCGGCACATTAACAGTAACACCAAACTGAAGCTGAATCAACCCATCAATATAATCATTTATATTGCGTATTATATCCAACACTTTAACTTCTTCATCTGGATGTACATCGACAACGATAGAGTCATGCACAGTATTGACTATACATGACTTGCAGTCAGCTAATCGTTGATCAATCTCTAGCAATACTACAGGAACTATGTCTGCTGTAGCAAAAGACTGAACAGGATAGTTTTTTATCTGTGTAAAGTTTGACACTTTACCACTAGAATATCTTTCCATTTCAGGAAAGGCAAATTCTCTACCTGATGGTGTGGTAATCTTGCCTGTCGTCATAGCTTCTTTAGCCAATCGGGAATGCCAAGACGCAATCCCTTTATATTTCTCTGTGAAGTGTGTGTAATACTCTGCTTCCGCTGGCGTTCTCCCAAAGCCTGTTGCGCCATAAAGCGGTGCAAACGTGTGAGCTTTTGCAGTCTGCCTATCCGTAGGTTGACCAGCATCGGTAATAACTTTAGCGGTGTATGAGTGTACATCAAAGCCAGTAGATACTTCATTTATAGCTACCTCATCTTGTGATAAATACGCGGCAGCACGAAACTCTAGCTGCGCAAAGTCAGCCTCAAGTATCTTGCCGCCATCCCATCGTGACACAAATACTTTCTTTACAGGAAACGTGCCGCCACGGGGCATGTTCTGCATGTTAGGATCAGCACCAGAGAAACGACCTGTTGCTGTTCTGTGCTGCAGTAAACGCACATGCAGTTTACCATCAGCTTTAGTATGCGTTTGGATACCGTCCACAAAAGAAGACAGATATGTCTCCAAAGCAGACAATCTTTGTAGGTCTGTTAAAAATCTCTCTGCCTCTACAAAGCCACTCTTTCTAGCAGAGTTAGACAAAACGTCTAACATCTTCTTACTTGTGCTAAAACCGTGGGCACTAATCCACTTGGCACTAGGTGCCTTAAACTTTAAACCTGCCACAGACTTAGTGGGCGTAAAACGATAGCCTAGACCACCACAGTCTTTACACATAGGCAGCTTTGCATATGGTGTGCCATCCTTCTTCATCTTCTTTTGTTTACCTGTGCCATAACAAGTGAAACATTGACCTGCTTTGGTCTTGTAAATAATAGAAGAGTTGTTGTTTATCTCGTTAGTNTAATCTTCNTTCGACATGTANGGCGTAAACAAGTTAGCCCATAACGCTTTGTTGTCTGGCTTTCTGCTATAAATAACCCAAGACATTTGCTCTGGACTATTAAGGTTGATAGGTGTATCTCCCATTAGTTCTGAAACTTGATTCTTTAAACGCTTTTCTATTTGATCTTTCTCTTCTTCAAACTGCTTACGAACACTGTCAAGTGCAGATAAGTCTACTTTAAACCCTCTCTGATATATACGTGACAGACACACAGCCACGCGGTTAGTAAGAGTGACTGTGTTCATAAGACCCGCATCTTCCTCACTATTTAAACGCAGCATTAACTTGTCGGATAACTGCTGTGTGGCATGAAGGTCAGCCGACAGATAATCACACAAGTCATTATACGGTATGTCTCGCACACTGTAACCTTTCTTTAGATACCCCTTCAACGTATCCTGTTTCTTTGTGTCCAACTCGTAACGCTCTGCACAGGCTTCAAGCGACAGAGGTTTCTTGATACCACGTTGTAATACATACTCAGCAAGCATGGTATCGAACACAGGCCCATCATATTTAAAGCCCGACTCCCACAGCCACAGTAAATCGTGAGCAGCGTTGTGACAGATAAGTATAGTGGCTTCATCAAGGAACCACTGCACACGCTCGTAATAATCCTTTTGGTTAGGCACATCAGAGTGATCAAACGGAAAGTGCTGCTCCACACCCTGATCTGTTAATACACCAACCATAGTCAATGAGTTTTCTGGTTCAAACGGATCAAAGTGCAACTTGCCATCACGCTCTGTAACTGTGTTCTCTACATCTAGTGTTAACTTCATGCTTCATATCTCCCTGTCAAATAATTGAACTCACATACTATACGACCATGCCAGCCTGTCAACTTATTCTTTGCAAGCACTAGGTGCCTAAAGCCATCGTCCTCTGCAACCTCTGCATCACTATTGTTGTTACTGGTCTGTGGGCTTTTGGCTATGAGTATCATAAGATCAGCCTCTGCTGCCTTACCTGTGCGAGAACCTTCCATCATCGACTGATCTAAGTTCACCCGGCCCTCTGCTTCTGCATTTAGCTGAGACATATAAAATATAGCACAACCATACTCCTTTGCAATCTGTCTTGCATAGATAGCGTTAGCTTTCAGTGCTTCATCTGGGCGAGAGAATCCCCCAAAGTTAGCAAACTTATCTCCCATATCTAACACAACTATGTCCGGCTTGTAGCTTTTGCACACAGATTCTACCCAAGGCATGTCTTTACCTGTGCTGTCGTAAAGCATGATGTTTTGTTTTACAGCGTCATACAAAGTGTGTGCCTTATGTGGATTGTCTTGCACTTCTTTCAGAGTCATACCTGTAGCTGCACTAAGATACCTAGCACCTACACGATGCCCACTTTCTTCGTTACATAAGATAATACACTTGGCTCCCTGTCTGGCGAATCCACTTGGCCCTGCTATCATGCTAGCATGAAAAGATGTCTTACCTGTATTAGATCGGGCACCTATGATAATCAAGTGTCCATCATTAACACCCTCTACTTTACGTGCTAATGTAGGTATATTAAACGTCCACCTTGACTCTAAGTCATTACGACTAAGCAGTGACTCTATAGAAAGATCATCCCAATCGACATTAAGATTTGGGATAAAATCATCAGTATAATTATCAAGAATGTCTCTGAGGGGTTGTAGAGAGGAAATAGTACCGTTAACATAGTCAAAACCAAGATTAGCAATGTCTTCCCCAACAACCTGCTGAAATAATTTAGACAGCACATCTGCTGCAACATCTTTACCAAGTGGCTGCTCCCTTTTTATCTTCAGAAACAAATCAGAGTACGCAGTCTTTTGCGCGGTAGTAAGTGTAGTATTCTCTGACATAAAGATTGCTTCTATCTCATCAGGGGTAACTGTCCGGGCGTACTTATCCATAGCAGCATCAATAGACTGCTTAATCTTACGTACATCCTTACTGAACAGCCTATCTGGACAACGTGACCCCCTGTGATCATCGTAGAACGATTTGTCCATCAAACTTCTAACCAGTGATAATTCCATTTAACTTCTCCATATCTTCGGGGTTACGATATTTCAAATCATCTTTCAAACGTAGGACACGAACATCGTTTACATGCCCACGTAATTCTTTTGCTATCTGCAAATTCTTAGTAAGCGCATCGGGATCTAACGCTACTATGGCTGTTGAGAACTGTGCAAGATACCCTTTATGCCCTTCCTGTAAAGAGGTACCAAGAAGAGCAACCCCGACAAAGGATGTTAAACTGCCAACAACAGTAGCACTCACACAGTCCTCAACAACTACGGCGACATTACCACAACCGTAATGGAAAGGCAAGTCACTATTTCCATATCTTTTCCACTTAGGCAATCTAGTGCTTAAAGATCTGCCTATAGCATCTATCAAAACTTTATCACGCACGATAGGAAACACTATCCTACTTTCTTTTATATCGTGCATCACACTTGGATCATCAGGATCAAACCCATAACTGTAACAAAACTTAACAATGCTTCTCTCTCTCCTGTGTGGCACTATATATGCTGGTAAGTCAAAAGACTTTTCTGCCTCTGATAAATTTTCTTTTCTCTTCTTTATATCATCCACAGATAGTCTTACACGCTTTTGTCCAGATACACCACAGGACAATCTATAACAATTCCACAAAAGAGTGCCCATGTTATTAGTCACAGTAAATGTCTTTTGCCCACAGTTAGGACAAGACATTCTTTTTGTTTCTCCGTCATATAAATGTAAATCACTTATATGTTTATATATATTATATATCATATAGTCTCCTGTGGCACTTTCATGTGCTTTTAACATGGTTTTTACGGGCTGTCAATGCATTTTCTGCACTTGTATACGTATTTTTCATGTATGGTTTAACACTGTTAGGACTAGCATGGCCTGTTACAGCCATAATTTGACCCATCGTGACACCTGCCTCTACCATTTCGGTAGTTCCTGTACGCCTTAAATCTGCGATTCTAAGCGTGTTAGGTAATCCTGCTAGGGTGATAGCCTCACGAGCATGTCTAGACAGTCTGTCGAGCTTGTAGGGCGAATAAACACCATTCTGTGGTTTGAAGTAAGGTGCGACATATTCTTGGAAGCCAAAGTCTTCTTTTTGCTGCACTAGCATCTCATATAGATCGTCCTCTATCGGCAAGTGTACTACTGCACCACGCTTGGATTGCTCTAAATTTAATACTTGATTCTCAAAGTCTATGTAAGAAAATTTTAACATTCGCATGTCCCCCACTCTCTGGCACCACTCGTATGCCATCTGTGCTATTAGTCCTAGATTACGAAACTCAAAATGAGAATAACAATAGTCTAAAAACGACACGACTTGATCTTTACGCCAAACAACCTTGCGGGGCTTGACCTGTTTACGCTTAAATGTGGTGAAAGGATTGGCCTCTACAAACCCCATCTCCATGCCAAACGAATACATCTTTCGTGCTACAGCGCACATGTGATTGGCCATGTAGACCCCTCGTTGTAGCCACTGCTCATACGCTTGTCTAGCTTTTGCCCCCGTCATGTACTTTACATTTGTGCTTGACAAACACTTGCCCTCTACTTTGGTAGCAAGTAGCACCCTCATATAATAATCATATTCTAGTTGAGTTCTGTGCGATAAAGTCTTGTAATCATTAGATAAAAAATATTTACCGGACAAATCTTGTAATGTAATTTTTGACATACTAGCTCCTTTCTCAAACTCCGGCCACCCCCCCCTATGACCGTAGGCAAAAAATTTTTTATGAGAGAGGACACGAAGCCCTCTCCCAATGTTTAGTTGTCTATGCAGCTAACAATTCTTTGAACGGTTTGCTATCAATCCACTGAGACACGGTATGCTCTCTCTTAAACATATTAACGGCAGCATTATCTTTACCAGTGTTTTTAAGTTGAAAACCATTGTCGTTTGCGTGACTAGAGAAGTTAGTAAACGCTGAGTACAAAGCCCATGCATTGTGTCCACGTGTCTTAGCTTCCTGTGCATATAAGCCCAGCATTTTATCGCCAACAACTTCTGATTTCATCAGCGTGTGCAACATATTGCGCACATCTGTGTAGACTAGTGGCTTTCTAGCCCAGCCTTGCAGACGCTCCGACTGTGCGTAGAATGACTGTGTAGACCTGCGTAGATCCATGATGAATCTGTCCATGCTGAACAGGCTACTATTCTTCCGGCGTACCTTGTCATGCTCTCCGCGAATCATGCCATTGGTGCAGAAGAAATCAATAGCACCAAAGAAAACTTGATTAGAACAGCTACCATCTATTCCATGCAGGGCAATGATGCGCTGGGCAATAGTGGTGCTATGCTTATCTGTTTCGATTCGGGCAGTCACATTAGGCAGAGTCATGTCCAACAAAGCCCATGCGTTCTTACGGGCACTGCGCCATGTTGTCTTCATGTTTGCTGATTCTGCCTTGCCAAGGTTTTCTGTGATAGTGTCATGGACACCATTAAAAAACTTGTCATGGCTGGCACAACTAAACGTGTGGCCTACCACACCAATGTATTCGTCTGTCTTGGCGTTGATAACATATTTTTTATCATCAACCTTCGTAGGTTCAAAACGTACATTGAAGTCTAGGTTTTCTGGTATAAAATCAAACGGCATAATAATATTCTCCTTTCTTTTTACAACTGATAGTTTCTTATATAGGTAGCTAAGTTAAAATGTCAACTACCAAAAACCCAAAAAAGATAACTAAACCTAAAATAATATCCATGTCTAGTTACTCTCATATGCGCCAAGATTAAACTGATTCGCTAGTGTGTCTTTGGCATCTTCTAATTCTTGCAAGTCATACGCGGATACACATTTTATGCCACCCATAGATGGATACAGAGCAGTCTCTAGTACATCGTCTAGTAATTTATAGACGTTAATAACCGACATACGTTGTGCATAGGATAGCTTATTTATTTTTACTGCACGTGCTGATCTATCTTTTTCACGTTGTCTAGCATGATAGGCAATACGTTCCTCAGTAGTCATGTTTTCATACTTTTTAGCCATAGTAATATCTCCTTTCTCCTAGAATAAGGGTATATAGAGTCTGCCTTCTTTAATTTCAAGGGTCAACAAAGCTAATTGTTTCTTTTCTGTGCTGACATCTTTACCCTGCCACTCACCATCTGTGACAATTTCACGCAGTCTTTTACGTTCCCTGTTGACATCCAGCAATCGTGCATCACTGGCTTTGTCTGGATATATCGGATTAACATACATACTGCATCTCATCTGATAGGTAGGCTTTTAATCTTTTTTCTGGATCATCTAAAAATTGAAACAGATCTTGTATTGC
>FUFK010051236.1_pt1 | contig 13243 bp, 11 predicted proteins | sample 1021851 | NCBI WGS metagenome assembly FUFK01 (sample SAMEA51879418, study PRJEB19060) | metagenome | reverse complement strand
ACTTAGGATGAAAAAAGAAGATCCTGAAGTTACAGTAAAGAAAGTGGATGAGTGGTTAGATATAGTTGGACTGAAAGGTTTTGGTAATACACCTACTTATCAATTATCTGGAGGTATGCAGCAAAGAGTTGCGCTTGCAAGATGTTTAATCAATGATCCAGATTTAATTTTAATGGACGAGCCATTAGGGGCTTTAGATGCATTAACAAGAGAAAAGATGCAGTCTTTAGTTTTAAAAATTTGGAAAGAGACTGGAAAAACAATTATCTTAATTACTCACTCCGTAGAGGAGGCTCTCTTACTTGGCGAAAGATTATATGTTATGGCGCCAAGACCGGGAAGAATACATAAAGAATACAATCTTCCATTTGCAGAAATGGGTCTTACACAAGATTTAAGAGAAATTAAAAAAAATAAAGAATTTTCATCTACTAGAGAAGAAATTTTATCCATGATCTGGAACATGGAAGAAGAAATAATGGGAAAAGATAATTAATGCTAACCCAAATTGTAACAATACTAATTGTAGTATCTATTATTGGATGCATTCTTTATGGAAGAAGATTAATTAAAACTGAAAAAGTTGATGCTGTATTTGGTAATCCAGAAAGAGCTAAAGGTGGAACGCACTGGGTAATTGTTGGTAGTAGTGTAATATTAATGCTGTGGCTTTATTATTCATGGGATATAGCAAGAGGTTTTTATCCAAAATCTGCAAACGAATTGTGTCAAGTTGCTAAAATAAATGAATCATTATTAGGTTTAAAATATCAATTTCCTATTGAAGAGAGAGAGTTCAAAAGTACATCAATTATAAAAATTGAAAATAAAAATCTTATAAAGATTGCAAATGAAATAAAAGNATCTANNGATCTAAANGATCAACAAAAAACAATCCTTGTAAGNTACATTGATAGAACCTCTAAATTAATTCCATTNTTAACNAGTGAAGAATTAATAGAAATNGATACCAAAATAAAAATTCAAGAAATGACTGAGCAAATAAAGCAACTCAGTATTNATTTNCAAAAGAAAGATTATCCNTTTGANACAGNNGNTNAAAAAANTGAAAGACAAAAACTTATTGATGAACANGGTGGNTGGGGAATTNTCACAATAGANTCTGGNAGTGGNTCAATAGAAAATACNATCGAGATACCAACTGCTCCTCAGACTAAAAAAGGGTTAAAATTTCATGCAGCNGCAAAAGAACTAAGTTNAATAAATGACAAGTTTTTTAAATTAAGAAATCACAATCCATTATTCAAAAGCGCAATAAAACAATTAAAAGATGATATTAAAGCTTACAGAAAAAGTTTAGACGATAGTGGTGAGATAGCATCTGACTATGCAAAAAATATTGTTAAAATTGCAAGAAGAATAGAATTTGCAAGTATTTATCCTCCTAATGCTTTAAATGAAATGCAAGAAGCCATCTTAGAGTTTGATGAATTGCAAAACAAAGAACAAGGTGGATTAAGATTAATTGATATCCTTTTGTTTCCTTCAGGAACAATTGTAGCAAGTGGAGCAACNTGTTCTGANCAAGGTTCAGGTAGATGGCTGCCTAAACCATCTGATACATTTAATAAATTTGTGGAACTATCAAAACCAAGTGTTGGATACAAAAATGTTCCTCTTTTATGGATTGAAATGGTTGATGTCAGTAAAATGATAGGGTTTATTTTGCCAGATTGGATAGCTGATATATTGCCTGGTGAATACCCGGTTCATACAAAAGATGGAATTGTAAAAGAAAACTTTAAAAGTAATGTTTTAAAAGTTGCTACAGGTGACTTTAAATTACTGAAAGTTCCTGTTCCATACGGACATATCTGGGACTCTTTTATGAGGGTGTTTTTAGGATTGGTGTTCGGGATTATTATTGGTGTTCCATTGGGATTATTTATGGGTCTAAACAGATTTGCCAAAGGTTTCTTTGACCCATTAATTGAACTTTACAGACCTGTCCCTCCTCTTGCATGGGCACCTTTAATTATTTCTGTACTTGGAATTGATAACTCTGGAAAAGTATTTTTATTATTTATGGTCTCGTTATCGATTATGATTATTTCTGCAAGAGCTGGTGCATCAGGAACTCAATTATCAAAAATNCATGCTGCACANTCNTTAGGNGCTACTAAAAAACANATTTTAAGATATGTGATTTTCCCTAATTCACTTCCTGAAATTCTTACAGGAATTAGAGTTGCTGTTGGTATGTGCTGGGGAACACTTGTTGCTGCAGAGTTTCTAGCAGGTACAACTGGTATTGGTTTTGTTGAAAATGTTGCAAAAAAATACTTTCAGTATGAAGTTATTTGGATAACAATTTTCATAATGGGTCTGTTAGGTCTTTTATTTGATATATCTTTAAGAAAAATAATAGATAAGACTATTCCCTGGAGAGGTAAAGGTTAAGCAAACACTTTTTAATAAATTAGACCTTTTTGATAAAACCAATGGCGGCACCAATGGTAGTCAAAAATCCAGCTAAAGGTAGGATAGCAACTGCATATTTTTTGGGCATATAATTCGGTTTGAACTCAATACCTTGCATACTAAATTCTAAATACCACATTTCCCAATACTTCCCTCGCATACCCTCTACAAGTTCAATTCCATAAATTATTAAGACTATACCAATTATCATAATCATAATTTTCCAGAACTGGCGTATGTATAATGAAACTCTCTCTGGTAATTTTTCATAAATTAAATTTAATGCTACATGTTCATTATCTCTTGCTGTTAGAGAAAGTGCTATAAACATCAACCAAATATTACTTAATACTGTTAGCAAATCTCCCCAAACAGGAGGGTTATTAAAAACATATCGCATTGTAACATTGTAAAGAGTAAAACCAACCATAGCAGCCAACAAGAGTGAGCACATAGCTTCCAACGTACGATGAATAAAACGATCAATACTGTTTAAAAATTTTATCATTAATTACTCAATAAGTTTGGAAGAAACATTGTTAGTTCTGGTACAATAAGAATAAAAAATAAAAGTAAAAAAAGACCAACAAGATAAGGAATTAACGCAATAGCAACTTTTTCAAGACGCACTTGCGCTATTGTTGCAGAGGTAAAGTAGGCAACACCAACAGGTGGTGTTACTGATCCTATTAAAAAACCAACTATAACAACCATAGCTGCTTGTACCTCAGGAAAGCCAGCTTGAGACATAACATTCACTAGAACTGGGCCAACAATGATAATGTTTACAGCTGAGTCCATTACCGTTCCAAGAAGAAAGATGAATAATATCAAAGCTAAAATAAATAATATAGGAGAATCCGCTAAGCCTAAAAGCCAGGTTTCAAGATCACCTATTGCACCAAGAGAAGTAAGTAACCAACTGAAAGGTCCTGATGCAGCTATGATAATAAAAACCATTGCTGAATTACGGAATGCTCGACGAAAAGCACCTGTACAATCTTTCCATTTAATAGTTCTATAAACAAATACACCTGTAAATAACGCAACTAATGCTGTGATAGCTCCGGCCTCAACAACCGANGCTACGCCACCCATCACTGAACCAACTAAAACCAAAGGTATCAANAGAGCGAATGAGGATCTGTATAATTCTTTACCAGCTCGACGTACCGAAAATGGTTCATCGCTACGTTCGAAATTGTATTTAACTGCGAAGTAATGGTTGATTACCATTATAACAACACCGATCAAGATTCCTGGAANNATCCCAGCTGCAAATAAAGATGCAATCGAAATCTCGGTTGCATTAGCAAGCACAATCATCATGATACTAGGTGGAATAATCCCTCCTATAGTGGAACTTACNCCTGTNACCGCAGCTGAAAATGCTGCNGGATANCCTGCTTTCTTCATTGCTGGTAATACTAATGCACCAACTGTAGCTGTATCTGCTACGACAGATCCATTCATACCCGCAAAAAACATACTTACCAAAACATTGACTTGAGCTAATCCTCCTCGTATACGCCCAATCAACGCCCTACTCAAAGCAACTAAACGGTCTGTAATCGTTGCACTTGTCATTAACTCACCTGTCAACATAAAGAATGCAATTGCAGTTAATGGAACTGAGTCAATAGCTGTAAACATTTGACTAGGAATTAAAACAAGAGGTACAGCATCTGTGAGAAGAATATAAACAAATGGAATCAGTATTAATATAAAGCCAATTGGAGCTCCTAATAAAATTAGAAAAAGGAGTACTACAAGTAAAATAATACTTTCCATGAATACTTATAAGTTATGATTTATTTAAGGTAAAGACCATCTAATTTTATAGAATTAAATGGTCTTCACACAATTTTTGTTGAACGAATTATAGAGCNCCAGCTGCTTCTAACTGAGCTACAAATCCATCCATACCTTGTTCTAGAAGTACTCTTTTAGCTACTTCTGGTTCAAAAGTACCNTTAGCGTCTAACCAAGCACCGATTGCACCTGCTCTCCACTTAGTCATTTCCGCTTCTGTTGGTACATACCACTCTTTGGCAGATGCTTTAATTGCATCTTCACCATTTTTAATCCAAGCGTTATCCAACTCGTTTACTTTTTCTCCATAAGCATCAGCTGCTTCGTGTAACCATTTTCTTTGTTGGTCAGACAATGCATTGTACTGTTTAGCATCCATCGCTAAAATATTTCCAGACCACATTCCTCCGATCTCAGTGAAATATTTTGCAACTTCATGAAGTTTTGCTACATGCTGCCATGGAGTAGCAACATATTGACCTTCAACTACACCTGATTGAAGACCTTGATATAATTGACTCCAGTCATAAGGTGTTGGTGTTGCACCCCAATTTTTAACTAGCATGAACTCAACTGGACTTTTAGTAGTTCTCCATTTAAGTCCTTTCATATCATCTGGTTCATGAACAGGTTTAGTTGCATTTCCAAGTTGTCTAAATCCTCCACTTGAATATACAGAAAGGCAAATATGACCAGCATTCTCAAGAGCTAGTTTACATTGTCTTTCAGCTAACCATTCATCTGAAATTCTTTTAGCATCCTCTAATGATTTGAAAATAAACGGCAAATCGAAAATTGCTAATTCAGGCCCAAAGTTACCGTAGTTTGCAGTAGAACTAGTCCACAAAGCTATAAGTCCTTGGTTAGCTTGTTCACCACATTTTTGTTCTGCGCATAAGCTTCTTTGATAATGAGGTTCAATTTTCATTTTACCTCCAGATGCTTTCTCCATAGCTGGTATCAGCGCCTGATCTATTGCGTCACCAATTGGCATACCCAATCTACCAGTAGTTCCAAGCTTAAGAGTTATTTCTGCATAAGCAGCTTGTGCAAAGAAAATAATCGCAACCACTTTGATAAGCGTCTTGCTAATTGTTTTAATAAACATTTTATTTATCTCCTCTTAGTTAGTTTAAAGTATCAATTTAAATTAATTTAAGCCTAATTAAGTTTCCAACGGAAGTACACACAAAAAAAAACTTGTCTAATCAAAATGGGATTACAATTAAAAGTTGTATTAATAATTTGATAGTTAATCTATTTATTTTAGTCTCAAGGTGTCTTAGACTAAATTTAAGAAATAAAATAAATACAATTTATAGGAAAAATTTATGAGCTCAGGTAACAAATATAAAGTAATAGCTAGTAAAATTAAATTTGAAGGAAGAGCGTTTATTAATGGAAAATATGTCAATGCTATTGATGGTAAAAAATTTGAAACTATCAATCCTGCTACTGGTAAAAAACTTTGTGCTGTTGCAAAATGTAATCATAAAGATGTTGACTTAGCAGTTAAAGTTTCAAGAAAAGCTTTTAATAGTGGAGTTTGGTCTAAAAGTTCACCTGAGCATAGGAAAGAAGTTTTATTGAAATTTGCTGAATTACTTAGAAAACATGGTGATGAAAATTCAGTTTTAGAATGTATTGATACAGGTAAACTTATAACAGATTGTATTAATGAAGTTGCAAACGATGCGCCAATGCATTTTCAATGGTATGGAGAATTAATTGATAAGGTATTTGGTAAAGTTGGTCCAACAGAACCCTCTATTACTAGTTTAATTGTAAAAGAACCAATTGGGGTTGTTGCTGGAATTGTTCCTTGGAACTTTCCTTTAATGATGGCGGTATGGAAAATGGCACCAGCTCTTGCAGCTGGTTGTTCGGTAATAATTAAGCCAGCAGAAGATACACCTCTTACAGCAATTAGAGTTGCTCAAATTGGAAAAGAAGCAGGAATACCAGATGGAGTTTTGAACGTGCTTCCAGGTTATGGTGATGTTGGTGAAGCTTTNGGTCGACACAAAGATGTTGATGCAGTTTCTTTTACAGGTTCAACTGANGTTGGAGGATACTTTTTAAAATATTCAAGTGAAAGTAATTTAAAACCTGTAGCATTAGAGATGGGNGGAAAAAGTCCATTTATAGTTNTAGAAGATGCTAAAATCACTGANGATCTNATAGATAATGCTATGAATTCTGCATTTTGGAATGGTGGACAAAACTGTTCAGCAAATATGAGACAGATAGTTCATAAAAAAGTTAAAGATGAGTTTTTAGATAAAGTTATTAAAAAAGTTAAAAAGTTAAAAGTAGGAGATCCATTAGATCTTAAATCGAATATGGGATCTATGATTTCAAAAGGTCATTTGCAAACTGTTGATGGATATATTCAAAAAGGTATAGACGAAGGAGCAAAACTTTTATCCGGAGGTGTTTCAAGCAAAAGCCAAAAAGGTTTTTATGCAAAACCAACCTTATTTGATGGATTAAAAGAAAATATGACTATCGCTCAAGAGGAAATTTTTGGACCCGTGCTTGGTGTTTTAACTGTAAAAAATGATGAGGAAGCATTGAAAATTGCAAGTAATTCTAAATATGGATTGCATGCAAGTGTGTTTACTCAAGACATAAACAGAGCATTTCATTTAGCTAAAAGCTTGCCTTGTGGAACTGTGTCAGTGAATACTTTTTCTGAGGGAGATATTAAAACTCCTTTTGGAGGATACAAGCAATCAGGTTCTCTAAGTAGAGATCAAGGTACTGAAGCTTTAAATTCGTTTCTCCAAACAAAAACAATCTGGATAAGTCATAATTAATTAATGATCAAACCATACAAGATAAGTGTGCCTAAAAGCACACTTAATAACATCTATAAAAAAGTAAGAGCCTATCCATGGAAGATGATGCAAAATGTGGATGGATGGGAATATGGAACTAATTATAATTTTTTAAAAAAAATATCTAAATATTGGGTTTCAAAATATAATTGGAAGAAATTTGAAAACAAAATTAATTCTTTTAAAAACTATAAGACTAATGTTGATGGTATAAATCTACATTTTATTGTTGAAAAAAGTAAAAATCCTAAATCAAGACCATTGTTACTGTTACACGGTTGGCCAGGAAGTGTAATTGAGTTTTTTAACATCATTCCAAAACTTGCTCATCCTGAAAAGTTTGGTGGAAAAATTGAAGATGGTTTTGACGTCATTGTCCCCTCTTTACCAGGATTTGGTTTTTCTACACCAATTAAAAAAGCTTTAGGTCCTAGAAAAATTGGAAGAATATTAAATAGATTTATGGTCAAAAACTTAGGTCACAAAAATTATATTGTACAAGGTGGAGATTGGGGAGCAACTATTGCTGCATGGATTGGTCTTGATAGTGCAAAAAATTGTAAGGGAATTCATATTAATTGCTTACCAATCAGACATCCTAAAGGGCCAAAAAATAATAAAGAAAAAAAATGGGAAAAAAAATTCAATTTTGATCAAATAATGCAGGAAGGATATAGGACCCAACAAGCAACAAAACCTCAAAGTTTATCTTATGCAATGATAGATAGTCCTGTAGGAACAGCAGCATGGATTTTAGAAAAATTTCACGGTTGGTCTCACTTAAATAAAGGCAAGATAGAAAAAACATTTTCAAATGATGAGCTGATATCCAACATAATGATCTATATAATTACAAATAGTTTTAATACTGCTGCTTGGATATATTTTGGAAGAAGAAAGGAAGGTGGTCGATCTTTTCCAAAAAATTTTAAAAAAATAAAAGTTCCAACAGCAATAGCTGAATTTCCAAAAGAAATGCTAGAATGGCCTCCAAAATCTTATGTGAATAGAATTTTTAATATTAAAAGATGGAAAAAATTTCCTAAAGGTGGTCATTTTGCAGCTTTAGAGGTTCCAAATTTATTAATTAATGATATTAAAAATTTTTTTAACGAAGATTTAAAAATATTCAAATAAGTGAAAACACCTCTATTAAAGAAACAAATAATTAAGATTTTTAAAAAGTTTGGTTTAAGTAAAGATCATGCTTTAATTTCAGCTAACGCATTAATCAATGCAGAACTAGTTGGAGCCTACGGTCATGGTTTATCAAGACTTAAAATGTATTGTGATAGAATTTCAAAAAAAGTAATTAACCCTAAACCAAAAATTAAAATTAAAAAAATTTCATCTTCAATTTCCCACATTGATGCAAATAATAGTATTGGATTTGTTGCTGCTGATCTTGGAATTAAAACTGCAATTAAACATGCACAAAAAACTGGTATAGGGATGGTAGCTGTAAAAAATAGTGGTCACTATGGTTTATCAGGTTATTACGCCGAACAAGCTGTTAAGAAAAATTTAATAGCAATGATTTATACAAATGCTCCTCCAGCAGTTGCTCCTCATGGTGCATTAAAAACATTATTTGGAACTAATCCAATTTGTTTTGGAACCCCTACAGGATCAAAAGTTCCTTTTATTTTAGATACCTCAATTTCAATGATTAACAGAGGTAAAATTAGAGTTGCAGCAAGGAACAATCAAACAATTCCTGCGGGTGTGGCATTAGATAAATTTGGAAAACCAACTGTTGATGCAAAAAAAGCTTTAGCGGGTGTTCAATTGCCAATTGCAGGTTTTAGAGGTTCAGGACTTGCTTGGATGGTTGATATTTTAAGTGGAGTATTAACTGGAGGAAATCATGCAGGTCGAGTTAAAGATCCTTTTGATGATTTTTCAGGACCACAAAATATTGGACACTTGTTTATAACTTTTAAAGCAAACTTATTTCAAAAAAATTACAATCAAAGAATTAAAGAAAATATTAAAACAATTAAAAAACTTCCTAAAATTAAAGGTGTAAAAGAAATAATGTATCCAGGACAAAATAAATTTAATCGTTACAAGCAAAATCTTAAAAAAGAAATAAATATTCCAGATNTTATTAAAAAAGATTTAGAAACTTTAATAAGTTAAAAAAGTTAAAACTCCTAAAGAAGCAACAACGGAAGAAACAATAATTGTCCTTTTAACTTTTTCTTTTTTCTTCTCTACAATGAGTCTTTGCTTTAGAACATCCACGTTAACCCTTTTTTGAGCATCAACATATTGAGAGGGGGTCTCTACAATCTCGGATGTTCTATTTAAGCTTTCTGTACTCATATTTATTTTATAAAATCAATTTTAATCATTATTAGCTTTATTTTTACATACTAGGGTTGTCCAAAATGGGTTGACACAAATTTCAGTTTTGTTCATATTGGGTTTTTTTATAAAAGCATGAATACTTTACCTAGTATATCCGCTCACATTAATGAAAAGGTAATCAATAAAGTTATTCAAGAAAATTTTGCCGCACTGGCACCATCTTATTTTACTTTAACCAGTAATTGGTTTGTCAGAGCATACGATCATTACAAAGATATAGATAAATTCATCATCATTATATATCTGATAAATATCAACCTTATATATTTTAGGCAAAATGGATTAAAAATAGACTACGACACTTTTTATAAAGATAAATCAATCGAAATTACCAAAATTAACATTTCAGACATCTCAAAAGATCTAGGGGTGCCTAAAGAAAGTATTAGAAGAAAAGTTTTAGAATTAGAGAAAGAAGGAACAATCAAAAGGTCTGGTAAAAAAATATTTGTTGTAAGAGATACATTGTACTCAGNTAGAGCAACTAATACGCTAACAGAGATTGCAACTATTTTGCATGAATTTAATAAAATTTTAAAAAAAGAAAAACTAGCAACTAATGTTTATTCGATTAATGAAATAATTTCTGCGATGAAAGAAAATTTTTCTTATTGTTGGTATCAGTTTAATAAATTCTGGTTTATTTATATAAATAGATGGAGAGCTGAGCTTAAAGATTTAGAATATTTAGCTATTGGAATGGTAGTTATAATCAATGCAGTAAAGAATAAAGAATTTTCTTCAAAAAAAAACATACATTCATACCATAAAGCGGTTATGGGTTCTGATGTAAGAGGTGTAAATGCGATGTCAATTTCTGAAATAACTGGTATTCCAAGACCTACTGTTGTTAGAAAATTAAAATTTTTAATTGATAAAAAATATCTTCATATTAATGAAAAAAAATTAATCACATTTGATGCTAAAGATAGTGCATTTCAAAAAACTGGTAAAATGATAAACCAAAACATGCTTAGTTTAAGTAATTTTATCTATAAAATTTTTAATCAAATAAGAATAATAAATCCTTAATTAGATTTTCTTAAAAAAGAAATAAAAATAAATCCTGTAATATACATAATCAGCGCATAAGCACCTGTTGGTAATGCATATAATATATCAGTACCAAATATTTGCGTAGAGACAAATAACGCTAACGTACCATTTTGTAATCCACATTCCAAAGCAATACACTTCATTTGTTTAACACCCGAAGCAAAAGCTTTTGCAATGTAATATGCAATTACCATCATTGATATATTTAAAATTAAAGCAATTAGACCTGCTTGTTTTATAAAGCTTATAATACTATCTCTTTCTTCATAAAATGCCGCAATGAAAAAAATTACAAACAAAACAATGTTAAGTTTGTTAAATATTTCAACTTTAGATGAAATAAAATTTTCAGCAAATCTTCTTATAATCATCCCTAAAATAACAGGCACAGTCACAACTAAAAACATTTTTAAAGCTATTCCTGTCATTGAAATATTTCGAGAAACTTCTGTTATTCCAAGCAAATCTGCAGATGTAAAGATTATTAGAGGAACAGTTATAATGCTTAATAAACTAATTACAGCAGTTAAAGATATTGATAATGCAACATCTCCATCAGCAAATTTTGTCATTACATTAGAGGTTACTCCTCCAGGTGCCGCAGCTATAATCATAACCCCTATTGCTATTTCAGGCGGTGTTCTTAAAATTAAAATTAATATGTAAGCTACAATTGGAAGAATTATTAATTGAGAAATAAAACCAACNATAAAATCTTTTGGTGTTTTNAATACTCTTCCAAAATCTTCNAGTTTTAATCCTAGGCCTAAGCCNAACATTATCAAGGCNAAAATAATTGGCGCAATTTTAGTTACAATTTCCAAAGTCTCCCCCGCTCAAAACCAATTATATTAACTTGTTGAATTTATATAAAGAATTTTTTTTATATACATGTTCAGTTTTTTCACTTATTTGTAGAAAAAAATGCTCTCAAACAAAGAAATTGTCTGTCCAAACAACTTATTAGATTTAGCTCATAAAAAAAAAGGAGTTACAGTTGCAGTTGTAAATGCTGGTAAAACTTTACCCATGTTATCGGTTCAAGATGCGGTTAATGAAAATTTAATTGAGCCAATATTTATTGGTCATGAAGTAGAAATTCAAAAATGCGCTGAAGATATCAAATGGGATATTTCTAAATATGAACTTATCCATGAACCTGTAGAAAATGATACTGCTAAAATTGCTGCTAAATTAGCAAGNGAAGGCAAGGTGCAAATAATAGTGAAAGGCCATATTCATACGGACGTGCTTATGAAAGAAGTGCTTAAACGTGAATATAATTTATTGGGAAAAACAAGATTAAGTCATATTTGGCATATGACTATCGGTAAAGATGATAAACCATTAATTATTACTGATGGAGCATTAAATGTTTTACCAAATGTTAAAACAAAAATGCATATTCTTAAGAATGTAGTAAATTTTTCAAATAGAATAGGAATAGAAAGACCAAAAGTTTCCGTATTATCTGCAACAGAGGAAGTTTTAGAAAGTGTGCCAAGTTCTATTGAAGCTGCAGAAATTACTAAATTAGCGAAAGAAGAAAATTTAAATGCTGATGTTTTCGGTCCATTAGCATTTGACAATAGTATTTCAAAAAAGTCAGCAGCAATAAAGGGTATTAAAAACTTAGTTGCTGGTGAGGCAGATGTATTATTAGTTCCCAATGTAGAAGCTGGAAATGCTTTAGTAAAAATGCTTATATATTTTAGTGGTGCATGTGCCGCAGGAGTTGTTGTAGGTGGAAAAGTACCTGTGGTAATTACTAGTAGATCTGACGAGGCTCAGGCACGATTGGCCTCTATTGCTGCAGCAGTAGTCGCTTTGGACTAAATGATTCATTGAATTTCAAAAAAAATTCATTTAAATAAACTGAAATTTTAAAGGAGAGAAATGGCAATAACATATCTTAAAAGATCACCTAAAACCTCATCTACAGATGATACTAAAACAAGAGAAATAGTTGAAAATATTTTAAAAGACATTGAGAAAACTAAAGAAGAAGGATGTAAAGAGCTTTCTAAAAAATTTGATAAATATGAAGGTGATGTAATTGTTTCTAAAGAAAAAATAGAGGAAATTAAAAAAAATTTAGATCAAAAAACAAAAGATGATATTCAATTTTCCCATGAAAGAGTAAGAAAATTTGCAGAAGCACAATTAAAAAATTATGGACAAGATTTTGAGGTTGAGTTATCTGATGGTTTGTTCGCAGGTCAAAAACTAATTCCAGTAAATACAGCAGGTTGTTATGTGCCTGCAGGAAGGTATGCTCATATAGCTTCAGCCGTTATGAGTGTGACAACAGCAAAAGTAGCAGGGGTTAAAAATATAATAGTCTGCAGTTCTCCTAAACCTGGTGTTGGTGTACATCCATCAATTGTTTATACAGCTGATTTATGTGGTGCAGATGTAATTATGAATTTAGGTGGTGTTCAAGCTATTGCAGCAATGACTAACGGATTATTTGGAAATGCACCAGCTGATATTTTAGTCGGTCCTGGAAATCAATTTGTTGCAGAAGCAAAAAGACTTTTATTTGGAAAAGTTGGTATTGATTTATTTGCTGGACCTACAGAAATTGCAGTAATTGCAGATGAAACAGCTGATCCTGAAATGGTTGCCTACGATTTAGTTGGACAAGCTGAGCACGGTTACAATTCTCCAGCATGGTTATTTACAAAAAGCAAAAAAATTGCTGATTATGTATTGCAAAG
>FUFK010038965.1_pt1 | contig 13243 bp, 10 predicted proteins | sample 1021851 | NCBI WGS metagenome assembly FUFK01 (sample SAMEA51879418, study PRJEB19060) | metagenome | reverse complement strand
ATGTTAACACAACAAAAATAATATGGAAAATTTACATAAGTCAGTAATGATTAAAGAAATATTATCATTTCTGCCATTAACAAAATCAATAAATGTAATAGATGCAACTTTTGGTGGCGGCGGCTATTCAAAAACTATCCTTGAAAAATTTAATGTAAATCAATTGTTAGCAATAGATAGGGATCCAATTTCAAAAATATTTGCAAAAGAAATAGAATCTAAATTTTCAAATTTTACTCTAATAAATGATAAATTTAGNAAAATTGANGAAATAGTAAANAATNCAAANTTNAAAGATAAAAAATTTGANATAATTCTTTTTGATATAGGCACAAGNTCAAATCAAATAGATAATGCGCAAAGAGGTTTTTCATTCAACAAATCTGGACCACTTGATATGCGAATGGGTNCTTCAGATAAAAANGCTTATGATATAATTAATAATTATGAAGAAAAAAATTTAGCTGACATAATTTATCAATATGGAGAAGAACGATACTCAAGAGTTATTGCAAAAGAAATAGTAAAAAACAGAAAAATAAAATTTATAAGTGACACTATAGAATTATCAAACATTATTAAAAAATGTTTACCAAAAAAGAATCAATTAAAAAACAAGATCCATCCAGCTACAAAAACATTTCAGGCAATTAGAATTTATGTAAATGATGAGTTAAATGAACTAAAGACNAGTNTAGAAAAAACTTTAAAAATTTTAAATAAAGATGGTTTNATTTTAGTAGTTTCTTTCCAAAGTCTAGAAGATAGAATTGTGAAAGATTTTTTTAACCACAATAGTGGTAAACGATGGCGTTCCTCCCGCCACTACCCGGAGTTACCTGATAAACTGGCAACTCAACTTAAAATAATCACCAAAAAACCAATATTGCCATCAGCTTCTGAGATTTTAGAAAATCCCAGATCTAGATCAGCAAAACTTCGGGTAGCTCAGAAAATTTAATAATGAAGTATACTAAATCAATTATATTCTTTTTAATTCTTAATTTAATACTGGTTTTTTCAATGATTTTTATTGCTAACAATACAAGAGAAATCGAAAAAAATAATCTTAATCTGAAAATGAANATTTCTAAGATTTCAGAAAACTTAAAAATCAATAAGATTGAANTAGCTGCTCATCAAAATAGCTCATATTTAAAAACACTATATGAATTGTATTTTTATGANANTCAAAACAATAATGTTCCTCTTATTGTAAAAATGAAAGAACTTTCAAATCAAGATAAAAATATTAAGCTTGTTAGTTCAAATAATTAATTAATGTTAAGTAAACTAAAATTATTTGATAGTGATTCTTTAAAATTACTTCATAGAAGAGTTTTTTTTTCAATTACAATTTTTATCTTTGTCTATTTTATTTCTATTTATAGAATCTCGTCAATTATGCTCTTTCCTGATCTGAATGATGATACCACTAATTATATAAAAAAAGATATTAGGGGCAGTATTTATGATAGGAATGGAAATATAATTGCTACTTCAATTGAAAGTATCTCTTTATCAATTAACCCTAATAAGATAAAAAATAAAAAAGAACTAGCCAATAAATTGGGATTAATTCTTGATTTAGATATAAAAAAAATAGAAAAAAAATTATTATCAACAAGTAAATTTATTTGGATAAAAAGAAATATATCTCCAGTTGAATATCAAGAAATAATTAATCTTGGTGAAATAAACATCAAAGCTCATAAGGAATTTAAAAGAATATATCCTTATAAGAATACGTTGTCACATATTCTTGGATATGTAGATATTGATCAAATTGGTCANAGTGGAATTGAGAGGTATTTTGAAAATGATCTCGCAAAATCACAAGATATAATTATTAGTATTGATACTAATTTACAGCAGTTGGTTAGAGAAAATCTCTTAAAAACAATAAATAATTATAAAGCTGAATCCGGTTTAGCTATAGTTATGGATATTACTAACGGTCAAATCTTATCATCAGTAAGCTTACCTGATTATAATCCTGAGGACAAATCCTCATATAATAACAATAATTTAATGAATAGAGTTTTTCAGTCTAATTATGAAATGGGATCAACTTTCAAACCAATAACTGCCACTATTGGATTTGATTTAGATATTATAGATCCTCAAATGACTTTTGATGTTACAAAAAAATATTTAAATATAAGTGATCATGATAAATACAAAGATAATGGTATTTATGATGTTGAAAAAATAATTGTTGAATCATCCAACATTGGTACAGCTCAGATTGCTACTTTGATTGGAAAAAAAAACCAAATAGAATTTTTTGAAAAAATAGGTTTCAATAAAAAAATAAATATAGAAAATAAAGAAAGCTCAGCTCCTTTAGGAAATAAATATAATTGGGGTAAGCTAGAAACAGCAACGATAGGATTTGGTCATGGATTTGCAATTACACCTCTTCATTTAGTTAAAGCTTATGCTTCATTAGCGAATAATGGGAATGAGGTTTTTCCTACACTTCAATTAAACAAACAATTTGAACAAAATCAAATTTTTAATAATAAAGAATCATCTAAATTCTTTATCAATTTATTAAATTCTGTTGTTCTCAAGACCGAATACACTGGTCCTAGAGTAAAAGTAGATGGTTATTCTGTAGGAGGTAAAACGGGAACATCAGAATTACTAAATCCAAATGGTGGATATTANAAGGATAGAAACTTAACGTCCTTTATTGGNATATTCCCAACAAATAATCCAAAATATGTAGTTTACACTGCTATTGAGTATCCAAAAAAGGAAACAGGCACTAAACAAAGAATGACTGGAGCAAGAGTAAATGCACCCTTGGTAAAAGATATTATTATTAATATTATAAGCCTCTTTAATATTTCAAAAGATAAAAATGATGATCTTCTAAAAGTAGACACAAATTTTTTATATAGAAAATTAAATGCTACTGTCTAATTTATCAAAAGTTATAAGAGTAAATAAAACGTACAACTTTAATAAAAATAAATATTTCTCTGCAATTACCTCTAACTCAAAATTTACTAATAACAAAACGTTGTTTGTTTATGACAAAAATACAAAGGTAAAAAAGATTTATTTAGATGAAGTACTTAAGAATAAAACTCCTGCTATAATTTCAAATAAATATATTAAAAACTTAAAAATTCCTCAATTTGTTGTATCTAATATTAATTTTGAGATACATTATTTATTAACTAAGCTTCATAGCAATCTTCCCTTTAAAACACTAGCAGTTACAGGTACCAATGGAAAGACATCAGTTGTTTGGTATATTTCAAAAATTCTTAATTCACTAAAATATAATAATACAATGGTTGGTACTTTAGGACATTTTGTAAACGGAAAAAAAATAAATGATATAAATTTAACAACACCTGCCTATGAAGAATTATTTAGATATGGATCTTCGAATAAAAAAGAAAAAAATATTTTCATTTTTGAAGCTTCAAGTCACGCTCTAGAACAAAACAGGTTAAGAAATTATCCAATAAATATTGCAGCTATTACAAACATTTCAAAAGATCATCTTGATTACCATAAAACATTCTCAAATTATAAAAAATCTAAAATTAAACTTTTCTCTAATCATTTAGTAAATTCTGGATTTGCTATAATTAATTCAAGATTAAACATCTTATCTGAATTAAAAAAAACATTGATAAAAAAAAACGTAAAATTTAAATATTTCGGAAATAAAAATATAAAATTAATAAAAATCAATGATTTTGTATATTTGAATATTAACAATACAAAATATAAACTAGAAAATCTAAAACTTAAAACAAATATAGAATTAGAAAATTTAGAATGCGCGATTACTTGTTGCTTAGCACTTAATATTAGTCAAAGTAAAATTATAAGAGTATTATCAAAAGTTACAAATCCATCAGGTCGTTTGCAAACAATTGAGTATAAGAAAAAAAAATCAAAAATTATTATTGATTATGCACATACACCAGATGCTTTGAAAAAAATTCTACTTGCTTATAAAATCAAAAAAATGAAACCATCAATTTTATTTGGTTGTGGCGGTGATAGAGATAAAAGTAAGCGAAAATCTATGGCATTAATTGCAAATAAATATGCTGATAAAATTTATATAACGGATGACAATCCTAGAAACGAAAATCCATCTAAAATAAGGAAAAATATTCTAAAGTATTGTTCTAGAGCTATGGAAGTATCTGATAGAAGAAAAGCAATTAAATTAGCTATTAAAGAATTAAAAATGAATGAAATTTTAATAGTAGCAGGTAAAGGGCACGAAAAATTTCAAGTTTTAAAAAATAAAACAATTAAGTTTGATGATTTTACAGTTGTTAAACAATTATTAAATTAATGATCGAATTAAATCAATTAGAGAAATATATAATATCTAAAAAAGATAAAATTCAAATATCAAGTAAAGATATTAAAAGTGGCGATATATTTCTTGCTTTAAAAGGTAAAAGGTTTCATGGAAACAAGTTTTTAAATGAAGCAATAGATAAAGGTGCAAAATTTTGTGTAACTGATAATAAAAATTTCAAAAAAAATAAAAAAATTTTATATGTAAATAATATTTATAAATATCTTTCAAAAATAGCAAAAACGAAACGAGATTTATACAAAGGTAAAGTAATAGGCATTACTGGCAGTGCTGGTAAAACTACTTTAAAAGAAACTTTAGCATTTTTCTTAAAAAAAGATCATACCATTTCTTACTCAAAGAAAAGTTATAATAATCAGTTAGGTGTATTAATTTCTTTACTAAATTTAAATTTAAAATCAAATTATGCAATTTTTGAAATTGGAACAAATAATTTTGGTGAGATAAAATTTCTTAGTAATTTAGTCAAACCATCAGAGGTATTTATTACAAATATACAATCTACTCACCTTGAAAATTTCCAAACTAAAAATAATATTGCCAGAGAAAAAGCTGATATATTTATTTCTAAATATAATAATAATAGGAAAAAGCTATATCTCAATGTTTCTTCTAAATCTGAAAATATTTTAATCACAAAAGCAAAAAAAGAAAAAAATCTTAAAATAATTCGTATTGATAATTCTTCAAAAAAATATTTTATTAAAAAAATATCTCCCTATAAAAAATTGCATAAAGTAACTTTATCAATTAATAAAAAAAAGGTTAACATTGTTACTGATGCAATAGTAATGCATAGATTAAATAACTTATTATTTTGTCTTGCATTTTATAATGAAAATTCTCTGAACATTAAATCAGTTCTAAATCGTTTCAAGTTTTTAAAACCAGTGGAAGGTAGGGGATTAGTTCATAAAATTTCTTTAAATAAAAAAAAAATAAATATTATTGATGAATCTTATAATGCTAATCCTGATACAATGTTGCAAAGCATAAAAAACTTAGAAAATATCAAAGTAAAAAATAATAAAAAAATAATAATTCTAGGGACAATGAATGAATTAGGAAATAATTCTTATAAAATTCATTATAAATTACTACAACAATTAGATGCCACTATTTTTAAATTTGTAATTTTATGTGGCGAATTCTTTGAATTATCTGTAAAAAATTTAAATCCAAATAATGAATTTATCCATTTTAAAAATACAAATAAAATTATGCAATTTTTAAAAGAGAAAGTGCATAATAATGACATTATTTTAATTAAATGTTCTAATTCGACAAAAATAAATAAGTTTGCAAAAATATTATTAAAACAGGTATCGATTTGATTAAATATTTGGCCTTTGAATACCAATCTTTATTTAGTTTTCTAAATATTTTTAGCTATATAACATTTAGAGCTGGCGCCTCTATTCTTACTGGATTATTTTTTTCTCTCATATTTGGAAATTATATTATTAACAAATTATCAAATGTTCAGCCAACTGGCCAGCCAATAAGAGATGATGGTCCAGAGTCACATATAATTGCAAAAAAAGGTACTCCTACAATGGGTGGCCTGTTGATTATTNTAAGTGTTTTTGTTTCAACAATTATTTGGGCTGATTTACAAAATATTTTTATATGGATTTTACTTTCAACTATTTTAATTTTTGGATCTATTGGTTTTGCAGATGACTACAGTAAAATCAAATCAAATACCAGTAAGGGTATTTCATCAAAAATAAGAATTATATTTCAAATCATTTTTTCTTTTTTCATTACATATTTAATTCTTATCAATTTAGATCCAAGTATAAGCAAATCTATGACATTTCCTTTCTTTAAAAATTTAATTATAGATTTTGGAATATTTTATTTTCTAATTTCCATATTTATAATTATTGGATCGGCTAATGCAGTAAACCTAACTGATGGACTTGATGGTTTAGCAATTGTCCCTGTAATGATAGTTGCTATGTCTTTTGCTTTCATAGCTTATGTTTCAGGTAATATAGTTTTTTCTAATTATTTACTTATCCAATATATTCCTGGAACCGGTGAATTAGCAGTTTTTTGTGGTTCTTTAATTGGAGCCGCTTTAGGTTTTCTTTGGTTTAACGCACCACCTGCTAAAGTTTTTATGGGTGATACAGGATCTTTAGCATTAGGCGGCTCTTTAGGCTCAGTAGCAATAATATGCAAACATGAAATTCTTCTTGCAATAATAGGAGGTTTATTTGTTCTAGAAACCTTGTCTGTAGTAATCCAAGTATTCATTTTTAAAATGACAGGAAAAAGGGTTTTTTTAATGGCTCCACTACATCATCATTTTGAAAAAAAGGGATGGCCTGAGTCAACAATAGTTATTCGTTTTTGGATAATTACTATTGTATTAGCTTTGATAGGTCTTGCAACTTTAAGAATAAGATAATGTATTTAATTTATGGAATTCAAAAATCAGGACTTTCTATAGTAAATTATTTTGAAAATAAAAAAATAAAATTTAAGATGTGGGATGATAATCCAATAGTAAGAAAGGCTATAAAAAAAAATTACAATAAAGATTATTTTTTTAATATAAAAAAAGATAATTTGAATGATTTTAAAAAAATTTTTGTTAGCCCAGGAATATCTTTAAGACAAAAAAAATTTAAAAGAAAAAATATATCTAAAAAAGTAAATAGAGATTTAAATTTATATATTTCGAATTTAACAAATCAAAAGATTGTAGCTATTACTGGCACAAATGGGAAATCAACAACAACCAAATTAATAGGAGACATTTTAAAAAAAAATAATATTAAAACATTTGTTGGGGGCAATATTGGAGAATCATTATGCAATGCTTTTCTTCTTAAAAAAAAATATAAAGTTCATGTTATCGAATTAAGTTCTTTTCAATTAGAAACAGTTAAGTCACTTGATAGTAGAATATCAGTAATAACAAATTTATCTGGTGATCATTTAGATAGGTACAAAGGTATTAGTGATTATGTTAGTCAGAAGAAAAATATTATTACTAAAAATGGAATTAATTTGTTATCAATTGATGATATTTATTCAAGAAAGATATTTAATCAAAAAAAAATTAAAAATAAAATTAGTTTTTCTTTAGTCGATAAATCAGCTGATTGTTTCGCTAACAATGATTATATTCTAGATAATTACTTCAAAAAAAACAAAAAATTATTTATAAAAAAAATCTCAAAAGATTTAGAAGGTAATTTTAATATTCAAAATATTTTAATAGCATACATATGTAGCAAAATATTAAAAATTCCAGAATCTAATTTTCTTAAGGTTATTAAAACATTTAAGGGTCTGCCATTTAGATCATCTACAATTTTTACAAATAATAAATTAAAAATAGTAAATAATAGTAAATCTACTAATTTAAATTCAACAATAAATTCAGTTGTAAATTATAATAATATTTACCTAATCTTAGGAGGCATAGCTAAAGAAAAAAATTTTGAAATTCTTCTAAAATATAAAAATAAAATTAGCTGTGTATATACTTACGGAAAATCAGGAAATTTCATTGAAAAAAAATTAAAAAAAGAATTNGTTGTAAAAAAATTGGCAAATTTAAAATCAGTTATCAAAGAAACCTTCAAGGATATTAAAAAAAATTCAAATCAATCAACTATATTGTTCGCTCCTGCATGTGCCTCTTATGATCAATACAAAAATTTTGAAGAAAGAGGCATACATTTTAATAAATTAATTAAAAATTATATAAATTAACCATGGAATATTTAAAGAATTGGTGGAGTTCAATTGATAGAATTAATATTATATTAATATTATCATTGGGTTTTACGGGATTAATACTTTCATTTTCCATAGATGAAAATTTATCCATAAATAGACACTCTATTTTTTTTCTTTTTTCAGTTTTCTTACTTATTGCGTTATCAGACTTAGATAGTAAAAATATAAGAAGAATTTCATTATTTTTATTTATTATTTTATTAATAATAATACTGCTAATACTTTTTTTAGATTACGAAGTTAAAGGCGCTAAGAGATGGTTTCAAATATTTAACTTTACACTTCAACCTTCAGAGATAATTAAGCCTATTTTTGTCATATTGACTGCATGGTGTATAAGTAAATCTATAGAAGATAAAAAATTTTATTTACCTTTACTGTTTGTTTTTTTCTTCTTGCTTTTATCTTTAATACTTATGCAGCCTGATTTGGGAATGACAGTTTTACTGTCAGCAACTTTTTTTTGCCAGTTATTCGTTGCTGGTTTATCAATTTTTTTAGTTATAGTTGCATTTTTATTTATATTAGGAATTTCAATTTTTTCTTATTTTATTTTTGATCATGTTCAATCAAGAATTAATTCATTTCTTGGNGGATTAGGTGGGACTGATACATACCAAATAGATTTAAGTATTCAAGCTTTCAAAAATGGCGGGCTACTTGGAAAGGGTCCAGGGCAAGGTATTTTAAAAGAAAAAATTCCTGATGCTAACACTGATTTTATTTTTGCTGTTGCTGGAGAAGAATTAGGATTTATTTTTTGTTTAATAATTATTTTTATAATTCTATCTATTATAATAAGAAGCTTATTAAAAGTTCTACAACTTGAAGATCCATATAAAATTATAGCAATTAGTGGTTTAATTTGCTCATTTGGATTACAATGCTTAATTAATATCTTTAGCTCGCTGGGCCTTATACCAACAAAGGGTATGACACTGCCATTTGTAAGTTATGGAGGTTCTTCCATGATATCAATAGCAATTTTATTTGGTTTTTTATTATCTCTTACAAACAAAAAAAATGAAGAATTATGAAAGAAAATTTTTTACTAATTACAGGAGGAACAGGTGGACATGTTATACCAGCAAAAAATTTTGCTAATTATTTATCTAATAAAAATATAAATTGCACAATTATAACTGACAAAAGAGGCTATAAATACTTTGATAATTATAATGGAAAAATTTATATAATTAGCTCGTCAAATTTGAATGGAAACCTAATATTTAAAATCTTTGGCATATTTCAAATTTTATTAGGATTAATTCAATCATTCATTATTATATTTTTATTAAAACCATCCCATTCTATTTCTTTTGGAAGTTATGCTTCGTTTTCTCCAATGTTAACATGTATGTTATTTAAACCAATTTATAAAGTTAAACTTTATATACATGAACAAAATTCAATAATAGGAAGAACGAATAAATTTTTTTTGAATTTTTCAAATAAATTATTTTTAAATTTTGATATTAAATCTAAAATCAATTCAAAGTTTAAAGATAAAATATTTGTAGTTGGTTCTCCAGAAAATAATTTTCAAAAAAATAATAACATAAGCAATAAAAATTCTAAGAGTAACTTTACAATTTTTATTTCTGGTGGCAGTCAAGGATCAGAATTTGTATCAAATTTTGCAACAAATCTAATTAAAATTATAGATGACGAAAAAATTATAAAAGCTAAATTTATATTTCAGTGTTCTAAACATTTGATAAAAAAATATGAAGCAGAATTACAAAATATTAAATCACCAATAATTTTGAAAGATTTTTTTATAAATGTAGATGAAATACTAGCTAATTCTAATTTAGCAATATGCAGAGCTGGAGCAGGAACAATTGTTGATTTAATTAACTTTAAACTTCCCTCGATATTAATTCCTTTACCTTCTTCAAAAGATAATCATCAATTTTTTAATGCTGAAATATTAGCTAAACATGACTTAGCCATAATTTTTGATCAAAATAATGATGATTTAGACAAAGCAAAAAGACATATTTATGAAACATATAGTAATGAAAGTAAATTAGAATCAATGAATAAAAAATTTGATATGATTAAAGTTAAAAACTCTAATACTTTAATTTATAAATTAATACTAAATGCAAATTAACAGTAAAATTCATTTTATAGGTATTTCAGGAATAGGAATGTCTGGTATTGCAGAATTGATGCTAGATAAAGGATATTCGATCCAGGGTAGTGATATATCAGTAAATGACAATACCAAAAGATTAAAGAAAAAAGGTATAAAATTTTTTTTAGGACATAATAAAAAAAATATTAAAAATGCTCATGCTATTGTTTATTCATCAGCTATTAAAAAAAATAATCCTGAAATAAGAGAGGCATATATTAAAAAAATACCAGTTCTTTCTCGAGCTGATATGCTTTCTGAATTAATGAAAAATAAAAAATCTATTGCCATAGCTGGATCTCACGGAAAAACTACTACTACTAGTTTGGTAGGAAATATTTTCAATGAAGCAGGTTTAGATCCTACTATTGTAAATGGCGGTATTATAAATTCTTTTTCTAATAATAATCGTTATGGAAAAGGTGAATGGATGATTGTTGAAGCAGACGAGAGTGATGGTACCTTTTTAAAGCTTCCACATCAAATATCAATTATTACTAATTTAGATATTGAACACATGGATTTTTATAAATCAAAAAAAAATTTAATTAATGCATTTGAAAAATTTATAAATCTGCTTCCATTTTATGGAACCACAATAATGTGTTATGATGATAAGAATCTTAAATTATTAATTAACAAAATAAAAACTAGAAATATTTTAACTTATTCAATAAAAAATAAAAAAGCAGATGTATTAATCTTTGATATTATACAAAACAAACTAAAAACTTCTTTTAAATTAAAAATTAACAATAAAATTATTCATTCTTCTAATTATAAATTTACTATCAATGCAATTGGCAATCATAATATTTTAAATGCAACTGCAAGTATTATTGCAGCCAAACTAAATGGAATTAAAAATAAAGATATTAATAATGCTTTGATTAATTATGTAGGTGTAAAAAGAAGGTTCTCATTTATTGGAAAAAAAAATAAGTCCTTTGTGTATGATGATTATGCACATCATCCAACAGAAATTGCAGCTACATTAAGTGCAGCTAAAAGTCTAAAAAATAAAGTAATAGTTGTTTTTCAGCCACACAGATACACTAGAACTAAAATACTAATTAGAGAATTTATAAAAGTTTTATCTAAAGTTGATTATTTATTTTTATTAGAAACTTATTCAGCTGGAGAAAAGATTATCAAGGGTGCAACTTCAAAAGACATATATTCTAAAATATTAAAAAAAAATAAAAATACTATATATTTAAAAAATATAGGTGATTTAAATAAATTAATGAAACCTTATACATTGCATCAAAATACAATTGTTTTTATGGGCGCGGGTTCAATATCAAGTATTGCAAAAAAATATTTGAATAACTAATGTCAAAAAAAATTATAGAATTAGCTGATAAACTTAAAAGTAAAATTTACTCAGATTATAATGCTGGTAAACATACTTGGTTTAGAACAGGAGGTAATGCAAAAATATTTGCAATAGTTGAAGATAATTTAGAGTTAGAAATTATATTAAATGAAATAAATAATGAAAATTTTTATATAATAGGTTCAGGCTCAAATCTATTAATTAGAGATAATGGTTATAATGGAACTCTTATAAAATTAGGCAAAGGTTTTAATACTATTAAAATCAATGATAACAAACTTGAAGTTGGCGCTAGTATTTTAGATATTAATTTATCAAATTATGCATTGAGACAAAATATAGAGGGTTTTGAATTTTATAGTGGTATTCCAGGATCAATAGGTGGAGCAGTTAAAATGAATGCTGGNTGTTATGGTTCGGAAACTGTAGATGTTATAAATAGCATTGANATTTGTGATAATTTTGGTCAAAGAAAAATAATTACAAAAGATAAACTAAATCTAAAATATAGATCTTCANAAATAAATAATACAGATATAGTTACAAAAGCTATATTTAATTTTAATTATGGAGATCAAAATTTAATAAAAGATAAGATTAATAAAATAAAGAATAAACGTTTAGAATCTCAGCCAATAAAAAATAAAACTTCTGGTAGTACTTTTAAAAATCCTGAAAATCTTCATGCNGCAAAACTAATTGAGGAAGCAGGATGTAAAGGTGCCAATTTTGGAGATGCATATGTGAGTGATAAACATGCAAATTTTTTAATTAATATGGGAAGTGCTTCAGCAACAGATATAGAAAACCTAGGTAAAAGTATTGTTGAAAAAGTATATGCCAAATTCAATGTAAAATTGGAATGGGAGGTAAAAATAATAGGTGAGTAATAAAAAAATTTTAATTTTAGAAGGTGGTAATAATGAAGAGCATGATGTATCTTTAGTAACCTCTAGAGAAATTCAAAAAATTCTTAATCAAAATAAATTGAAGTTTAAGATATTAAGAGTTAATCCAAAAAACTTTCATAAAAAAATAATTAATTATAAAAATTTTGTTTGTATTAATGCTTTACACGGGCCCTTTGGTGAAGATGGACAAACTCAAAAAATTTTAAAAAAAAATAANATTCCNTTTTCTCATTCAAATATAAAATCATCTAATCTATGTTTTAATAAATCTGCCTCCAAGAGAGAAATTATTAAAAATAAATTAATGTCTCCAAAATTTTATCTTTTAAATATAAATGATTTAAATGAGAAGAAATTAATTACTATCAAAAGTAAGTTAAAAAAATTTGTTATTAAGCCCAATAGAAGTGGTTCAAGTTTTGGTATAAAAATAATAAAAAATCAAAAAGAATTTGATATTTTAATTTCTAATTTAGAAGAATTTAAAAAGGAACTTAATAATCACAAAGAAATTTTAATAGAAGAGTATATATCTGGAAGGGAGCTTACAGTTTCAACTATTAAATTAGATAAAAAAATTCACGCACTAGCTGTTACAGAGATAAAATCAAAAAATAATTTCTTTGATTATAAAGCAAAATATTCAAAAGGTTACGCCAAACATATTTTGCCAGCTAAGTTAAATAAAATAAATTATGCTAAATGTCTTAAATTTGCTACTA